>Ga0208951_1000031_pt1 | contig 49793 bp, 50 predicted proteins | sample GreLakmeMI27MSRF_FD_187702 | JGI IMG/M metagenome (GOLD analysis project Ga0208951, IMG submission 187702) | Freshwater lentic microbial communities from great Laurentian Lakes, MI, USA - Great Lakes metaG MI27MSRF (SPAdes) | ecosystem: Environmental > Aquatic > Freshwater > Lake | place: Great...
GTGGAGTCTTTAGCCATGACAGGAGATTTGCGATTTCAGGTCGACCGTCAAGCCGTCGAACCGGGTGTCAGACGCCGGCACTCGCCGCGGCTTCGCCGAGCGGGTCGGCGTTTGGCTCACGCAGGTAGGCGTCGGCCTTGGCCGAGACGATCACGCCGTAATTGATGGTCCCCAGCCAGCCGGACATGATGATACCGACGCTACCGGCATGGTAGAAGCCGCCGACCTGCTCGGGCAGAGCCATCGAGACCTTGAGGCCTTCGAACTTGGTGCCGAACGAGGTGCCACCAATGTGACGGACGTAGCGCTGGACGGTGCGAGGGGTCGCAGCCTCGGCATGGTCGACCTTAGAGCGGATATCGGGAATGAACTTCTCGAGGCCGGTGAAGGACTCCTCGATGACCCGGGCCTTGTGCGTCGCGTAGTCGTCGGCGGAGAGGCCGGCCCAATCCTCGAACTTCTGGTTGACCGAGGTGACGACGGAATAACGCGGGTGCTTGGTGTGCGGCCGGGTGTCCGGGTAGTAGACCGAATAGGTCCGCGAGGTGGTGTGGAAGTCGACGAGCTCGTGGCTCGAGAACGGCTTGGCCGCGGAGGTGAAGACGAGGTCGCCGATGTGCGGGATGCTCTCGCCCTCGCGCACGCCCATGTAGACCTGGCAGGAAGAGGTGTTCACGCGCACCTGCTTGGCTTGCTCGAGGAACGGGGCCTCGAAGGCTTCCGCACCGCCCATCTTCAGGACGGTATCCTTAATGTTGGCGTTGGAGACGACGGTCGCACAGGCGACCTCGGCTTCTTCGCCGAGACGCGTGCCGCGGAGTTTCACGCCCACGACGCGGCGACGGCCGGAGGCGTCTTTCTCGACCAGGACCTTCTCGACCAGCACGTTCCGGCGGATATCGACGCCGTTGGCCTTCATCTCGGCGGTCATGAGATTGATCATGGTGTCGGTGCCGCCCTGGAAGATGAACACGCCCTTCGACATGAAGTTGGAGAAGACGATGCCGAAGGTAATCGCCGGGTCGTCGAGGGTCGAACCGTTGGCGTAGGCGATGGGCTCGAGGAGCAGGCGCTGCACGTCCGGCCGGCCGGGGAAGAACTGCTCAAACAGCTGCCGCGTGGTGCGCGGGTCGTTGTCGTAATAGTTCATCTCGCGGAGATGCGCGAAGAAGGCCTCGACGGTCTCGGCGGAAAGCTGGAACTGCTCAATCAGGATGCGCGTGAAGTCGGCGCGATCGAAGGTCGTGCGCACATCGAAGTCGGGGTTGATGAAGCGGATGTCCTTGAGCTGGTGGATGCGGTCCGAGATTTCCTTGGTCCAGTAGCGGCGGGTCGACTTGATCATACCGTGCGGAAAGCCGTGCAGGGAGATATCGAAGACGTGGCCGCCGACGCGCTTGAAGTAGGTCGCGAGGCCACCGAGCTGGTAATGGTGCTCGAGGAGGAGCACCTTGCGTCCGAATTTCGCGAGGTTGTTCGCCGCGGTCATCCCGCCCAGTCCGGCACCAATGACGACGGCGTCATAGCGAGGCAGGAGGTTGTCGAACGGCGAGGGCATGGCGAAAGAAGATGAAGTAGGACGAAGCAGGGGTTAAGGGGAAGTCGAAAGCGGTCAAACCGCCCCGCCGACTACTCGCCGGCGACCGTCAGCGCCCAGCCCGCCCGGCCCTTAGTCAGGCGGATCTTACGCCCGAAGAGCTTCGACAGTGCGGCGGGCTTCAGGACGTCGGCCATCTTGCCAGCCGCAAGGGCGGTCCCGTTCCGCAGGAGTAACGCATGCGTGAAGGTCGAGCGGATCTCCTCCACGTGGTGCGTGACGAAGACAATCGCCAGACCTGGCGTGAGTTTTGGCAGGCGTTGCACTAAGGCGAGGAACTCGGCGCGCGCGATGGGATCGAGGCCCGCGCAAGATTCATCAAGGATCAGCAGCGCCGGCGCCGGCGCCAGGCCACGCGCGATGAGCACGCGCTGGCGTTCGCCTTGGGAGAGATGGCCCCACGGACGCGCGGCGAGCTCGCCGACCTTGAGCAGGCGCAGGAGACGGCGCGCCCGCGCGAGCGCCGCAGGCTTCGGCCGGTGCCACAAGTTGATGAGGCCGTCGACGCCCCCGGCCACGACCGACAGCGCGGGTTCGGACGGCGCAATCATCGCGGCGACGGACGGACCGACCAGGCCGATGCGGCGACGCAGTTCGCGCCAGTCGCTGCGTCCGAAGGTCTCGCCGAGAACGGCGAGCCGCCCGGAGGACGGCGCGAAATAACCCGTGAGCGCGGCGAGGAGCGAGGACTTGCCAGAGCCGTTCGGTCCCAGGATCACCCAGTGCTGCCCGCGCTCCACGCGCCAATCCAAGCCGCGCAGGATGACCTTGCCCTCCCGCGCAATGCGGAGGCGGGAAACTTCAAGCACGGGGATGGCGGGACGAGGCACACCGACCCTATGAGGCATCCGACCTCGGCTTCCAAGCCGCAACCACGCTTGCCCCCGGCCCGACCAAGCCTTACCCCTTCGCCATGCGCCGGCCCCTCGCCTTGCTCCTCTCGCTCTTCGCCCTCGCGGCGGTCGCGCGCACGACGCCACTCGATCTCGTCATCAAGGAAGGCGTCGAGACGCGCATCGCCTGCGACCATAACGGCGGCTATTCGAAATACGCCGACGTCTACCACTACCGTGTCGTGCTACCCAAGGGCTACCACGCCGATGCGAATAAGACCTGGCCGGCCATCTTCGTCGCCTCGCCCGGCGGCAAAGCCTCGATGGGCCACATGGCCGACTGGATTAAGAAGCGCGGCTACATCGCCCTCCTCCTCGACGAATCCAAGAACGGACCGTGGGATCCCAGCGTCGGCAATTTCCTCGCCGCCAACCAGGACGCCGAACAGCGCTTCCGCCTCACCCCCGGTCGCAAGATCTGCACTGGCTTCTCCGGCGGCGCGCGGGCCAGCTCGATTTTTGTGAGTATCGGCGACAACTTCGGCGGCGTAATTCTCCAAGGCGCCGGCACAGGCGCGCTGGACAACGGCTTCCGTGGCCTCACTGGCGTCCAGATTCCCGTCGTGGTGACTATGGGCAAGAAGGATACCAATCGCGGCGAGATCAAGACCCTGCGCGAGACGCAAGGCGACCGCCTGGAGGTCTTCGAATTCGAGGGCGGCCACCAGTGGGCCCCGAAGGAAGTGATCGAGAAAGCCCTCGATTTCGTCGACGCCAAACTGCCGAAGTAAGCGGTCGGTCTTGCCAACGTGCGACCGCGCGGACATCACATGCGTACCCCCATGCGCATCGTCCTCGCCTGCCTGTCCCTCGGCTTCGTCGCTTCCTTTGTCGACGCCGCCCCGGTGAAATTCAACGACCCGAAGCCCCAGGCCTACCATCTCACGGTGCGCGCCAGCGAGGTCGACCCGTCCGCAAAGTCTTATCCCGACATCGAGTTCGGCCTGGAGAGCAAGGGCAAGCCCGCCGATACGCAGACGGCCGACGTCGACACGCGCGTCGCGCCCCGCGGCCAGCTCGTCGTCTGGCTGATGGGCCACAACCCCGTCATCGCCGAGAAGGTCAACGGCTACGGCTACCACCATATCAGCGTCGCCTACGCCCGCGGTTGGTTCGGCAAGCTCAACACCGTGCCCGCCGACACGCAGCACCTCGGCAATATCCGCCTCGAGGCCACCGCCGGCGTCGACGCTTCGAAGTCGGTCGAAATCGCCGAAGCCGATTCGGCCAAGGGCCGCGCCACGCGCCTGGTGAAGTGGCTCGTGAAGAAGCACCCGCAGGGCCGCTGGGAACAGTTCCTCATCGCCGGCGGCAAGGAACTCGACTGGACCAAGGTCGTCGTCGGCGGCTCTTCGCACGGCGCCACTTCCTCCGCGCGTTTCGCGATGCACCAGCAGGTCGCGCGCGTGATCATGTTCTGCGGTCCGCGCGACAACACCGAAGACTGGCAGGCCGGCCCTTCGGCCACGCCGCTCAACCGCTTTTTCGGCTACACCCACGTCCTCGACAGCGGCTGGACTGGTGACCATTACCAACGCTCCTGGCTGATGCTGCGCCTCAACGCCTATGGACCGATCGTAAATGCTGAAAAGGAGAAAGCCCCCTATGGTCATTCGCGCCGTCTCATCGCCGACGCTCCGATGAAGGGCGACGAAAAGAAACAAGCCGGCGCCGCGCACGGCTACGTGACGCCAAGCAAGGGCTCGCCCAAGGACGCCCAAGGTCGACCGCTGCAGGAAGACGTCTGGAAGTATCTGTTCACCTCGGATGTGGACGTGACCGGCAAGCCCGTGCCGGCGGAAGCTGGCGTCCGGATGGACCAGCGCTCCGAGGCCAAGCCGAAGAAGAAGTAAACCGCCGCAGGGACGGCTTGCGCTCGGCGGCCTTTCGGCTGTTGGATGATTGCGTTCACCGTGGCCATCCGCATCGACCTCGTCACCCTCTTCCCGGCCATGGCCGACGGCTTCCTCCAGGAGTCCGTCATCGGCAAGGCCATCGATAAGGGCCTAATCGAGTTCAAGGCCCACGACCTGCGCGCCTACTCCAAGGACAAGCACCGCAAGGTGGACGACATGCCCTACGGCGGCGGACCCGGTATGCTCATGAGCTGCCAACCCCTCTTCGACGCCGTCGACGCCCTGGCCACCCCGGACTGCGAAGTGGTCTACCTTTGCCCAGATGGCGAGCAACTGACCAACGCGCTGGCCAAGGAACTCGCCCAAAAAAGCCATCTTATCCTGATTTCTGGCCATTATGAGGGTATCGACCAGCGCTTCCGGGACCGGAAGGTCACCCGGGAGGTCTCGATCGGTGATTATGTGCTCACTAATGGCACTTTGCCCGCCTGCGTCCTGGTCGATTGCCTCGGCCGGCAGATTCCTGGGGTGCTCGGGGAGGAAAACTCCTTGACGGGGGATAGTTACAACGGCAAGTTGCTCGCCTTTCCGCAGTTCACCCGACCCGCTGTTTACGATGGTCTCGAGGTGCCCCCCGTCCTCCTAGGAGGAAATCACGCCGAAATCGAAAAATGGCGTCGGGAAAGGCAAATAGAGAAGACAAAGCAACGCAGACCGGACCTGAAGAAAGACCAAGAACACCAGCCATGAGCAACCATCCCCTCATCCAATTCGCCACCCAGCCCCAGCTGAAAACCGCCCGCGGCGACCATGAATTCAAGGTCGGCGACGGCGTCAAAGTCTCCACCAAGGTTCGCGAAGGCGACAAGGAGCGCACCCAGCTCTTCGCTGGTATCGTGATTCAGCGCAAAGGTGGCGGTATCCACGAAACCTTCACCGTCCGCCGTATTTCCTTCGGCGAAGGCGTTGAACGTACCTTCCCGGTCCACTCTCCTAACATCGAGAAGATCGAAGTCGAACGCACCTCGCAGGTCATGCGCGCCCGCCTCTTCTATCTCCGCGATCGCCAGGGTAAGTCGGCGACCAAAGTCAAAGAGAAGCGCTTCGACCCGACCGAGCACGCCGCCGCTGTGGCTGCCGCGGCCGCCGCCAAGTAAGCCCTTCCCAGGCTTCCCCGAAACCCCGCCCGTCGGCGGGGTTTTTTGTGCCTGCCACGCCGGCGCATCCCCACCCCCATCCCCAACCCTCTGATCTCCCCCTATTCGCCCAATGCAAATTAAGTCATTATCGACCAATGGCTTGATTTGCGTGTTGCGGGACCCCGAAAGCGACGGGGGTATGTTTTTTTAATGAAAACAGTCGGGGGAAGGCTTGACTCTCCCCCTCCCTCCTGCGTTTTTCCACCTCCGTCTTTGGGCCGACCCCGGAGACGACAACCTACCACCTTCTCCCAATCTATGCTCCGCATCCGCCTCCAACGCTTCGGTACGAAAAACGAGCCGACCTATCGCCTCGTCGTCGCCGAACAAGCCATCCGCCGCGACGGCCGTTTCGTCGAAGTCCTCGGCAATTACAATCCCCGCGCCCGTGGCAAGACCCCGGGTCTGGTGATCAACGTCGAGCGAGTCGACCATTGGGTCAAACTCGGCGCCCAGCCGTCCGACACCGCGAAGTCGCTCGTGAAGCGTGCGCGCGAAGAGTCGGCCACTGCGGCCAAGGCCTAAGTTAATTTACACGGCGGAAACGCCCACCCTGACGATGCTTCACCCCGCCCCCCGGCGGGGTGATTCATTTGGGGAGGTCGCCGCCGCTCAGTTGAGCTTGTTCCAACCACCCTTGCCGTCCTTCTCCAGACGCTGGAAGCCCGCTTGGGCGAGACGCTTGTCGCTCAAGCCCTGCTTCATGGCCCCTTCGCCATATTTCGTCGTGAGCGTCGGCGACTCCAGCACGCGGCGGCACGGCTCCTGGGTCACGGGATGCTGCGTGAAGTCGGGGACCTCCGCGGGCAGGTCGACCTCGAACTCGTCGCCATCGGCGCCGTCGGGCTTGATTACGATGTAGCGGCGCAGCGGCATGGATTATCGGCGGGAGGATCGCGGGTCGAAGGCGTCGCGCAGGCCGTCGCCGAGGAAGTTGAGCGAGAGCAACGTGAGTGCGAAGACGACCGACGGGGAGATCAGTAGCCACGGACACTCCTCCATGATGTCGGCCCCTTCCTTGATCATCAGCCCCCAGGAAGTCATCGGCGCTTTCACGCCGAGCCCGAGGAAGCTCACAAAGGCCTCCAGCAGCATGACGCCGGGGACGGTCAGGGTGGCGCATACGGCGATGGTGCCAGCCAGGTTCGGCAGGTAGTGCCGGCAGAAGATGCCCCACCGCGACTGGCCGAGCGACTCGGCGGCCTGCACGAACTGCGAGGCCTTCAGTTCCCGCGTCTGGTTACGGATGATGCGCGCCATGGTCAGCCAGGAGACGCCGCCTACGGCCAAGAAAATCATCGGCATGTTCTGCCCGAAGACGACGGTGGCCAGAATGACGATGAGCGTCAGCGGCAGGGTGCTCACGATATCGACGAAGCGCATCAGGGCGTCCTCGGTTCGGCCGCCGATCTCCGCCGCCAGCACACCGTAGCAGATGCCCACGACCAAGGCGACGGCGGTGGCGATGAGCCCGACGAAGAGCGAGATCATGCCGCCTTGCAGCAGCCGGGAGAGGACGTCGCGGCCGAGTAAATCCGTGCCGAGCCAATGGGCGGACGACGGCGCCATGGCGCTCTGCGCGAGGTCCTGCTCCATGTAAGAATAAGGCGCGATCCACGGCGACAGGAAGCAGGCGGCGGCGACGGCCACGAGGAAGCCGCCGGACCAGACCGCCGCGCGATCCCGCCGGAAGCGCTGCCAGCCGCTTTCGCCCGCCAAGGACTCGACGGCCAGGGACTCGGCGGCGGCGTCCATCATGGGTTGCGGGCCACCTTGGGGTTTAGCGCAGCGTTGGCCAGGTCGGCCGCGAGGTTGAGGAAGAGCAACGCCGCCGCGTAGACGATCGTCGTGCCGAGGATCAGCGTGACGTCGCGATTGATGATGGCGGTGACGAAGAGACGCCCCATGCCCGGGACATCGAAGAGGGACTCGACCACGAAAGACCCCGAGACGAGGCCCGCTGCGGCGGGCCCGAGGTAGGTGACGACGGGCAGTAGTGCGTTGCGCAGCGCGTGCACGAACCAGACGCGGAGCGCCGGCACGCCCTTGGCGCGCGCGGTGCGGACGTAATCCAGCGAGCGTACTTCCATGAGCGAACCGCGGGTCAGTCGCGCGAGCGGCGCGGCGGTGATCAATCCGAGCGTGGCCGCCGGCAGGATGAAGTGTTCCAGCGAACCCCAGCCACACGGCGGCAACCAGCCCAGGCCGAGCGCGAACACGAGCGCCAGGATCGGCCCGAGGACGAACGACGGCACGCAGATCCCCACGAGCGTGAACCCCATTGGCACGCGATCGAGCCAGCTGTTGGGCCGCGAAGCCGCGAGTACGCCGACGGGCACGCCGATGAGCACCGCGACCAGCAGCGCGACGAGGCCCAGCGAGCCGGAGACGCCGATGCGCGAGCCGATGACCTCGCGGACCGACCAGCCAGGATATTTGATCGAGGGCCCCAGGTCGCCTTGGGTCAGATTCGCGACGTAATTGCCGAGCTGAATCTGGAGCGGCTGGTCGAGGCCGTAATACTTCTCGAGCCGCGCCTTCACCTCGGCCGGCAACGGACGATCCTTGTCAAACGGTCCGCCGGGGACCGCGTGGGCGAGGAAGAAGGTCGCCGCGACGACGATGAGCAGCACCGGGACCATCTCCAGCAAGCGACGCAGGACGTAAGCCATCAGGGTTTCTTCTCGGTGGTTTGGAGGCGCCTCCCGAGTTCTTCGGTCGACGGGGGCGGCGGCAAGCCAGACTTGGCCCGGTCCGTCCAACCCATCTTGCGCGCCAACGCTTCGTAAGCCTGCGGGCTGAGGGTCTCGCTGGCCTTCAGGCGGGCCTGACGTTCTTCGGTGTCGTCCAGTAGCCGCTCCTGTATAGCGGCGGCGTCACGCTTCGGGCTCGGCAAGGAACAACCGGCGCCCAACCCCGCGAGGATGAGCAAGAGCAAGAAGGCGCGACGGGGCGGCGACATACCGATGGTTCTACTCCGCGAGGTCATGAGGGCTCAAGCGCTTACAGGTTTCCGGTCCGGTGAAAAGATGGCGGCGACGCGCCACCTGATTATAACAGTGATCACGGAGCACCGCGGGGCAGAGACCCGCGACCCAGGCCAGGAGGCGCCAGCCCCCACCCAGCCCCCGCAGCAAAGCAAGGACGGCCGCCGACCGCACCAAGCGGCGCGATCCGTCCCAGACCACAATCGTGTCCGGATCGCCGCCCGGCGGCTCGCCGGCGATGCGCGCAGGCTCGCCTCGGTTCGTCGCGAAGATCATGCCGCCGGCCTGATTCCGACGGGCCAGCCAAGCGGCCGTCCGATTGCACAGGGCGCAGGAGCCGTCGATCAACACGACGAGAGGCGCATTCTGCATAGACCGACCTTAAGCCTGGCTCGGCCGGTGTGAAGGGGCAAAACCGAGTTCCCAAGGGGCGGAGAAAGCCGCCTGAAGGCCAGCGAAAGCGCTTGTCATGGGGCAAGGGCACTGCCAAGTTGCCCATCCTGTTGGCCGGAAGGGTATCCAAGTGGCTAAAGGTCGCGGACTGTAAATCCGTTCAGCTTCGCTGTTCGTGGGTTCGAATCCCACCCCTTCCACCAGCAGGACTCCTGAGGCCCCTCAAAAAGGGGCCTCTCCCTGCCCGAAAACCTCAAATCCGCGTTGACTCCGAGGGCCGCCCACGGCTTCCCTACTGACTCACATGGCCAACATCAAAGCTAACAAGAAGAGCATCCGCCAGACCCTCCGTCGCGCTGAGCATAACAAGGTCGTCCGCACCCGACTCAAGGGTCTCGTCAAGAACCTGACCGGCGAAAACGTTGTGGCCAACGCCTCCCTCGTCGCTTCCGCCGCCGACAAGGCCGCGAAGACCGGCGTGATCCACCGCAATAAGGCGAACCGCATCAAGGCGCGCCTCGCGAAGAAGCTCGCGGCGGCCAAGAAGTGATGCGGGTCGGCTCCCTCACCAACCCCGTCGCTTAGGCGCCGGGGTTTTTTTGTCCCCGGCTATGTCCGACCTGCCCCCCGCCTCCATCGGCTTCGCCGCCGGTCTGCTTGGCGAGGAGGCCTATCGTCTCGCCGTCCTGGCCACCGGCCCCGGCTGGGTCGCGCTGGATAAGCCCAGTGGCGTCGCGCTGGAAGAACACCCTTGGCAGAAAGGCGCCCCCACCCTGCTCGGCCAACTGCGGGCGCAACTCGAGGCCGGCAAGCCAGAGATGCTTCGCCTCGGGCTCGCCGAACCTGCCGTGGTCTTCGGGCCCGAACCCGAATCCGCCGGCATCGCGATCATCGCCGACCGCGCCACCGCGTTGCCTAGCTGGCGCGAGGCCCTCGGCTCCGGCGCCTTCCGCTTCGACTACGAATTCATCGCGCGGACGGAAGACGCGCCGGAGGACGCCGGCCTCTGCGACCTGCCCGTGGGCATGGACGACTCGCAGGAACGGGCCTTCGTTTCGCGGCGCAACGGCAAACACGCCCAGACCCGTTTCGAACCCGGCCGGGCCTGCGGTCGTTGGCGCATCTGGACCGCCCACACGCCCTTCCCGCGTCGCGATCAAGTCCGCATCCACGCCGCCGAATGCGGTATCCGCATCGCCGGCGAGCTGAAGTACGGGCGTTCGGGTCGCGTGACACTCACCGACACGACCCCGAAGGGGCGCCTCAATAAGGGCGAAGACAAGCCGCTGCACCGCGGCCTCTTGCTGCGCGTCGCGGGTGTCGCCGGTAAGGTCGCCGGACAGGAGTTCACCATCGTCGCGGCCCGGCCCGACGATTTCGCGACGGTGGTCAAGCGTCTCTCGAAAGGGATCTGATCAGGCCTCCGACGGGAACCGCAGCGTAAAACGATCCGTCGTGCGCGCGTAGCCGTCCGGGCTATTCAGCCGGCCGATCGGCGCATAGTGCGCGTAATCGACCTTCCACGTCGCGGGGTCGGCGACGCCCTGACGCACGTGGGCGAGCAGGATCTCGACGACGACCAACCGGTTGGCCCCATACTTTCGGACATCGAGTACGCGGCACTCCAACGCGACGGGACATTCGACCAGCCGCGGAGGCCGCACGCGCTCGGACGCGGCGAGCGTGAAGCCCGCTCGCGGCACTTCGCTCACGCCCGGCGGTAAGGGGCGGGCGCACTCGACCATCTTCGCCGCCACGGCCTCGTCGCAGAGATGAAGCACGCACTCGCCGTGGGCGAGCAGGTTTGCGGCGGTGTCCTTCGGTGTGCCGTCGTCGCGGTCAGCGGGGGCGAAGACGGCGATGGCTGGCTCCGCGCCCATGAGGTTGAAGAACGAGAACGGGGCCGCGTTGACCACGCCCGCAGCGTCGAGGGTCGTCGCCAACGCGATGGGGCGCGGGACGACGAGCCCAGCGAGCAACCGATACGCCAAGGTGCCCGGATGGGCGGCGACGTCGAAGCGCACGCTCATGCCCTGGGCGGCGGATCTTCGCCGCCGTGCGAGACGATCGCTTCCCGGCGCAGGCGATCATGCCGGTAGGACATGAAGATATAAAGCCCCACGCCGACACAGATGCAGGAATCCGCCACGTTGAAGGCCGGGAAACGGTAATACGGAAGATGCACGTCGATGAAGTCGATGACGTGTCCGCCGAAGAGCCGGTCGCGGACGTTGCCCAGGGTACCGCCGACGAAAAGGCCGAAGGCGAGCTGGCCGCCCTGGAGTTCGCGCAAGAGCGGCAGGCGCCAACGCCAGACAAGCGCAAGCACGGCCAGCGCGAGCAAAATGAGGAACGGCCGCACGTCGTATTCGGCCCCCAGACCCCAGGCGGCGCCTTTGTTGCCGACGTGCACGAGCCACAACCAGTCGAACAGCATGATTGGCGGGCGCGCGGGGTCGTCGCCAAAGTAGGTGCCGAAAGGGATGAACCGCACCACGAGTAGCTTCGACGCAATATCGGTGGCGAGCGCGGCCACGCCAACCGTCCAGAAAGAGAGATAGGGACGGAGCCGGGCGAACATGGGCGCTCGCTTAGGTGTCGCTCGGGTCGTCTTCGCCGCCACCACCGCCGGTGCCGAAGCCGACTTCGTCGCCGATCTCGCCGAGCGGATTGCCGCCCCGACGACGGTGGGCGCGACGGTTGCGTTCGAGCTCCTTCTGGCCTTCGAGCGAATAGCGGGTGAACGGCACGGCAATCAGCCGGGCGGCGGGAATCGGCTTATTGGTGATCTCGCAGGTGCCGTAGGAGCTCTTCTTCATGCGCTCGATGGCATCGGCGATCTCCTTGAGCGCCTCCTGCTCGTTCGAGATCAGCGAGAGAGCGAAGTCGCGGTCGGCGGTATCGGTGCCCGCGTCCGCGAGGTGCTGGGAGTAACCGGAAAGGTCGCCGGCGTCATCCTTGCCCGATTTCTTGAGCGCCGCCTCGGAGTGGAAGGCGAGGCCTTTCTGCAAGGCGTCGCGCATGTCGACCAGGAGACGGTAGTATTTGCGGAATCTTTCGGGTACCTGCTTAGCCTCGTCGACGAAGCCTTCGCCCTTACGGAAAGGATTCGAGCCACCGAGGAGGTCGGAGATCGAGGCGGTGGCGATGTTCTGGGATCGGTTACCCTGCGTCCGGGCGGCCGCGGCGGCCTTCTCGCGCGCCTTGCGCTCCTCGTCCGGTACCCAGACGTTGAGCTTGGTCTTGGATTTGCTGCGCTTGGAGAGGTAGGCGTTGAGCTCGGCAAGGGTGTAATACTGGAGCTTCGGGCGCAGCGGCACCACCAGCGCGTTGTCTTGATGGTGCACGTTGCGGTGTTTGTTCAGCAGGCCTTTCTGGACGGCGTGGTCGACCTTCGGTACCTTGGCGCCCTTGCCGCCCTTGGTCGGAGCCGCGACGGTAGCCTTGGAGCCCTTGACCGGGACAATCACGGCGGCGCCCTTTTTGGTGGGCTTGACCTGGGGCGCGGTCTTGGCGAGAGCGGCAGCCTTACCCTTGGGGACTGAAGCCTTCGCCGCCGGTTTCGGGGCGGCCTTAGGTGCTGGCTTCGTGGCCGGGCGGGCTTTGGCCTTCGCCTTCGCCTTGGGAGCGGAGTGCTTGGCTGAATTCTTGGAGGCTTTATGCTTGGACATCGGAAGGGGGGATTAGAGTTGCGGGTATTTGGAGAGCAAGGCTTCGCGGCAACGTGGGGATACCATACCAAATCTGCCCGCTTCCACAAGGGCGGGGACCCACCGCCAGGAACGAGGGCAGCGCACGCCCGGGGCCTTATCGACCTGGAAGGCCAAGCTGGCGCCAGCCTGCGGCCGGAGCTGGACCGCGGAGACGATCCATAGCTCGGTCAGAAGGGCCTGATGGGCGGATAGCAGGGCGAAATCGGCTTCCGCGGCGTCGCCGGTGACGGTGACCGAGGCTTCGAGGGACTGGCCGATCGCTTTCTCCTGGCGCAGGCGCTCGAGCGGGACGTTCACTTGGGCGGCCAAGGCCTGGATGCGGGCGACGGCGGCATGGGCGGCGAGGCCGGCGGCGTCCTCCCAGCGGGCGTCGATCTCTGGCCAATCCTGCAGGTGCACGCTCGGGATGTCGGCATACTCGGACTTGGCGCCAAGGTGCGACCAGGCTTCATCGGCCGTGAAGGGCACAAAGGGGGCGATGAGCCTGAGGTAGGCGCGCAACACGATGTCGAGCGCGGTCTGCGTCGAGCGGCGCAGCGGATCATCCGGCGCCGTGGTGTAGAGGCGGTCCTTGACCACGTTGTGGTAGGTGGCCGAAAGCGTGCCGGTCGTGAAACCGGCGAGGGCGGACGCGGCGCGGTGGAACTCATTGCGCTCACAGGCGTCGGTGACCTCGCGGATGAGCTTGGCGGTCTCAACGAGGACCCAGCGGTCGATGGCGGTCATCTTCTCCACCGGCACGGCGTCGCGGGCGGCGGCGAAGTCGAAGAGATTGCCGAGTTGGTAGCGCAGTGAATTACGCATACTGCGATACTGGTTGGAAATCGTCTCGAAGATCGCGTCGGAGAGCGGGATGTCGCTCTGGTAGTTTTCCGAGGCGACCCAGAGGCGCACGATGTCAGCGCCGTATTTCTTGACGGTGTCGTCGGCGGTCTGCGGCTTGCCGTCGGACTTCGAGATCTTCTGCCGCTTCTCGTTCACGACGAAACCGTGGGTGAGGACAGCGCGATAGGGCGCCGAACCCTTGACGGCGATGGCGGTCCAGAGCGAGGACTGGAACCAGCCACGGTGCTGGTCAGAGCCTTCGAGATAGAGGTCAGCCGGCCAATGGAGGTCCTTGTGCTTGGCGCACACGGCGAGATGGCTCGAACCCGAATCGATCCACACATCGAGCGTGTCGGTGCCCTTGCGCAGATCCTTCGGCCAAGCGGCGGGAACGGGCGCACCGGCGAGAATCTCCTCGACGGAAGCGGCCCACCACCAATCGCCGCCGCGGGTCGCGACCTGCTGGGCGATGTGACGCACGACGGCGCCATCGAGATAGGATTCACCCTTGGACGGCGAATAAAAAGCTGGGATCGGTACACCCCAGGCACGCTGACGCGAGATACACCAATCCGGACGGCCTTCGAGCGCGGCGCGGATACGGTTTTCACCCGAGGCGGGGATCCATTTCACTTCGGCGACGGCGGCGAGCGCCTTCTGGCGCAAATCGCCACGATCAAGGCCGACGAACCACTGGTCGAGCGCGCGGAAGACGACGGGCGTCTTGGAGCGCCAACAATGCGGATAGGAATGCTCGAAGCTCTGCGCCTTGAGCAAAGCGCCCTTGGACTTAAGCAACTCGAGCACGGCGATGTTCGCGGGGTTCTTGCCGTCGGTCTCGAGGACGGTGATGCCCACGAGCGAGGCCGGGACCTTGCCGTCGTCGGCATAGGTGCCGTCGTCGCGCACCGGACAATACGGCTCCAGGCCATACTTGTTGCCAGTCTGGTAGTCTTCGAGGCCGTGGCCGGGCGCGGTGTGCACGCAGCCCGTGCCGGCGTCCGTCGTGACGTAGTCGGCGAGCACGATGGGCGCAGCGCGGTCGATGAAAGGGTGCTGCGGCTGCAGGCCTTCGAGCGCACGGCCCTTGACCTTGAAACCATCGGTGGCGCCTTCGAGGGCGCACGCGGCGACGAACGCTTCGCGTAGTGCGGTGGCCACCAGGAACGAACGCTCGCCGTGACGGACCTCGACGTATTCGAGATCAGGGTGCACGGCGATCGCGAGGTTCGCCGGTAGCGTCCACGGCGTGGTCGTCCAGATGACGACGGCGAGCGGGTGCGCGGGTGCGAGTCCCTTCGCGGCGGGAGCGGCCACGGGAAAGGCGACCCAGACGGAGTGCGAGCGCTTGTCCCGGTATTCGATCTCGGCTTCGGCCAGCGCGGTCTGGCAAGGGATGGACCAGTAGACCGGCTTCTTGGAGCGGTAGACCAGGCCCTGCTCGACGAAGCTGGCAAAGCCGCCAAGAATCTCGGCCTCGTAGGCCGGATCCATCGTGCGATATTCCGACGCCCAATCGGCGAGGATGCCGAGGCGCTTGAACTGGCCGCGTTGCTTCTCGATGAACCCAGCGGAGAATTCCGCACAGGCCTTGCGGACGCCGAGCGCGTCGAGCGACTGCTTCTTCGCCTGGAGTTCCTTCATCACCTTGTGCTCGATTGGCAGGCCGTGGCAGTCCCAACCCGGGACGTAAGGTGTCCGGAACCCGCGCATAGATTTATAGCGGAGGATGGCGTCCTTGAGTAGCTTGTTGAGCGCGGTGCCGATGTGCACATCGCCGTTGGTGAACGGCGGTCCGTCATGGAGCACGAAGGCGGGCTTACCGGCGGCGCGCGCCTGAATCTGGGCATAGAGACCGTTGCGCTCCCAATGGGCGAGGCGGACGGGCTCGCGTTCGGCCAGACCAGCCCGCATGGGGAAATCGGTCACCGGGAGGTTGAGGGTATCCTTGAGCTCTTCGGCCATGTGGTACTTGTAGAAAGGGGCGATGAAGGGCTTGAGCACCCCTCGGGGCGGGCAGGGTGAACGGCCAGACCTGCGAGGCAAGGGCGGAGATAGGGTCCCGACACCCTCGGGTCGAGCCGGGATTGACAGGGCGGAGGGGAAACGCACCAATGCAAGCCCATGGAAAACATGAAGCCCAAGCTCATCACCAAGCAGGCGGTCGTCATCGACCTCGTCCTGACGGTGGTCTTCTTCGTCTGGATCACCTCAATCCTCAAGAAACATGTTCCCTGGTCCGAAGCCGGTGAAACCGCCGTCCTGCTCGGCGCAGCCTACTGCGGAGCTTGCCTGTCCGGCGTATTTTGGATGGCCCTCAGCCTCTTCCGCGTGACGTTGGTCGACCAGATGCTACCGAAGTCGCCGGACTCCAAGCAGTCCCGCTAGGCCCCGCCCGGCTACTTGGCCACGGGCGTAGGCGACGTCAGTGCCGCATCGATTTCGCGGCGCAGCTCCTCGGCCGCCTGACGTTCCTGCAGATACTGCGCCCAAAGCGCGGCGAGTTCCTCCGGCTTGGCGGTCGGGAATTTCTCCAGCCAGGTTCCGAAGGTGCGCCAGGCGTTATGGTAGACCGGATTCTGTCGGAGAATCTCGCGGCGCAATCCGGCCAGCCGACCCTGCACGCTGGCCTTCACCGCCGGCAAGTTGCGGTGCGGGGGGAGATCCCGTCCAGAGATGAGTTCGTCGCCGCGGCCGACGTCGAAGACGAAACGGGCGATGTCATCAAGCGATTCCGCTGATTCGGCCAAGCCGAGGCTGACGGGCGCCCGCGCCAGCAATAATTCAGCGCGCTGGACCAACCACCACTCGTCGGGCGAGGGGACCGCCTTCGCGAGCAGGGCGAGCACGGCATTCCCTTGGGCGGAGGCGATCAACGTCTTGGATTGCTCCGCGGGGGCGCCCAACGTCGAGCGCAGGGCGCGCCAAAACAAGAAGGCCTCCCGCGCCGGGGCCTTGCCCGCCAGAATGTCCGCTAAGGTCGCCGGGACGGCCCGCCGCCCTTCGCGATACCAGTGATCGTTCATCGAGGGACGCAGCTGCGCGACGACTTCGCAGGCCAAGGCCTGCCGCGTCCAGGGCTCGCTGGCATCAGTCGCCTTGCCGGCCAGCAAGGCGACGCGCGCCAACCAGGCTTGGGCGGCGGCTTCCCCCGCGAGCGCGGGGGCTTCCTTGCCGTCGCCGAGGCGCAAGACGACCAGCACCGTCCCGGCCACGACCCGTGTCTCGACCGGCGCGTATCCCGGGACGTCGGCCAGTTCCAGCCGGGCCAGCGGCGGTGGTGGTGCCGGCAGGTTAAGTGTGAATTCGAGATAGCGCTGCAAGGCCACGCAATGGGTCGCGACGAAACTGACTTCCGTGACCTTCTCCCCAGCGACCACCGCGATCGGCGTGTCGCTGGAATAGACGTGCGCAGGCGTGGGCGGCGTGGGCGCAGGCGTGGGCTCGGCCGCAGCGGCGGCCAACCACGCGCAAGCGACCAGGGCCTTCACCATGTCAGGCGCCGCCAAAGTGGCCTTCGTCGACTTCCAGCGGGGCGCCGCCCGAGATGTGCAAAGGTTCGCCCATCGGCGATTGGTCGTTCTTCCAGACTTCGACCGTAGCCGGGGCTTCGGGATCCGGCGAGACCCACTGCCAACGGCCGATGCCGAGGAAGCTCATGGGCACGCCCTTGTCCGGACTGAGTCCCGGGCCGGCGCCGCGGACGAAAGGCTTGTTGCCGATACCGATCATGAGGTTGACGATGAGGGCGGTGCCGGTGGCCCCATCGCTGGTGGCGGCCACGGGCGCCGGGGCCGGCGCGACCTCCACCTCGGCTTCATCCTCGTCGGCGAGCTCGTCTGCCTCCTCAGCTTCGTCGGCTTCGGCAGACGCCGCGGGTGCGGCAGCTCTCGCCGGGGGGGCACCCGTCGCGCGAATCTCTTCGCGGAGGGCCTCAAGCGAGGCCGTAAGCTTGTCGATTGATTTGTCGGCGGACTTGGCGGCTTTCTTAAGTTCGTCGCGGACGCTCTTCAGTTCGGCTTCAAGCTTATCCTTGGCCGCGACGGCGTCATCCGCATCGGCGATGACGGCGCGGACGGTCGTGGCCAGCGCGGCGTGCTGTTCGGTGAGTTCGTCGAGGGCGTCCTTGGACTGGGCCGCGGCGGCCGTGGCCTGCACTTTCTCGCTCAATGCGGCGAGGGCGGACTTGAGGGCGTTGATCTCGGCGGAAGCGCGCTGTGCCACGGCAGTCACGGCGGCTTCGGCGGTCTTCTGCGACGCTTGCTCCACCTCGGCGATGCGGCGGTTGAGGGCTTCGTGGCCGGCGCGAGCATTGTCGCGCTGGAGGTCGATCTCCTCGGCGAGCTTGGCGCGCAGGCGGGCCTGCTCGGCCAGGCGCTCGGCCTTGCCGCCGCCGTCCTGCAGCACGGGGATCACCACGATGAGCGAGGCGAGCAGGATGGCGCACATGACGAGGAAGGTTTCCAGGCCGTCGCGCTTATCGGGCATCGCAATCAGGATCGCGAAGACCGCGATGAGGTCGGCGGCGACCAGGAACCATTTTTCTTTGAGCAGTTTCTCGAGTTCGCGATTCATAGGGGGGCGGGGTAAGGAGGCGGATCAGCGCGGACGCTCCACGAAGCCGACCTTGCGGTGGACCTTGGCGAGCGTGCGGTAGGCGGCGGCCTGGGCCTGTTCGGCACCGGCCTTAAGGATTCGATCCAACTCGGCGCGGTCCTGGATGAGCTCATCGTAGCGCACGCGGACGGGATCGAGCGTCGCGACCACGGCTTCGGCGACGGCCTGCTTGAAATCGCCGTAGCCCTTGCCGGTGAATTCGGCTTCGAGCACCTCGACGGGTCGCCCCGTGCAGGCGGACATGATGGCGAGCAGATTGGTCACGCCGGGCTTGTCCAGACCGGAGCGCACCTCGGCGGCGGAGTCGGTGACGGCGGACATAATCTTGCGGCGCACGTCTTCGGGGCGGTCGGTGATGAAGACCGTCGCGGAGTGGTTGGGGTCGGACTTCGACATCTTCGCCGTCGGATCCTGCAGGGACATGATGCGCGAGCCGACTTTGGAAAGGAAGGCCGCGGGCACCTTGAAGGTGTCGGAGTAGCGATGGTTGAACTTCGCGGCGAGGTCGCGCGCGAGCTCGAGGTGCTGCTTCTGGTCATCGCCGACGGGGACGAGGGTGGCGTTATAGAGGAGGATATCCGCCGCCATGAGCACAGGGTAGAAAAGCAGGCCGGCATCGACGGACTCCTGCTTGCGTGACTTATCCTTAAACTGGGTCATCCGCTCCAGCTGCCCGAGCGGGCAGAGGCACCCGAGGATCCAGGCCAGTTCGGTGTGGCCGATGACGTGGGATTGGACAAATAGGCGGCTGCGGGCCGGGTCGAGGCCGCACGCGACATACTGGGCCAGACAGGAATAGGTGTTCTCCCGGAGCTGGGCCGGGACATAAGGGACCGTGATGGCGTGCTGGTCCACGATGCCGAAGTAGCACTCGTGGTCGTCCTGCATCCGCCCCCAGTTGAGGACGGCGCCCAGATAATTACCCAGATGGAGGCGGCCCGTCGGCTGGGCACACGTCAGGACGACAGGCTTGGCGGGCTTTTTTTCGCTGGTTTCGCTCATTCCGGTCTCCCAGCGTGGCAAGGGGGTCGCCCCGCTTCAAGCGGATTGGAGGTTCGGTGGCGCTTGAAATGCCCGAGCCGTCCGCCTAAACAGACCCTCATCCCTATCCGCCCGATATGTCGTTCGCCCAAATCATCCCCACCGGTACTCCAGCTCCGGGGTCCGCGCCGACCGACTATTTCATCATCGGCGAGACCAAATACATCAGCCCCTCGGCCCCGGCAAGCTGGGGCGACGTGGCCATCCAAGCCCTCGCCTACGTCGCCGTCGCCTACCTCGCCGGCTGGGTCGCCGACCGAATCCTGCGTTGGGTCGCGGCCCAGTTTGCGAACAGCCCGATCGCCCAGGCCACCATCTCCGCCGTCGGTAAGGCACTGCCCCTCATCCTGCCCGCCTACACCCTGCTCTACCTGATCAAGGTCAACAAGTTTCACCTGGCCTCCATCGACTGGCTCAACTTCGCCGTCACCAGCGGGCTCTTCCTTTGCTCGATCGCCCACAGTGTCGCGATCTTCTTCCTGGTCGCGATCCCCATCGCCTGGGCGCAGAAGGTCGCCAGCCAGTCCGACAACAAGCTGGATGACATCCTCGTGCCGATGTTCTCCACGGTCGTGCGCATCTCGGTGATTCTCATCGGGGCCTTCAAGGCCATCTCGATCATCGACCCGCAGTCCTCCAACGCGATCCTCGGCCTGCTGGCCGGCTCAGTTGTCGGCCTGGCTTTCGCCTCGCAGGACACGATCAAGAACGTGTTCGGCTCCGTCATGCTCATCATCGACCAACCCTTCACGCTCGGCGACGTCATCAATATCGGCAGCCATGAGGGCAAGGTCGAATCGCTCGGCCTGCGCTCGACGACGATTGTGATGCTCGACGGCCAGAAGCTCGCCATCCCCAACGGCGACCTCGCCACCCGTCCGATCGTCAACATCACCCGCCGCGACTTCATCCGGGCGCAGGACATCATCCACCTCGAGGCCAACACGCCGGCCGGTAAGGTCAGCGAAGCGGTCGCCATTATCCGCGACCTGCTCAACGACCACGAGGGCTTCCAGCCTAGCCACCCGCCGATGGTGCACGTGACCGAGTTCACCGACTGGGCCGTGAACGTCCGGCTCATGTATTGGTACCACCCCGCGTCTAACGCCAAGCAGCTGGAATTCAACCAGCAGCTCCTCCTCCACGTCACCGAGCGCCTCCAGCAGGCGGGCATCCGCCTCGCCGTCCAAGGCACGCCGCAAGGCAACTGAACTTCCCTCCATGCCCCTCATCGAAGCCCGGAACCTATCGAAATCCTACGGCGCCATCCGCGCCGCCCACGCCGTCTCCTTCACCGTCGAGCGCGGCGAGGTCGTCGGCTTCCTCGGGCCTAATGGCGCCGGCAAATCCACCACCATGAAGATGCTCACCGGCCACCTGCGTGCCGACGCGGGCGCCGCGGTCATCGCGGGCTTCGATGTCACCGAACAGGCCGTCCAGGCCAAGCGGCGCCTGGGCTACTCACCCGAAGGCGCGCCCGCCTATGGCGAGATGACCGTCCGCGAGTTCCTCCGTTTCGCCGCCGATCTCCGCGGCCTGAACGATCCGGCCGAAAGCGTCCGCCAGACCCTCTCCCTCTGCCGCCTCGACGAGGTGGCCGCGCAGACGATCGACACGCTTTCCAAAGGCTACCGCATGCGCGTCGGCTTCGCCCAGGCGGTCCTGCACGACCCCGAGGTACTCATCCTCGACGAACCGACCGATGGCCTCGACCCGAACCAGAAGCATGAGGTGCGCCGCATCCTGAAGGAGATGGCCGCCCGCAAGGCCGTCATCGTCTCGACCCACATCCTCGAGGAAGTCGCCGAACTCTGCACCCGCGTCATCGTAATCGCGAAGGGCGAAATCCGCTGCGACGAGTCCCGCGACAAGTTCCTCGCCCGCGGCCCCGACCTCAACGCCGTCTTCCGCCAACTCACCGCCTGAACCCTTCCCCCATGTCCTCTTCCGAAAAAACTCCCGCCGCCGGCCGGCCGTTCACCGCGATGCTCCGCCGCGAGTTCGCTGGCTATTTCCGCACGCCGCTGGCCTACGTCTTCCTCGCGGTGTTCAATGCGTTCGCCGTGTCCCTCGCGTTCTTCGTCGGCGGACTCTACGAATCCGGCATCGCGAGCCTGGACCGCTTCTTCCTCTACCACCCGTGGCTCTGGGCATTCCTCGCCCCCGCCGCTGGCGCCCGCCTCTGGGCCGAAGAACGCCGCCAAGGTACCATCGAACTCCTCCTGACCTGGCCGATCACGGTCTGGCAGGCCGCACTCGGCAAATTCCTCGCCGCTTGGCTTTTCCTGGCCTGCGCGTTGCTGATGACCGTGCCCGTCGCCCTCACGGTCGGCTGGCTCGGTGACCCCGACTGGGGCGTGATCGCCGCCGGCTACGCGGGCTCGCTGCTCTGCGCCGGCGCCTGCCTCGGCATCGCGGCCATCGCTTCCGCGCTCACGCGTAGCCAGGTCATCGCCTTCGTCACCGGCTTCCTCGCCTGCTTCATCCTCGTGCTCATCGGCTACGGCGTCTTCGACGAGCTCCTCGCCGGCGCGGTCGGCTCCGCCGGTGTCGATGAGCTGCGCCGCCTAGGCCTCTGGCGTAACCTCGAACCGTTCACGCTCGGGCTGGTCGACCTCCGCCCCGTCGCCTACTTCCTGTCCGTGGCCTTTGCTGGCCTCGGGCTGAGCACCCTCATCGTCGAACGCCGCTAAACCGCCACCCACGCCATGAACCGCTCCCAAGCCCTGCTCGCCGCCTTCGCCGTCCTCGCAGCCGCGTTCTTCGTCAACCTAATCACCGGCGCCTTCCCCGCGCGCGCCGACCTCACCGCCGACCGTACCTTCACGCTCTCGGCCGGCTCGAAGCAGATTGTCACCCGGCTCGACGAGCCAGTCACGCTCGAGTTCTTCGTCAGCCGCTCCGACGTGAAGCTACGCCCTTACCTCGAAAGCTACTCGCGCCGCATCGAGACGCTCCTGCGCGAATACGTCGCGGCCTCCGGCGGCAAGGTGAAGCTGGTCGTGACCGATCCGCGCCCCGACACGAAGGAAGAACAGCGCGCCCAGCGCCACGGTATCGCCGCGATGCGCGCCGCCCAAGGCAGCGCCTACCTCGGCCTCACGGCCCAGCAGGCCGACACGGTCAAGGCCTTGCCGATGCTCGACCCTTCCCGCGAACGCTTCCTCGAGTTCGACCTCTCCAAGCTAATCGCCTCGGCGACGCGCCTCGACCGCCCGAAACTCGCCTTCATTAGTTCGCTCCCGATCAGTAACCAGATCCCGCAGGGCGGAGAACAGCAGGCCGGCCCGGCCGATTTGCTGCTGGCCGAGCTGGGCCAGACTTATGAAGTGATCACGCTCAACACCACCGCCTCCGAGCTACCGCCAGACGTCGCCGTCGTCGCGCTCGTGCACGCCCATCACATCGACGAGCAGCTGGCTTACGCGGTCGACCAGTTCCTCCTCAAAGGGGGGCCGGTCTTCGCCGCGGTCGACCCACTTTCGCGTATCCAAAAGTTCTCGCAGGGCAACATGCCCTTCATGATGGCGCCAATGGCCCTCTCGGCCGCGAGCGACCCCGCCCTCCTCCGCGCCTGGGGTATCCACGTCGAGATGGACGCCATCACGGCCGACGCCGCTTCCTCGGTGACGATCCGCGGCACGCGCGGCGAGCCCGTGCAATACCAGGCCGCCTTCGCCGCCGGGGAGGCGGCTTTCTCCCGCGAATCCCCGCTGACGTCCGACCTCCGCGAGGTCGCCTTCATGGAAGCCGGCGCGATCTCGCTCATCTCCGGCGCCGAAGCGCGCCTGAAACTCGAGGCGCTCGTCACGATGAGCGGTCCCGGTATGGGCGTCATCGCCGCCACGGCCGCCAACGCCGGTCCCTTCGAGAAGGTCTCGCTGGCCTACAAGCCCGACGGCAAGACCCGCGTGCTCGTCGCGACCGTCTCCGGCGAATTCGTCTCCGCCTTCCCGCAAGGGGCTCCCGCCCCAGCCAAGCCGGAGCCCACCCCGCCCGGCCAACCGCCCAAGCCGGCGGCCAAGCCCCTAGCCGGCCCTCACCTGGCCAAGAGCGTGAAGCCCGCCCGGATCTTCGTGGTCGCGGACTCTGATTTCATGATGGATCCGTTCACGGTCCGCCAACGTCAGGTCGGCGGCCAGGTCGCGATGGAACCCATCAACGATAACTTCGGCTTCGTCGTCAGCGCGCTCGAGACCCTCGGCGGCAGCGACGAGTTGGTGACGCTGCGCTCTAAGGGCACCTCGCTCCGTCCCTTCAAGAAGGTCCAGGAGCTCGAACGCGTCGCCCAGCTCCGCTACCAAGCGAAGCTCGACGAGATCGAGCGCCGGCTCGAGGAGGCCAATGCGAAGATCACCGAGCTCTCCAAACAGACCGGCGGCGTCGCCGCTAAGGGCATCGTCATCACGCCCGAGATGCAGCGCGAGATTGAGAAGTTCCAAGTCGAGGCCGACAAGCTCTCGGAAGAACGCCGCGTCATCCGCCGCGGTCTCAGCGAAGACGTCAACTCCCTCGGCCGCCGCCTGCAGGTGCTGAATCTGCTCGCCGGCCCAGCATTGGCCCTGCTCTTCGGGCTCTTTTACGCCCTCGCCCGCCGCCGCCAGACTTCCTGATTCGTCATGCGCAACCGTACCCTGCTCATCGCCACCCTCGTCCTCGGGCTCATCGCCTTCGTGGCCGTCCGCCTCACCCGCGAAGCGCCTCAGGCCGAGGCCGCCGCCAAGCCGCTCTTCGCCGCCACCCTCCTCGAAGGTGCGAAGTCGCTCACCATCAAGGCCAACAACAAAAGCGTGACGGTCGAGAAGTCCGCCGACGGCTGGACAGTGAAGGAGAAGCTCTCCCTGCCGGCCGACGTCGAGAACCGCCTGCTGCCGCTCATCCGCGGACTGCAGAAGGCCAAAGATCTGGGCGACCTCACCGCCAACCCGAAGCGCCTCGAGAAGCTCGGCCTCGACGACTCCTCCGTCACGCTCAACGGTGACGGCGGCCCGCCGGTGATAATCCAGTTCGGCAAGCCGACCGAAGACGGCGTGGGCGCCAGCGCCCGCCGTGCCGGCCAGACGCCCGCGATCCGCACCGACTTCACGGCCTACCTCGAGGGCGATCCGCTCGCTTGGGTCGACTTCACCTTGTTCACCGCCCAACCGTCCGAGATCAAGGCGATCGAGTTCGAGTGGGCGGACGGCAAGGCGGCGTTCTCCCGCAAGGAACTCGGCTCTCTCTTCGCCGGGAAGGAAGGTCCGGCGGTCGAGGATATCGTCGCCGCCGTGGCCACCATCCGCGCTGCCGATGCGGTCGCCGCCGACGATTCGGCCGCCACCAAGGCCGCTCGCTCCGCGCAGGTGAAGCTGACGCTCTACAGCGGCGCCTCGGTATCGTTGCTCTTCTCTAAGCTGGCGGGCGCCACACCCAACGATCCGGGCCAGACCTTCGTGCGCGTCGAACATTCCGACCCCAAGCACAAAGCCAACGCCACCAGCAAGAAGGCTGCGTTCGTCGCCGCGCCCTGGCTCGCCGAGCAGGTCCCGGGGTCGCTGGCTGCTTTCCAGAAAAGCCTGCAGCAGCCCGCCGCCGAACCGACGACACCGACTATCCAGATACCCGGCCCGTCCCCGACGATTATCACTTCGCCGGAGATTAAGCTGAAATAAGGGCCCTTTCGCAAAAGCCCTTGCCTCCCGAGGCGAGGGCTTTTTTGTGTCTATCACCGATGGCCGCCGCCGAATCCCAGTCCCTCAGCACCTACCTGCCCGCCCTCGTGCAGATCGTCCTGGGTCTCTCGATCCCCGCAATCATCCTCATTGTCAGCCACGCCTTCGGCCAGCGCGCCAAGGGCAACTACATCAAGGATAAGGCCTACGAATGCGGCCTGCCGATGGAAGGAAAGCCCCACCCTCGCTTCGCCGTGAAGTTCTACGTGACGGCGATGCTCTTCATCCTCTTCGACATCGAAGTCGTCTTCTTGGTGCCGTGGGCCCTGGTCTACCGCGAGTTCCTCGCCGCTGGCATCGCGATCACGGCTGCCACCGCGGTCTTCCTCGGCGTCCTCGTGCTTGGCCTCGCCTACGAGTTCAAGCGCGGGGCGCTGGAGTGGGAGAAGTAAGCGCTAAGGCGCGGCTGACGATGGGGCTGGCGAAAGAACCCTTCCGGGGGTAGTCGTATTCACCTCATGAATACCCTCACCCTCATCCTAAGCGTCGGCCTCGCCTCCGTCGTCATGGGTATCCCTACCCTCATCGGCATGTGGAAGGTCTTCGCCAAGGCTGGCCAGCCTGGTTGGGCCGTGCTGATTCCAGTCTACAATTTCATCATCTTGCTGCGTATTGCTGGTCTCCGCTGGTATTGGGTCTTCACTTTGCTCATCGTCCCCATCCTAATCCTCGTAATCCTCGGCCTGATTGCTTGCCTGGCCTTGGTGGGCTTGGTCCTCGTCCTCGGCTTCGGCGCTCAATATGTCCCGGCTTACGCCATTCAGGAAGCTGCCGCCTACGGCGACCGCTTGCTCGAACTCGCATTAATCGCTGGCTTCGTCATGATCCTCTTCGCGGCCTGGATGGTCTGGGTTCACCATCGCATCTCGACCCGCTTTGGTCAGGGCGTCGGCTTCACCCTCGGACTCACGCTCCTCGCCCCGATCTTCTGGCTGATCCTCGGCTTCGGTTCTGCTAAGTATCTCGGCGAAAAGCCGGCCCAGGACTAAGCCGTTTCCCGTCAATAAAAAGGGCGCCCACTCGGGCGCCTTTTTTATTTGGGCTGCTTGCCCTTGAGGTGCTGATCGAAGAAGCCCGTGACCAGCGGACGCAGGTCGCGCTGCTTAGGCTGGAGGTCGAAGGTGTGCGGGGCGTCAGGGATGACCTCGAGCACGCAGGGGGCGCCCTGGGCCTTGGCGATCTTGAGATAGGTTTCGCTCTGGCTCAACGGGACGGTGACGTCCGCCGTGCCGTGCACGAGGAGCATGGGCGAATCCTTGGCGTCGAGGTAGGTGATGGGCGAGCCTTTCTTATAAAGCTCGGGCGCCTCTTCACGCGTCTTCGCGAACATCTTCATGTCGTGGTAATTCATGAGGTCGACGGCGCCGTAGAAATCGATGGCACAGGTGACGCGTGCCGAGATGTCCTGATAAGGCTCGCCGGCGACGGCATCGAAGCCGTCCGCCGGACCAGTCGTGGCCAGCATCATGGCGAGGTTGCCGCCGGCCGAACAACCGATGACGCCGATTTTCTCGGGGTCGACGCCGAGATTGGCCGCCTCCTTGCGCAGATAACGGACGGCGGCCTTGGCGTCATGGACACTCTGGGGCCAGGTGACTTGGCCCTGCATCCGACGTAGCTTGTAATTGATGCTCAGGCAGACGTAACCCTTGAGCGTGAGGCTTTCGCTGATGTTCAACTCGCGACCACGTGCCTTGTCGCCGTCGTTAAAGCCACCACCATGGATCACGATGATGCCCGGGAGCGGCTTGGTCTTGTCGTGGCCGAGCGGACGGTAGAGGTCCGCCTTCTCCTTGCGCGACCCGCCGAGAAACGCCACGTCCCTCACCACTTCGACGGTCGTGGGGTAGACGGGGACTTTCTTCGCAGCGGTGGACTTACTTGGGGGAGTCGGCGCCGGGGAAGTAGGGACGACGGGCGTGGCGGCGCAGAGGAAGGCAGCGAGGGAAAGCATGAGGGGCATGCTTTCATCCAAATTCCCCGGCCGGCTTCCGTCAACCCATCACGGACCGCAGATGCCGCAACCCCCGGGCAACTCGCGGAAGAAGTCGTGGCCCTTGTCATCGACGAGGATGAACGCGGGGAAGTCGACGACTTCGATCTTCCAGACGGCTTCCATGCCGAGTTCGGGATAATCGATGACCTCGACCTTACGGATATTTTCCTGGGCGAGGATGGCGGCGGGGCCACCGATGGAGCCGAGATAGAAGCCGCCGTGCGCTTGGCAGGCTTTAGTGACAGCCTCGCCGCGGTTGCCCTTGGCGATCATGACGAGCGAGCCGCCATGCTTCTGAAAGAGTTCGACGTAGCTGTCCATGCGGCCGGCAGTGGTCGGTCCAAACGAACCGGAAGCCATGCCGACAGGTGTCTTGGCGGGGCCAGCATAGTAGACGGGATGGTCTTTGAAATACTGCGGCAGACCTTCGCCCTTCTCAAGCCGTTCGCGGAGCTTGGCGTGCGCGATGTCACGGGCGACGACCAGCGTGCCCGTAAGCGCAAGACGCGTGGTGACGGGGTGCTTCGACAACTCGGCGCGGATGTCCGCCATGGGGCGATTGAGATCAATCTTCACGACCTGGGTGGCATCGGCATGCTTGCGCGCCTCGGCGGGAATGAAGCGGCCGGGATTCTCCTCGAGCTGCTCAATCCAGATGCCGTCCTTGTCGATCTTGGCCTTGGCGTTGCGGTCGGCGGAACAGGAGACGGCGAGGCCGATCGGACACGAAGCGCCGTGGCGCGGCAGGCGGACGACGCGGACGTCGAGCGCAAACCACTTACCGCCGAACTGCGCGCCGATGCCGAGCTGATGCGCAACCTGGAGGAGCTCAGCTTCGAGCGCGATATCGCGGAAGGCGCGGCCGTGTTCGTTGCCGGAGGTCGGGAGCGCGTCGTAGTAATGCGTCGAGGTCAGCTTAACGGCCTTCATGGTCGCCTCGGCGGAGGTGCCGCCGATGACGAACGCGAGGTGATACGGCGGGCACGCGGCGGTGCCGAGGGACTGCATCTTCTCGGTGAGGAACGCGACGAGCGACTTCGGATTCAGGACGGCCTTGGTCTCCTGATACAGGTAGCACTTATTCGCGGAGCCTCCGCCCTTGGCGACGAAGAGGAACTCAAACTTCGAGCCGCTCACGGCGGCGATATCAATCTGGGCCGGCAGATTGGTGCCGGTATTCTTCTCGGTATAGAGATCGAGCGGAGCGAGCTGCGAGTAGCGCAGGTTATTCTGCGCGTAGGCCTGATAGACGCCGAGCGAGAGTGCTTCGGCGTCGTCGCCGCCGGTCCAGACCTGCTGGCCCTTCTTGGCGGTGATGGCCGCGGTACCGGTGTCCTGGCAAAACGGCAGTACGCCCTTCGCGGCGACCTCGGCATTACGCAGCATCGCGAGCGCGACGGCGCGGTCGTTATCACTGGCTTCCTTGTCCGCGAGGATCGCCGCTACCTGCGCGAGGTGCTCGGTGCGGAGATAAAAATTAATATCATGCAGCGCCTGGTTAGCGAGGAGCGTGAGCGCTTCCGGGGCGACCTTGAGGACGGGCTGGCCGGCGAACTCGACGACGGAGACATGCTCCTTGGTCAGCAGGCGATACTTCGTGGTATCGGGGCCGAGCGGGAAAGGTTCCTGATAATGGAAGGGAGCAGCCATCGCCGTTACCATACGGCAGGCCCTCCCGCCCGCAAACGGAAACAAGTCAGCGCCCGGGCATCGCCGCCGGCGACCCAATCCGTATGCCGTCGAGGTCCACTCCCTCGGCGAGGTCGACCGACACCAAGGCCAGGCCGACGTCGCCCGCGGCGGACCGCACCGTGCCGCCGACCTTGCCCTCCGGAGACCGGAACTGCTGTCCTGCGCTCACCGGTCCCGCGACGCGCCGGAGGATGCGGCGCAAGGACCCCATAGACTGGATTCGCGCCATGACCTCCTGTCCGAGATAACAGCCCTTGGTGTAGCTGACCCAAGCGTCGAGGCCGCACTCCTGCGGGAATTCATTGGCCCCGCAATCGGTGGGGACGGCCGGCACGCCGGCGGCGATACGCAGCGCATCCAGTGCGGCGATCGTCGCCACTTCACCAAGGGCGGCGGTGCCTGGCGGCGTGAGCACATCCCAAGCGGCGACACCATAACGCTTCGTCGCGAAGACCTTGGCGCTGGTGAGCGGCGGGGAGGCCCCCCACACGATCCAGCGGCCCCAAGCGGCGGTCTCGTCCGTCGCGACAACGTCGTCGGCGATGACGTTCGCCGTGACGATCGCGATGAGGTCGGGGGCGGCGAGATGCGGACAGAGCAGCAGGAAAGATCCGTCGGCTTCCTTCGCGATGACGGTGTGCGCGCGCACCCGGCCCTTGCGATTCAGCCAAAGCGCATCGGCCAGCGTGACGCCACGCAAGTCCGCCGTGCATTGGCCTTGCAGAAAAGCCGCCGCATCCTCGCCCGTCACCCGGATGACCGCAGTCTCCGCCGGTGCGCAGCAGAGAGCCATCAGAGGAACGCCCAGAGGCGGGCGACGGCCTGCAATGCCAGGTTCGCGTAGAGGGCGGCCATCACGTCATCGAGCACGATACCCAAGCCTCCCGGGAGTTTCTCGAGTGCCTTGATGCCGAACGGCTTCGTGATATCGAAAATTCGGAAGAGCAGGAAGCCGAGCAGGATGAGGAGCAACGAGGAGGCGCCTTGGTGGACGTAAGGATTGAACAGAAACACCAACGGCATCGCCGCAAATTCATCGAGGACGATCTCCGACGGATCCTTCTTGCCGAGGATGGCCGCGGCGACACCGCACAGCAAAATCGCCGTCAGGACGACGAGCGCGTCGAACGCGAGCTCGTGCTGCCAGCCTTTGGCGTGCGCCAGGCGCACGACGAGCGCCCACCACAGCAAGCCGGCCGCGGAACCCCAGGTACCGGGCGCCTTGAGGCGGCCGAGCGGCCCGAGCGTCGCGACCGAGACGATCATGAGGCCAGGCCCGGCAGGTGCCGGCGATGCCGGATCAAGTAGCTGGCGCCGGAGATCACGGTGATGAGCACCGAAAGCCAGAAGAGCGACATGATGATGACCTCCCAGTGCTGATGCCACTCCGCCGAAAGTTTCCAGTGCGACTCATAAGCCCGTAGGCCGATGAGGTGGCCGATCGCGATGATCTGCAGGAAAGTCTTGAGCTTGCCGAGGCCCTCAGCCTCGAGCACCTGACCGGAAGCGGCAGCCACAAGGCGCAGGCCGGTGATCAGGAATTCGCGGATGAGGATGAGCATCACGCCAAACGAGGTGTAGAGCACCGTCGCGTCGTCGGGCGTGAGCGGCTGCCCGGCGTCGTCCCAACGCGTGACCGGCAGGCACTTGATAGCGGCGAGGCCGACCAGCAAGCCGAGGATGAAGATCTTATCGACCAAGGCATCCATCAGCCGGCCGAAATCCGTCACGGCGTCGAGCTTGCGGGCGATCCACCCGTCAAAGATATCGGTCAGGGCGGCCAGGATGAAAAGAGCCAAGGCGGCGCTGGCCCAGACCCCGGCCCAATAAGTCCAGAGCGTGATGAGGAAGATGGCCGGCAGGCGGGCCGCGGTCAGGAGGTTGGGAAGATGCCGAAGAAAACGCATGCGGGCTTGCGGAATGGTTGTTCTCGTCCGAGACTCCGCCGCAACAGGAAAACGATGTCCCGCTCCGCCCGCATCGCCGTCTATCCCGGCACCTTCGACCCCATCACGTTGGGACACCTGGACGTCCTTCGCCGCGCCTCGCGCCTCTTCGATCGGGTCATCGTCGCGGTCGCGCCCAGCGACAGCAAGAGCCCATGGTTCTCGGTCGAGGAACGCCTCGGTATGGCCCGGCAGGCCTGCAAGGGCATCCGTAACGTCAAGGTCCTCGAACTCAAAGGGCTGACCGTCGAATTCGCCCACCAGCACAAGGCGGCCGCCATCATCCGGGGCCTCCGTAAATTCAGCGATTTCGAGTTCGAATTCGACCTGGCCCACGCCAACCGCCTGATGGCCCCGGAGATCGAGACGGTCATCCTTATGCCCAGCCAGGACCAGTTCGTGACCTCCTCCAGTTTCGTGAAGGACATCGCCCGGCATAAGCTCTCCCAAGCCGCGGCCTTCGTCCCCCGCTGCGTCCTGCCTCACTTGCGCAAAAGGCTGGCCGAAAAGGCCTGAAAGGGCCTCCTCCGCTGTTGACCGTCGGGGGTAGTTCTATTTGCTCGGCCTTTCCCTGCGCGTCGCCAGCCGCCCCAGGGCCTCTCCCCCTCTCATCCCTTATATGGACATCAAGATCCAAGAAACTAACCCGACCCGCCGCTCCGTCACCGTGACGGTCCCCGCCGCGACCGTCGCCGCCGCCGAGAAGGAAGTCGTCAAAGGCTTCTCCCGCGAGGCCGCCCTCCCCGGCTTCCGCCCCGGCAAGGCCCCCGAGGCCGTCGTGCGCTTGAAGTATGGCAAGCAGATCGCTGACGAGGTCAGCCAACGTCTCCTCTCCCAGGGCTACGAACGCATCCAACAGGAAAAGTCCTTCACCATCTACACCGTCGCCGACGTCCAGAAGGAAGCCGGCTCGGGCGCCGACGCGGTCTTCCGCTACGAGGTCGATGTCGTCCCTGATTTCAAGACGCCCGACTGGAAGTCCGTCCAGATCCCCATCGAGACCATCGCCGTCACCGACGCCGACCTCGACCAGCAACTAAAGAAGATCCTCGAGCAGCGCGCCCGCTACGAGAAGACCGAGGACGCCGCCGCCAAGGGCGATTACGTCCGCATCGGCTACGTCGGCACCGTCGCTGGCCAACTGGTCAGCGAGCTCGACGCCGAAGCGAAGTCGTTCGGCAGCGCCGAATCCACCTGGGAGGAAGCCGGGGCCGAAGGCGCCGCCGTCGCCGTGCCCGCGATCGCCCAGGCCGTGATTGGCCTCAAGGCCGGCGCCACCGCCACTACCGAATACGTCTTCCCCGCCACCCATGAGCGCGAGGCCCTCCGCGGTAAGACGGTCGTCTACGCCATCACCGCCAGCGAAGTCCGCCGCAAGGAACTCCCGCAGGTCGACGAAGCTTTTTGCAAGGCCGTCGGCGTAAAGGATGCGGCCGATCTCCGCGAGCAGCTCCGCAAGGGTATCGAGGGCTCGAAGCAGCAGGCCGCCGAGACCGCCCGCCGGGAAAAAGCCGTTGAAGCCCTCCTCGCCGGCCTCGATTTCCCCCTCCCAGAATCCGCCGTCCTCTCCGTCGCCCAAGGTCTCTTCTACCAATACGCCGAGATGCGCCTGCGCAGCGGCAGCAAGCCCGAGGATCTCGAGACCCAGCGCGACGACATCCTCGCCGAGGCCAAGAAGGCCGCCGCCCTCCGCGTCCGCGCCCAGTTCGTCCTCTCCCGCATCGCCGAAGAGCTGAAGCTCGAGGTGTCCCGCGAAGAGCTCGGCTCCGCGATCATGCAGGCCGCCCAAGCCAGCCAGACCCAGCCCGAAAAGCTGATCAAGGACCGCCAGCGCCTCGCCGAACTCCGCCGCGACGCCCTGCTCAACAAGGCCCTCGACGCCGTCCTGGCCGGCGGAGTCGCCGCCGGGAGTTGAGCTTTCGCCGTTTATCGGCACACTCCCCTCTCGTACTCCCATGTCCTACATCATTCCTAACGTCGTCGAACGCGACGCCCGTGGCGAACGAGCCTGGGACATCTACAGCCGCCTGCTGAAGGATCGCATCATCTTCATCGGCTCGCCGATCTACGACGAGGTCGCCAACGCGGTCATCGCCCAGCTGCTCTTCCTCCAGATGGAAGACCCGAAGAAGGACATCTCGATCTACATTAACTCCCCCGGCGGCTCGATCACCGCGGGCATGGCAATCTACGACACGATGAACTTCCTCACGTGCGAGATCAACACGTACTGCATCGGACAATCGTATAGCATGGCCACGGTACTCCTCGCCGCCGGCACGAAGGGCAAGCGCCACGCGCTCCCGAACTGCCGCGTGATGATCCACCAGCCCAGCGGCGGCGCGGGCGGCCAGACTTCCGATATCTCGATCGCCGCGAAGGAAATCCTCCGCTGGCGCGACACGATTAACCACGTCCTCTCCAAGCACACCAGCAAAACGCCCGCGGACCTGATGCGCGACTCCGACCGCGACTTCTACATGACGGCCGAACAGGCGATGGCCTACGGCCTCGTCGATCACGTCGTGGCGCCCAAGGTGGCCCGCGCCTAAGCGCATGGCCGGGGATCGCGCCGAGAGCTGCTCTTTCTGCGGCAAACCCGCCGCCCAGGCCGGCAAGCTCATCGCCGGTCCCGCCGGCGTCGGCATCTGCGACGCCTGCGTCACCACCTGCGGCCGTCTCCTCGAGCGCGACAAGACCCGCGACGGCAAGCCCGCCGCCGCCGGCCCCGCCATGCAGGAGGCTCCCGCCAAGGCCCCGCTCGCCCCGATCAAGCTTGTCGCCCCCGCACAGCTGCGCCTCGAGCTCGACGCGCACGTCATCGCCCAGGCCCACGCCAAGAAGGTCCTCTCGGTCGCGGTCTTCAACCACTACAAGCGCCTCAACGACCGCCAACAACCCGCCGCCGCCGCCCCGACTGGCGACTTGGCGGACGTCGAGCTCGACAAGAGCAACGTGCTGCTCATCGGCCCGACGGGCACCGGCAAGACCCTCCTCGCCCGCTCCCTCGCGCGCATGCTCGACGTGCCCTTCGCCATCGCCGACGCCACGACACTGACCGAGGCCGGCTACGTCGGCGACGACGTCGAGACCGTCATCCTCCGCCTCCTGCAGGCCGCCGACATGGACGTCGAACGCGCCCAGCGCGGCATCGTCTTCATCGACGAGATTGATAAGATTGGCCGTAAGTCCGACTCGGCCTCAATCACCCGCGATGTCTCCGGCGAAGGCGTGCAGCAGGCGCTCCTCAAACTACTCGAGGGCACGATCTGCAATGTCCCGCCCGCCGGCGGCCGCAAGCACCCGGAGCAGCAGTGCATCCGCGTCGATACGGCCGATATCCTCTTCATCTGCGGTGGCGCCTTCGCTGGCCTCGACCGCATCATCGCCCGCCGCGGCGGCGCGAAGTCGCTCGGCTTCGTCCCCCCGCGCAACGACGCCCCTTCCCTCTCGGCCGAGCAGATCGTCGCCGGCCTCCAGCCCGAGGACTTGTTCTCCTTCGGCATGATCCCGGAGTTCGTCGGCCGCCTGCCGGTCATCTCGGTCCTCGAGCCTCTCGACCGCGAGGCACTCATCCGTATCCTGACCGAACCGCGCAACGCTGCGACGAAGCAGTATCGCAAGCTTTTCGCCCTCTCGGGCATGACGCTCGAATTCAGCCGCGCTTCGCTCGAGGCCGCCGCCGACAAGGCCCTCGCCCTCGGCACCGGCGCCCGCGGCCTGCGCTCCGTGCTCGAGGGCGTGTTGCTCGATACGATGTATACGCTGCCCGAGGCCGCCCCAGGCTCGAAGTTCACGGTGACGGCCGAGGCCATCCGCGGCGAACAGCCCGTCACGGTCTCGGTCGCCTCGCCGAAGAAGAAAGCTTCCTAATCGCCATGCTCGCCTACCCGGCCATCGATATCCGCGGCGGGCGCTGCGTCCGCCTCAGCCAAGGGCGCGACGACGCCCGCACCGATTATTACAAGGACCCAGTCGAGCCCGCCATCGGCTTCGCCCAAGCCGGTGCGGCGTGGATTCACGTCGTCGACCTCGACGGTGCCTTCGGCGGCGCCCCGCTGAATCTGCCGACACTCCAGCGCATCGCCGCGCTCGGGCCGAAAATCCAGTTCGGTGGCGGCATGCGCGATCGCGCGACCGCCGAAGCCGCCTACGAGGCCGGCGCCAGCCGCGTCGTCGTCGGCACGCGCGCCGCCACCGATCCCACTTTCCTCCGCGAGATGGCGAAGGCCCACGGCCCGCGTCTCGCCGTCGGTATCGACGCCAAGGACGGCTTCGTCGCCGTCAAAGGCTGGACGGCGGTGACGGCCCTCAAGGCGACGGAGTTCGCCCAGGAAGCCGGCGAGCTCGGCGTCTCGACGGTGATCTACACCGACATCGCGACCGATGGCATGCTCACGGGTCCGAACTGGGCCTCCCTCGAAGCGGTGCTCAAGGCCTGCCCCTGTGGCGTGATCGCTTCCGGCGGCGTGTCCGGCACGGCCGACGTCGCCCGCCTCGCCGAGATGGCCAAGGTCTACCCGAACCTCGTCGGCGCCATCGTCGGCAAGGCGCTCTATGAAGGGCGTTGCGATATGGCAGGCCTGCTCAAGGCGACCGGCGAACGCTGAGGTCGGCGGCGGCGCCACCGGCCTTCCGATGCTTGCCAAGCAGGCACCCTCGCCCAACATCGGGCGTCCAATGGCTTTCCGCCGACCCTTCTCCGCCTTCTGCGCGTTGCTGCTGCTCGCGGGATCGTCCTTGGCCGCGGATAAGCCGCTGACGGCCGAAGCGGTCGTGGCTCAGGCTCGGGCGGCGCTCACCGCCGACGGCGCGACGCTGGATAAGGTGAAGTCGGTCCAGATGGAATTCATGGCCTACGACGAGGCCGGTAAGGAAATCAACGTGTCGACGCTAACGCTCGCCGCAGGCGGCTATCGCCTGCAGGTGACCCGTGACCGCGTCCGGACCGGCGAGAGCGCAGTATGCTGCGGCCGGCTCGAAGGCTGGACCACCCGCCGTTCCGACCCGCTCGCCAACCGCGAGATCCGCTCAGTGCCTTACGAGGAATTCAGGAAGCTCCGGGACATGGCCCGCGACGACCTGGCCTTCTTCGCCCTCCCCGCCGCCGAGCTCGGCAAGGCCACCTACCAAGGCCCTTCCGAAATCGACGGCCGGAAGACCCAAGCAGTCGAATACGCCTACGCCAGCGGCTTCCGCATCACGCGGCACTTCGACGCCGCGACGTTCGGGCTCGTGGCCTCCGACCAGTTGACGCCGCAGGGCCAATTGCAACGTCAGAAGGTCGAGGCGTTCACGACGGCGGGCGGCATCGCTTTCCCCGCGAAGGAGACGGTCTTCGTCGATGGTAAGAAATCAGGCGTGGTGACCTATGACCAGATTCAGGTCAACCCCTCCTTGACCCCGGGGCTTTTCGACTTCCCTTCCTTCTGAGCCCATGACCTTCCTCCGTCTCCGCGCCAAGGACTTCCGTGCCCAACTCGGCGCCTTCGTCGGCACAGGCGAAGCCGACCCCGACGTCCGCACCGCCGTGGCCGGTATCATCGCCGACGTCAAACGCCGCGGCGACACCGCGGTGCTGGCCTGCACGGCGAAATTCGACCGCGTGAAGCTCACTGCCGCGCAGATGCGCGTGCCGCTCAAGGACCTGAAAAAAGCCGCGGACTCCTTCGACCCAACAAAGAAGAAAGCCTTCGACGAAGCGGCGAAGTGCGTCACGGCCTTCCACGCCCGCACGCTGCCGCGCGGCTGGACGGCGCGGAACCCGCACGGTGCCACGGTCGGCGAACGCCACCACGCGATCCGCCGCTGCGGCCTCTACATCCCCGGTGGCCAGGTGCCTCTGGTCTCGACGGTGCTGATGACGGCGCTACCCGCCAAGGTCGCCGGCGTCCCCGAACTCTGCGCCTGCACGCCGCCCGGCCCCGACGGTAAGATCAACCCCGACATCCTCGCCGCACTCTACCTCTGCGGCGTCCGCGAGGTCTACGCGGTCGGCGGCGCCCAGGCCGTCGCGGCGATGGCCCTCGGTACCGCCATGATTGCGCCGGTCGACAAGATCTTCGGCCCCGGCAACGCCTACGTGACCGAGGCCAAGCGCCAGGTCTTCGGGCTCGTGGGCGTCGACCTCCTCCCCGGCCCGAGCGAGGTGATGATCATCGCTGACCGCACCGCCCAGCCCGAATGGGTCGCCGCCGACCTCTGCGCCCAGGCCGAACACGGCAGCGGCAAGGAGAAGCTTTATCTGGTCACGGACCAGGAGCCTTTCGCCAAGCAGTGCCTCGCCGCCGCGCGCGCGCAGTCTGCCACGCTCACGCACGGCGCGAAGATCCGCCGGGCACTCGCCGCCAAGGTCTGCGTCATCGTGGTCCCGCGGATCGAAGATGCCGCCGAAGCGGCCAACCTCGTCGCGCCCGAACACCTCGAACTCATGGTCGCCCCGGCCAAGCTCCCAGCGCTGTCCGCCCGCATCACCACAGCTGGCGCCATCCTTCTCGGCCACCACACGCCCACGGTGCTCGGCGACTTCACCGCCGGCCCGAGCCATACCCTCCCCACCGGCGGCACGGGCCGCTTCTTCAGCGGCTTGCGCGTCGCCGATTTCCTCCGCCGCACGAGCTTGGTGCAATACGCCCCGGCTTCGCTCAAGAAGGCGGCCGGCGTGGTCGACGCGTTTGCGCGCATGGAGAGCCTTGATGCGCACGGGCGCTCGCTGAAGCTCCGGCTCTGAGCCGCGCTTAGCCGACGACGAGCAGGCTCACCTGCGGACGAGACCAGAAGCGCACGCCATAAAGGCTGCCGACTCCGCGCGTGATGTAGATCAGGCGACCCGCCCGACTCTGCAGGCCCTCGATGTGCGACTTGTCCTTCACCGGTGCGAGCCATTCAGATACCCCCGGCACCCCGACCTGGCCGCCATGGGTATGCCCACTGAGCATGAGGTCCCAGTGGTAAGCCATCGTCGCGGCGCGCGCATCCGGATTGTGGTTCAAAAGCAGGTGCGCAAGCGGCTCCCGCCCGATGCCGCGCAGCGGCGTCAGGCAGCGGGCCGGGTGGTTCTGCTTCGTCCATAAGTCGCCCAGCCCGGATACCCGCACCCGGCCGCCGCGCACCGCGACCTCGCACGTCTCGTTCACCAATACGCCGACCTGGGCCGCGCGCAATAAGCCCACGACCGCCGCGGTGCGGGCGACTTCGCCGACCGGCCCGGCCGCCACGATGGCGTCATGATTACCCAGACAGGCAAAGGTGGGCGCGGCGTTGGCCAGCCTGCGCAGGACGGCGGCATAGGCCGCGGCCTCGCGCAATCGGCCGGTGACGAAATCGCCAGTCAGGGCGATGAGATCGGGGCGCTGCGCCAAGCCGAGTTCGACCGCCTCTTCGATAAAATCCAGCGAGACGTGCGGTCCGAGATGCAGATCCGACAGGTGCAGGATGCGCAACCCGCGGGGAGCGGGGAAGCGCACCGGGTCGAGCCGGACTTCCGCTACTTCCAGCCAGCCGGGTTCCGCATAGCGGGCATAAGCGGCCGCCGTGAGCCCGGCGGCGCCGGTCGCCAAGGTCGCCAGGAACGCCCGACGAGTCGTCCGGGACCGGGGTGAGGATGGCGATTCCGACATGGCGCGATCAGCCGCGCAAGGCCCGCATGACCTGGGCGTGCAGTTTCGGCGCCGCGGCGATGAGGTTGCCGGCCTTGACGGGATCGCCGCCATCCCAGGCGGTCACGACGGCACCGGCACCGCGCAGCACCGGCAGCACGGGTACGAGGTCCCACGGATTCATGATCGGATCGGCCATCACGTGAGCACGGCCCGCCGCGACGAGAAGATGGCCGTAGCCGTCGCCCCACGTGCGCACATGGGCGACGCCGTCGGCGAAATGATTCCAGCGGACGTCGGGATGCCGGCGGCGGATGTTATCCAGGTCGGTCGAGACGACGACGGCGTCCTTCAGGTCCGCCTCGGCCGCGTGCACGCGCCGGCCGTTGAGCTCGCAGGTAAGGTTGTCCCCGACGATGCGCTCCCGCAGGATTGGCTGATCGATGACGCCGAGTACGGGTTCCCCTTTATGCCGCAGGCCGATGAGGGTGACATACAGCGGGACGCGGGAGAGGAACGATTTGGTGCCGTCGATCGGATCGAGCACCCAGCAATATTCGGCGTCAACGTTCTCCGGGCCAAACTCCTCGCCGAGGATGCCGTGATCCGGATAAGCCGCCTTGATCGCCGCGCGCATGCGCCGCTCCGCTTCCTTGTCGGCGACGGTCACGGGGGTGCCGTCCGGCTTGAGCTCGACCTCGTTGTCGACGCGCGCGTGCGCCGGGAGCAGGACTTCTCGGGCGAGGTCCGCGAGTTTCCCGGCGAAGGCCTTGAACTCTTTCTGGCGCGCTTCCGGAAGCATGCCCCCACAGGTAAGCCCGGACGGCCCCCGCTCCAAGCGAAAAGCCCTGCGCAGGCTTGAATCACGGCCAATTCCGCCGACACTACGCTCATGAGGCTCACCCCTTGGCTCCTCGGCCTACTGGCCTGCGCAACGACGGGCTTCGCCGCCCAGCCTTGCCGTATCGAGATCGTGGAGAAGGGCGATGGCTGGCCGGTGCCAGGCGTCGAACTCCGTACGATCCACGGCGCCCGCTTCGTCTCCGACAATGCCGGACTCATCGCGTTCGATCTCCCCGAACTTATGGGTCGCGAAACTTGGTTCAGCGTCCACGGCCACGGCTACGGCGTGAAGGCCGACGGCTTCGGCTACTCCGGCGTCCGCCTCACGCCCACCCCGGGTCAGACGCTCAAGGTCACGGTCGAACGCACGATCCTCGCCCGCCGCCTCGGCCGCCTCACGGGCGCCGGCCTCTTCGCCGAATCCCAGAAACTCGGTGCGCAGCTCGACTGGAAGGAAAGCGGCGTGCTCGGCGCCGACAGTGTGGTGACGGCGGCACTCGGCGGGAAACTCCTCTGGTTCTGGGGTGACACCAACCTGGCCCACTACCCGCTCGGGATCTTCAATGTCTCCGCGGCGTCGACCGACAAGTTCCTGCCGCCGGCGAAACCACCCCTGCGCCCGCCCTACGCCTACATCAGTGAACGTAAGACCGCCCAGAGCGAACTGCGCCCGCGCGGCGTGGCGAAGGTGCCCGGCGATGGCCCGACCTGGATCTGGGGCGCGGTGACCTTGCCCGATGCCAAAGGCGTGCCGCACCTCGTCGCCTCCGCCGTGAAGACGAAGGGCGAGATGCACGCGTATCGCTGGGACCTCGTCGAGTGGAATCCGCACGAAGAACTCTTCCACCCTATCGATACCGTGTGGACCGAAGACGCGGCCCACCCGAAAGCCCCACCGATGCCAGAAGGACACGCGGTGCCCTGGATGGACTCCGTCGGGCGTAAATGGATTTTGTTCTGCAATCCATTCCCGACCCTACGCACACCCGCGACCTACGAAGGCTGGAAGAATCCGGAGAACTGGAAGCCCCTGCGCGCCGCGACCGCCGCCGCCACGCCGAGCGGCGAGGCCATCGCGGTCCACCGCGGCCATATCGCCTGGCACCCGTGGAGTCGCAAGTGGCTCGCAATCTTCACGCAGAAGGCGGGCCAGCCTTCCTTCCTTGGCGAGATTTGGCTGGCCGAATCGACGGAACCCTTCGGCCCTTGGGGCAATGCCCGCAAGGTTCTTTCGCACGACGATTATACGTTCTACAATCCGGTCCTGCATCCAGAGTTTTTCCACGCCGATTCGCCGGTGATCCATTTCGAAGGCACCTACACGACGATGTTCTCTGGTAATAAGCAGCCGACGCCACGCTGGGAATATAACCAGGTGCTCTACCAGCTCGACCTGTCGAAACCGCCCTTCGTCGCGGGAAAATAAAAGCCGGTCCGCTTGACCCGCCCACCTGGGCGAGAATGTTAGCGGCGTGAACGACGCCACCGAACAACTCTTGCGCGCCCGCGTCCGCCCGACGCGTCGCCCAGTCATGCGCCAGCGTTGGGATGACTTGTTCTTCCTGCATTGGGAATATGCACCGGAGGCGATCCAGTCCCGCCTCCCCGCCGGCCTCACGGTCGATACCTTCGAAGGCAAGGCGCACCTCGGCGTCGTGGGCTTCCGCATGAACGCGGTGCGCCCCCTTGGCCTACCCGCCCTCCCCTGGCTTTCGTATTTCAATGAGCTGAACGTCCGCACCTATGTGCGCGACGCCGCCGGCGAACCAGGCGTCTGGTTCTTCTCGCTCGATTGCGATCGCGCCCCGGCCGTCATCATCGCCCGCGCGTTCTTCGGACTGCCCTACGAACATGCGGCGATGTCCGGCGGGCCCGGACTCGCGCAGTCCTGCCGGCGTCGCGGGCAGCCCGAGACGGCGCGCTTCGCCTGGTCCGCCGCCGGGGCTCCGCAGGCCGCCACGCCTGGCTCGCTCGCATTCCACCTCGCCGAACGCTACAGCTTCTTCTCAGTCCGCGGCGGCCAGCTCGTCCGCGGCCAGGTGCATCACGCGCCTTATGAACTCCGCCCGGCGACGGCCACGGCCTGGAGCGACCTGCCACTCCACTGGGACGGCTTCGACGTCGGCGGCCACGCACCCGCACTCGCCCACTGTTGCCAAGGTGTAGCCATCGAGGCTTTCTCCCTGGTGCCCGCCCATGCGTAAGAAGCTCACCGACTATCGTCACGCCGTCTGGGATTGGAACGGCACGCTGCTCGACGACACGTGGCTGTGCTGCGCCTCGTTAAACCGGCTACTCAAGGAAGACGGCCACCCGCTCGTCGATCCAGTCCGCTACCGCGAAATCTTCCAGTTCCCCGTCATCAAGGTCTACCAGGCCATCGGCTTCACGCCCGACGAGGATTCCTTCCGCGCGATGTCCGTCCGCTTCATGGCCGCCTACGAAGAACGTAAGGCGGAGTGCCGCCTGCACCCGCACGCGGAGACGCTCCTCGACGGGCTCACGGCGGCCGGGCTCACGCACTCGGTGCTCTCGGCCTATGAGCGCAGCCTGCTCGCGACGACGCTCACGCAATACGGGCTCAATCACCACTTCATCAAGGCCTGCGGCGGACACGACATCCACGCTGGCAGCAAGGAGGAGCGCGCGCGCCTCCATCTTTCCGATCTGGCCCATCGCCCAGAGGACGTGATCTACCTCGGCGATACCGCCCACGACGCCGAAGCCGCTGCCGCCATGGGCGTCGACTGCGTGCTGACCGCCCACGGCCACCAGGACCGCGTGCGCCTCCAAGGCTTGGGCGTCCGGGTCGTCGACGGGTTCGCCGAACTGGTGGCCGAACTCTAGGCCCCGGGACCCGCCGCGGGGCAAACTATTCACAGACCTGCGTTAAGGTTGCCCCAGGGCGGCTTGTTGGGTTCTGATGCCTTACCCCGTCCACCCCATGACCCTTTTTGCGGATCAACCCCCTCTCTCGCCGGATTTCACCGACACCCCTTGGCTCTTCCTCACGCTCGCCATCCTCGTCGCTTTTTCCATCTACCTCATCCTCCGCTCCAAACGTAAATAACATGGCCAACACCCCTAACTCCTCCGACGCCAACGAAGAAATCGATGACGTCAAGAAGGCCAGCGCCGAAGGCTTTGGCTCTAACGAGCAGATTTTCCCACCGAGCGCCGCGTTCGTCGCCAAGGCGCGCGTGAAGGGCATGGACGGCTACACCGCGCTCTACAATCGCTCGATCCAGGACCCCGATGGTTTTTGGGCCGATGAAGCGAAGGAGCTGACCTGGTTCCAGCCATGGACCAAGGTGGTCGATGAATCGAAGAAGCCGTTCTTCCGCTGGTTCGTGGACGGTAAGACCAACGTGGCCTACAACTGCCTCGACGCGCAGGTCGCCAAGGGTCTCGGCGACAAGGTCGCGATCGTCTACGAAGGCGAGCCCACCGCTGACGGCAAGGCCGTCGAGGTCCGCCGTATCACCTACCGCCAGCTGCTTTCCGAAGTCAGTCGCTTCGCCAACGTGCTCAAGGGCATGGGCCTTCGCCGCGGCGACACGGTCGCAATCTACATGCCGATGGTGCCCGAGCTCGCGATGGCGGTCCTCGCCTGCGCCCGCCTCGGCCTCGTCCACTCGGTCGTCTTCGGGGGCTTCTCGGCCGAATCCATCCGCGACCGCGTCAACGACGCGAAGTCGAAAGCCGTCATCACGATGGATGGTGGCTACCGCCGCGGCAAATTCCTCGCGCTCAAGCAGACGGTCGACGAAGGCGTGAAGGAATGCCCGACCTGCGCCCACGTCCTCGTGCTCCAGCGCCACCCAGGTAAGCCCGACGCGGGCTGCGTCATGCAGGCCGGCCGCGATGTCTGGTATCACGAAGCCGCCGCCCGGGTCACCGACCAGTGCGAAGCGGTCCAGCAAGAGGCCAATGAGATGCTCTTCCTGCTCTACACTTCCGGCTCCACCGGCAAGCCCAAGGGCATCATGCACAGCGTGGGCGGCTACATGGTCCACGCCTACTCGACCAACAAGTATGTCTTCGACCTTCGGGGCGACGATCTCTTCTGGTGCACGGCCGACGTGGGTTGGGTCACGGGCCACACTTACGTGGTCTACGGTCCGCTGCTCAACGGTTCCACGGTGCTAATGTATGAAGGCGCGCCCGACTCGCCTGACTTCGGCCGCTTCTGGAAAATCATCCAAGACCACAAGGTCACGGTGTTCTACACCGCTCCGACCGCGATTCGCGCCTTCATGAAGTGGGGCGACGAGTGGGTGAAGAAGCACGACCTCTCCTCGCTACGCCTCCTCGGCTCCGTCGGCGAACCCATCAACCCGGAAGCCTGGCTCTGGTATCACCGTAACATCGGCGCCGAACGCTGTCCGATTGTCGACACCTGGTGGCAGACCGAGACCGGCGGCCACATGATCACCCCAATGCCTGGCTGCACGCCCACGAAGCCCGGCTCGGCCACACTACCCTTTTTCGGCGTCGACGCCGCCGTCCTCGACGAGAACGGCAACGAGACCGACCACGGCATCCTCGCGATCCGCAAGCCTTGGCCCGGCATCACGCAGGGTATCTTCGGCGACGAACAGCGCTACGTGGACACCTACTGGAACCGCTGGGGCGGCAAATACTATTTCCCTGGCGACGGCGCCATCCGCGACAAAGACGGCTACCTCTGGATCACCGGCCGCGTCGACGACGTGGTCAATGTCTCCGGCCACCGCATCGGCACAGCCGAGCTCGAAGCAATCTTCATCGAGGACGCGGCGGTCGCCGAGTCCGCGGTCATCGGCGTAAAGCATGACCTCAAGGGCCAGGGCCTCATGGCCTTCGTCATCCTGAAGTCTGCCGCCGCTAAGACCGTTAACGAAGCCGAACTCGCCAAGAAGCTCAATGGCATGGTCGACGCCAAGATTGGTAAGTTCGCCCGTCCGGAGCGCATCGTGTTCGTGCCTGATCTCCCCAAGACCCGCTCGGGCAAAATCATGCGCCGCCTCCTGCGCGACATCTCCGAAGGCCGCGAGCTCGGCAATGTCTCCACCCTGGCCGACCCGGCCGTGGTCGAAGCCATCCGCGCGAAGTTCAACGCTCCCAAGGCCTGAGGTTAATAATCAGCCCGTCCGAAACCCCGACACTGTCGGGGTTTTTTGTTTGGAGCCATGACTCAAAGGGAAACCGGATGTTTAGCTGGGGTGCCTTGAGGTAGGGGCGCGACTGCGTCGCGTCCGTGGGCGGACGGATGTCATTAGGTCCGGCAGCTTACCCGGCTCATCGATTCTGTCTCGGCGAACGGACGCCACGCAGTGGCGCCCCTACCCGATGCATATCCCCAGCCTCCTCCCGGTCTCCGGCCTCCCCTTGAGTTATGGCTCTAGGTAGGGCTGACCACCCTTGGTCAGCCGCGGTTGAGCGAGGGCGCTCAACCCTACCTCACGACAAGCGGATGCGATGTCATCGCATCCCTACCCCGCCACCCGCCACCCGGGCCCGCCACCCGCCACCTGAAGCTTGTCTCTCCCTATACTCGATACTCCATACTCTATTTGGCGGTTTGCCTCCCTCCGCCCTCCCCCTATATCACACCCATGCGCACCCTGCTCCTGCTGCTGCTCACAACCACCCTTTCCGCCGCCGGCCTGAAAGTCGGCGATCCCGCCCCTGCCACCCGGCCCGAGTCGATGCTCCAAGGCGAAGCGGTGAAAGAATTCAAGAAGGGCGAAATCTACGTCTTCGAATGCTGGGCAAGCTGGTGCGGACCGTGCGTCGCCGCGATTCCCCATCTCGACGACCTGCACAAGCGGATGGGCAAGAAGGGTATCGTGATCACCGGCGTCAATGTCTGGGAAGCCGAACGCGATGCGGCCTCCGCCCAACGCGCGAAAGATTTCCTCAAGGCCCAAGGTGACAAGATGTCGTACCGCGTCGCCGTCGGCGGCAAGGCCTTCGTCAAGGACTGGCTCGAAGCCGCCGAAGTAAACGGAATCCCGCACGCGTTCGTCGTCGCCGAGGGAAAAATTGCTTGGATGGGCCATCCGATTGAACTGACCGCCGAGATGCTCGGCGACATCCTCACGGGTACGCCCCTCGCCGCCGCCGCGCCAATCGTCGAGAAAATCCCGTCGCGCCGACCGGGTAAGCCGGCCGTTCCGGCCAGCACCGCCCCCGGCGATGCGGAAATGGCCGCTGCCCAGGCGAAGCTCGACGCGCTGACCGAAGCGATGCGCGACCGCGACTGGGACGCCGTCGAGAAAGCCCTCCCGGCCGCCGCCGGCGTGATGCCCAAGAAAGAAGGTCAGGAGCTCCGCGAATCCGTCGAAGCCCAGATCGGCCTCGCCCGCGGCGACCCGACGAAATTCTACGCGCAGCTGGCCCGGCTCGCCGACGAGGAGTTCGACGACGCGGAGGTGATGAACGAAATCGCCTGGCGCCTCCTCACGATGAAGGCCTTTGCGCAGAACCCCAACCTCGCCCTGGCCGAAAAGTGCGCCGTGCAGGCGGTCAAGCTCACCAAGGAAACCCACGCCGATAAACTCGACACGCTCGCCCGCCTCCGCTGGCTCCAAGGAAAAAAGGAAGAAGCCCTCCGCTGGCAGATTAAGTCCGTCGAAAAAGCCGAAGCCGGGCGGATGAAGGAAGAAGTGCAGAAGACGCTCGACGCGATGCTCAAGGGCGTGCTGCCCCCCGCCGACGACGAGGAAGAAGACCCCGCGCGCTAAGCACGGGAACTCACGTCACTCGAATCAATGGCAACAGGCTTCCGGTCTCCCTTTGATTTTGAGCCTCTGCCTTGGGTAGGGACGTGATTGCCATCACGTCCGTTCGCGGACGGACCTAAGAAATCATCGAATCTAACTAAGACCCGGCAGCTCCCTCCTTCGGATTCGAACGGCGGCGATAGCAATCACCGCCCTACCCAATACCAATCCCGCCACCTGCCACCCAGGGCTGCCACCTGCCACCCGAAGCTTGTCTCTCCCTATACTCGATACTCGATACTCTCCCATGCTCCCCCGCCGCGACTTCCTGAAACTCTCCGCCCTCGCCTCGCTCGGCGCGTTCACCGGTTGCGCCACCGCCCCGCAGTCCGCCCGCATCCGGCCGATCACGCACGGCCCGAAGTTCCACTGGCGCGGCTACTACGATAAATTCCTGTTCTCGGCCGACGACCGCTTCGTGCTCTCCAATGAGGTCGACTTCGAAGGCCGCTCGCCGACGAAAGCTGACTCAATTCGCGTCGGGATGGTCGACACTCAGGACAATGACCGGTGGATCGACCTGGGTGGCTCCAATGCCTGGAACTGGCAACAAGGCTGCATGCTCCAATGGCTCCCAGGCTCCGACCGCGACGTGGCCTGGAATGACCGCGCCGACGGTCAGTTCGTCACGCGCATCCTCGACGTGAAATCCGGCCGCACGCGCACGCTGCCGCAGCCGTTCTATACGTTCAGTCCCGACGGCAAGACGGCCTTCGCGCCCGACTTCGCGCGACTCGACGTCTGCCGCCCGGGCTACGGCTACGCCACCGGCGCCGAGCGTGACATCTGGAAGCTTTCGCCAACCCCCGACGACATCGGCATCTGGCGGATGGATGTCGCTACGGGCCAACAACGCCTGCTCTTCTCGCTCGCCGAGGCGGCCAAGATTCCCTTCACCGGCCCGGCGAACGTCGCCTTTAAGCCAGGCGCAATCCATTGGTTCAATCACCTGCTCTGCAACACGGACGGCACGCGCTTGTTCTTCTTGCACCGCTGGCGTAATCCCGGCGACAAGGCCGCCTTCCGCACGCGCGCGCTCACGATCGATGTCAACGGCGGCAAGGTCCACGTCATGGACCCCAACGGCGGCACCTCGCACTTCGTCTGGCGCGACCCGCAGCATATCTTCGCCTGGGCCTGGCACCCTTCGCACGGCGAACGGTTCTACGTCTACAAAGACCTGAGCGACGAGGTCACGGTGGTGGGCAAGGACGCGATGCCGAACAACGGCCATAACACCTACCTGCCGAATACGAATAACGAGTGGGTGCTCAACGATACCTACCCGCAGGGCCCCGAGAAGCTGCAACGGCCTTACCTTTATCACATCCCAACCAACCGCCGCATCGAGGTCGGGGCCTTCCCGACCGTCGCCGCCATCAACGGTAAGGAGTGGCGCTGCGATACGCACCCTTCCGCCAGCCGCAGCGGACGCCAGTTCTGCTTCGACTCCGCCCACGCCGGCGGGCGCCAAGTCTACTTGGCCGACATCGCCGGGCTGCTGGGTTGAGCCGTCACGGTTCTGTCACTCAATCGCGCTTCCCATCCGGCGGAGGGGCCTGCATAGTCGCTTCCGATGGCCACCCGTAGCGCACTCGAGCAATCCCGCTCCGCTCTCCACCTCCGCCTCTTGGCCGCACAGCGCCGCCTGGTCGCGAAGCAGCAGAGCGCCGTCATCGTCATCGGCGGCAGCGACCGCCTCGCCGCCTCCTCGCTCGCCAACCAGCTGACGGAGTGGTTCGACTCGCGCACCGTCCGCATCTGCGCGCCGACGGTCCAAGCGTCTCCGAAGCACCCTTTCCTGTGGCCCTACTGGCAGGACATGCCGGCCAAGGGCCGCCTCACGATCGTGGTTGGCGATTGGCTCACCCGCACGGCGATCCAAGCGGGCCATGACGAACTCTCCGGCGACGCCCTCCGCATGCGCCTGAAATCCCTCCGCACGTTCGAGGAACTGCTCGCCGCCGATGGGACGTCGGTGGTGAAAATCTGGATCGACTCGTCCGAGAAACTCCTGCGCAAACGCCTCCGCGAGGCCGAAGACACCGACGCCGAGGGCTGGGTCGTCGACGCCGACGACTTGCTCCTCGCCAAGAAGCGGGGCCACACCCTCGCCCGCGAACTCCGCTCCCAAGGTAGCGGTAAAAACCTGCCGTGGAAGGTTATCAGCGGCGGCGGCGAGACAAAACACCGCGACTTGCTGGCGGGCCTGGCCATCACCGCACAGCTCAACCAAGCCGCACGCCGCCGCCCCGCGACCAAGGCTAAGAAGCCCAGCGGACGACCGCGCGGGCTCCTCGAAAGCGCCTCGCCACACCCGACCCTCGATAAGAAAGGCTACAGCCAGCAGATGGTGAAGCTGCAAACCCGCCTCGGTCGCCTCTCTCGCCTCGCCGCCGCAAAAGGGCTCTCGACGATGGTCGTGCTCGAAGGCCCCGACGCCGCCGGCAAGGGTGGCGCGATTCGCCGTCTCTGCGGGCTGCTCGACGCCGCCCACTACCAAGTCTTCCCGACGCCAGCCCCCACGCCGGAAGAAAAGGCCCGCCACTACCTCTGGCGCTTCTGGAACAAGGTGCCCGCCCCCGGCCATCTTGCGGTCTTCGATCGCTCCTGGTTCGGCCGCGTGATGGTCGAACGCGTCGAGGGTTTCGCCAAGGACGCCGAATGGGCCCGCGCCTACGCGGAGATCAATGACTTCGAGGCCCGCCTCGCCGAAACGGGTATGGTGGTGCTCAAACTCTGGATCAACCTCTCGAAGGAAGAACAGCTGCGCCGCTTCCACGCTCGCGAACAGTCCCCGCACAAGCGGCATAAGATGACGAAGGAAGATTACCGCAACCGCAAGAAGTGGGATGCTAACCTGCGCGCAGCCGAAGACATGATTGCGCGCACCGACACGCCCCACGCCCCTTGGGTGGTGGTCTCGGGCGACGACAAGCGCTACGCGCGCGTGGCGACCCTCAAGGCCGTTTGCCGCGCGTTGGCCGACCGCCTCGACTAAGCCACTCGCCGAGCCAGCGACGATGCGGCCCGCTCAACGCAGCCCCGTCGAGCGCTTCCGCGGCCACCCATTCAAGCTCGCCGTCCTTCGCCCAGCGACGGATCTCCGCGCCCTTGGGCTCGAGGGCGTGCAGCTTCTCTTCGTAGGTCACGGTGCCGATGGTCCGCCTCCGCACCAGCGCAGGCTCGCCCGCCGACTCGACCCCGAGCGAGGACAGCACAGGAATCTCCGCCATCCCCGCGAGGCGCTTGGCGGTATGCGGATTACGGCGCAGCAGGATTTTACCCTCACGAATAATAAGCGCCCGTTCGACGACGGCTTCCTTGCGCTCCTTGGAGACGAAGCGCGGTAAGGTCTGGGCATCGCCGGCCTGCTTCGCATCACACCATTCGGCCAGCGGACACTTCGCGCAGTCCGGCACACCCTTGCGGCAGACGGTGGCACCGAGCTCCATCATGGCCTGATTGAAATCCCCCGGGCGCTTGGGGTCGACGAGCTCATCGGCGCGCGAGGTGAACAGCTTAGCGGCGGACGACGCGTCACGCAATTTGGAGCGTACGCCATCGAGGCGCGCGAGCACGCGCACGACGTTACCGTCGACGACCGCGACAGGCTCGGCGAAGGCGATGCTGGCAATCGCGGCGGCGGTGTACGGGCCGACGCCCTTGAACTCGCGCCATTCGGCGGCGGTCCGTGGCGGCGACTTCAGCGCGGCGACCTGCTGGGCGAGGCTGAGGAGATTACGCGCGCGGGAATAATACCCGAGGCCGGCCCAGAGCGCGAGGACCTCGGCCTCTTCGGCTTTGGCGAGGTCTTTAAAGTCGGGCCACTTGGCGGTCCACTTTTCAAAATACGGAATCGCGGTGGCGATCTGGGTCTGCTGGCACATGAGTTCCGAGACGACGGTGCGGTAAGCCGAGACCTCCTCCCGCCACGGCATCGGCCGGCGGTGGCGCCCGAACCAGGCCAAAAGCGCCCGGCGCATCGCAGAGATGCTGGCATTACGGGCGGGTTTCGCGGCGGGCATGGATGGGGCTGGATTCGGTGGCCAACTCGGGTAGACCTTGGGACTCATGGCACGAAAGGCAAAGCAGGACTCCGATGACGAGCCGAAGAAG
>Ga0208951_1000032_pt1 | contig 49726 bp, 41 predicted proteins | sample GreLakmeMI27MSRF_FD_187702 | JGI IMG/M metagenome (GOLD analysis project Ga0208951, IMG submission 187702) | Freshwater lentic microbial communities from great Laurentian Lakes, MI, USA - Great Lakes metaG MI27MSRF (SPAdes) | ecosystem: Environmental > Aquatic > Freshwater > Lake | place: Great...
GCATGCATTTTTTAACGCTTGGCGCTTAATCTTTAAAAAATATTGCAGCGATAAAAGGATCATCACTTTTAGTGGTCTTATCAAAATAGCAATTGAACATATCAGAAATAAGGATATATCTATTAACTACCCTATTCATTTTGTAAATTTTGAATTTAAAACGCCCATTGAAGAATCATTTATTGATGCATGTAAAACTCAAATTGATGTGACTTTTTTTGAAGGTCCTAAAATAGAACCTTATATAGAGTCGCGTGTTTTTCTTAATGAAGAACATGAGTGCATGCAAATTGTCGAATGGTGCACAAAACAAATAGAACATAATAAAAAAATACTTATTGTGACGCCCCAGCTTGATCAAATCATCGATCGCCTCACAAGCTTACTTGATAAAACATTCCATCCTAAAACATTCACCCCAAGCTTATCTCAAGAAAAAAGAATTTATCAGTTTTCTTTAAGTACACCGTTATTTCATTTACCCATGGTTTATTTAAATCTAAGACTCATAGAATTTAGCGCGCGAGGACTTTTCAATATTAATGACCTTAAAAATATCTTAAGTTATAACGGATGGTCAGATGATCAAGAGTTAAGTCTTCGCTACAGGCTGATTAACCAATTAAAAAGAAAACGTAGAGGCAATGTCTCAATTAGCGAACTTATTGAAATATTTGAGTCGACTGAAGGATTAAATGATTTAATTCCGTCGCTAAAGATGCATTTAGATCAAATACAAACCTCTCATCATGAGTGGCGGGCGAAAAGAACGCCTTCTGCGTGGATGAAAACATTTGATGAGCACTTAAAGAGTATTCAATCGAGGCTTTTAAATCCAAAAGATGTGTATGAGGAAGGTATTTTTGAGGCGTGGAAGAAAATTACCAAAACCTTATCATCGCTAGACAAGCTTACAGGTGAAATATCTATTCAAGATATGTTAGACACCCTTCAGTATTACCTTAAAAAAACCACCCATCAACACCAGCATCAGGGTGATTATAAAATTGATATTTTAGGCTTTCATGAAGTGCCTTATGATACTTATGATGCTACGTGGATTATGAATTTAAATGAACATAATTGGCCTACACCACACCAATATAATCCATTTATCCCTATCAAAATTCAGCATGATAGTCACATCAGCACACATGAAAAACGGCATTTACATGCTACAAAGATTTTAGACAAATTCACTCATACGTCACCCTCAGTAATACTCTCTTATGCTAAAAAAATGGGTGAAGAAGATATCTTTCCGTCGCCTACATTATATACATTCATATCTTCGAAACTACATGAAGATATGAATTTTATCTATAAAAAAAATACATTAAATCAGAATTTTATAGAGTATATTGAAGATAATACTTCAATAAAAATTGACGTCTCACAGACTGCAAAATCTGGGATTAAATTACTTGAAGCACAGTCCGTCTGCCCTGCTTGGGCATTCTATGAATTTAGACTTGGAGCCAAACCAATAGAAGATGAAGATGAGGAAAATTTAACTACTAGGCTTCGAGGAAATCTCTTCCATAAATCCTTAGAGCAATTTTGGATGGAATATAAATCATCATCTCTAGTAAGCGCTTTAGGTGAAAAAGAGCTCTCAAAAAAGATACAGGATATCGCACACAAAACCATTTCAACAGAACAGAAAAAGTACCCCAGAATCTTACCTGAACTTTTTAATATTGAAGAAAATCGCTTGATAAATTACCTTGAAAAATGGATTCAATATGAATTAAAACGAGGTGATTTTGAAGTCAAAGAGACAGAAAAAAGTATACCCGTCCATTTAGGATATCTTAACTTTAATATCAAAATTGATCGTATTGATGAAGTTAATCAGAACAAGATTGTCATTGATTACAAGTCTGGAGCTACAAAAACCCTAAACGAATGGTTTCTCAATGCTTATGGGGAGCTTCAGATGCCTTTCTATGCTCTCTTTGCCTCAGATAAGCCTATTGATGCCATTGCTATTGGCGTTATCAACACACCAAAACCTCAATGGATTGGCATCGGTCGTGATATGGCGCTTCTTAAAGGCATCAAGGACCCTTCCTCTTCTAGTCAATACCAATCATGGGATGACTTACTCGGCTTTTGGAAGTGTCGTATTAATGATGCAGTTAAAAGCTACGAAATGGGTGATGCAGCAGTTAGATTTATGCGCGAAAAAGACATGGCTTACTGTCACGTTAAACCTATCCTAAGAATTCCTGAGCGAACATTACAATTTGAGCAAACCAAGCAATGAATGACGCTGCCTTAAGAGAAAAAGCCCTTCATCTGAGCTCTTTTATAGTGGAAGCTCCGGCAGGTTCTGGAAAAACAAGCTTACTGACCGATCGATATTTAAAATTACTTACCGTCGTTGACGCACCTGAAGAGATCGTGGCGATAACCTTCACAAAAAAAGCTGCTTCAGAAATGAAAGCTAAGATTTTAGAGCGAATAAAAGAAAGCAAAAGTCTTTTTGCTGAAACAATTCTAAAGCGCTCAGAAGAAAAAGGCTGGGATATTGAACGCGATCCGTCACGACTTAAGGTAATGACTATTGATAAGTTCTGCCATAACGTAGTCAGTCAAATTCCTATATTAAGCAAAATGGGGAGCAAGCCTAATATCACCGACACTCCTGAAAAATTCTATGAGGAGTCCGTGAAACAAACATTACAAGCTAAAGATAATATCGAAGATATTAAAATTGTCTTTACTCATTATGACAATGAATATGAAAATATTAATCGTCGTTTAGTGGCGATGATGTCGATCCGCGACCAGTGGAAATCTGGATGTTATGCACTGACCCAAAAAGCAAGTCAGCAAATCATCGAAGAAGGCAATGCCTACCTTGATAATTTAATTAAGCCCATTTATCAAAAAATTAAAGATGCGCTAAATCAAGATCAGCTAAATGATCTTATAGAAATACTTCACTACTTAGAAGATATAAATCTTAGAGAAGACATAAAACTAGAAAATAAAAATAGCTTTAATTTTGATACAAAAGAAATCCTTTTATGGCAAATGATCACAAAAATTTTATTTACAGATAAAAATAATAGGCGTGAAAATATTACAGTGCGAGAAGGCTTTAAGAATAATGATGAAGGAGAGATCTACAAAACTAAATGTCACAATCTCCCAACTATGGATTTTTTACTAGCCATTAAGGATATTCCAGAGCCTATTAATGAAACATATACATTAAGACTAAAATCTATCTCAAATCTTCTCCTTCAGTGTGAAAAGAAACTGCGACAGCTATTTAGGCAACAAAATACAGTGGATTTTATCGAGATCATTGAGATCGCGAATGAGGCGCTTGGTAAAAATGATGCTGCAAGCGATCTTTTATTATCTTTAGATTATAAAATTTCTCACTTACTTATCGATGAATTTCAAGATACAAGCAGAAGTCATTTTAATTTCTTAACTAAAATTGTGGATGGCTGGACACCTGAAGCACAGAAAACGATCTTCTGTGTTGGTGATCCTATGCAATCTATCTATAAGTTTCGGGAAGCTGATGTCAGTATTTTTATAGAAGCTAAAAAAAATGGTTTCAATACAATTCCCTTAGAAACTATCCGGCTAAAAGATAATTACCGGTCCTCCTCGCTTATTGTGAATGAGATAAATCGGATATTTCAAAATATACTGCCTAAAGATGATTCTGTTCAAGAAGGGGCTATATCGTACAAACCTTTTTTTTCAGCAAAAAAAGTGCATGATTTTAATACAAGTGAGTTTAAATTTCATGCATTAGTATTTGATGAAAATATTAATATTGATACCGAAGAAGCAAAGTATGTATGTAATCTGATTGATACATTCCCCGAAAATGAAAAAATTGCCATCCTCACAAGATCTCGAAGTCACCTATCAGAATTAATAAATTACATTAGAAAATTCAAACCTACGCTAAAATTTAATGCAGTAGAAATTGATGCATTAGACCAGCACCAATCTATTCAAGATATTCTTTCATTAAGCTACGCTATGCTTGACTTAAGTGACCGAATTCACTGGCTTGCAATTCTTAGAGCACCGTGGTGTGGAATTATGCTAAATGACCTAGCTTTACTATTTCAAAATGACCATACCTCAACAGTATGGGAAATTATTCAAGATGAAAATAAAATGAATGAAATTTCTTCGGATGGAAGGAAAAGAATTCAACGACTGATCGATATATTAAAAAATGCATTTGAACATCAAAGCAAGACTCATATTAGAAGACTTATAGAATCAGTCTGGATGAATTTAGGTGGTGAACTATGCCTTCATAACCCAAACGACATTGTAGATATTAATAAATTTTTTGACATACTACAAACATCAAGCTCACCTATAGGTATTAATTTTGAGCTAGTCGAATATCATATTAAAAAAACGTATTTATCTGACATTCCATCGGCCGAAGAGCGAATTCAATTCTTTACAATACATAAAGCTAAAGGTCTTGAATTTGATGTAGTCATTATTCCATCTTTAAATTCAACAACACGAGCTTCAGACAAAAAAATGATTTTGTCTGATAATTTTATTAAAAATAACAATATTCATAACGTTACAGCATTTAGTGAGCCTGATAATAAATCACCTCATTTGCATGATTTAATTTATGGGATCGAAAAAAATAGAGAAGAAAATGAATTAAAAAGGTTACTTTATGTTGCCATGACTAGAGCAAAAGCAAAGCTTCATCTTGTGGGATCCTTAAAGCTTAAGGATGAAATGAAACCTGCTTCAAATTCATTTTTATCAATGCTTTGGGACACCTACGGCAAGAATTTTTATGAGGCAAAACCCATAGAAATAATTGAAATAGACGTTTTAAGCAGCAAAATCGAAAATTTTTCGCCAAAACTCATGCGATTGAAGTTACTTTAGAGTCAATACTGATGAATCTCCTATGACAGGATCCTTGTTCTAATTTAACTAAGGAATAGCTAAGAAAATGAAAAAAACTAGTATATATTTCACTTTAAAAATATTTTATCCAAAAAGTCTTTAATAAACTTAACCCGCTCTAAAATATCAGAATGTGTAATAGAAATTTTAATTTTATCCGGCCCACTCATGCGGCATCGCTTATCTTCGCTTAACAACTTAATAAGCTTTAGTGTGTCAATTTTACTGTCACTAGCAAATGTAATTTGAATTGAAACATCACTCGCATCTATTTTTTTAATATCAAGATGTTGAATGAAAATTCTTAAGTCATGAAAAGAGATAAGGGACTGTGTTTGTTCGGGCATCACACCAAAACGATCTACCAGCTCCTCTTTCATGCCGAGCAATTGGTCGCTATCATTAAGTCCTGACATTCGCTTATAAAGCACAAGTCTTTCATTGATGTCACCACAATAGCTATTGGTAATAATGGCTGGTGTATGCAAATTAATTTCTGTATTTTTATGAAGCGGGGTATCAAGACTTAATTTTTTACCAATTTTAAGTTGCTTTACAGCGTAATTCAGCATTTCTACATACAGATTAAATCCAATTTCATGCATTTGCCCACTTTGATTATCGCCTAGTAACTCGCCTGCTCCACGAATCTCTAAATCATGAATGGCAAGATAGTAACCTGCACCTAAATCTTCAAGTAGTTGAATAGCTTCCAATCGTTTTTGAGCGTGGCCACTAATCTTCCTGTCCGGATCAATAAGTAAATATGCATATGCTTGATGGTGAGATCTGCCTACTCGGCCTCTTAGCTGATGCAGTTGCGCTAGCCCAAACATGTCTGCACGATTCATAATAATAGTATTAGCTGATGGAATATCAATACCTGTTTCAATAATAGTTGTGCAAAGTAAAATGTTAGCCTTTTGTTGATAAAAATCATGCATGACTCTTTCAAGCTCTCGCTCTCGCATCTGTCCGTGAGCAATCTCAATTAGCCCTTCAGGAATTAACTTTCCTAATTTTTCTTTCATCGAAGTGATAGTGTCAACATCGTTATGCAAGAAATACACCTGCCCGCCTCGATTAAATTCTCTTAAAACTGCTTCACGAATGATGCCTTCTGAATAATTATTAACAAATGTTTTAATTGATAAACGTTTTTGTGGTGGAGTGGAAATAATAGAAAACTCTCGCAAACCCTCCATAGCCATCGATAGAGTTCGAGGAATAGGAGTCGCCGTAAGTGTTAGTACATCAACCTCAGCACGCATAGCTTTAAGCAATTCTTTTTGGCGGACACCGAAACGGTGTTCTTCGTCGATAATAATTAGCCCTAAATTTTTGAATTTAATATCATTTTGAATAAGCCTATGTGTACCAATGATGATATCAATTTCACCACTAGCAAGTTTCAAAAGTGACTCAGCCTGTTCTTTTTTAGATTTAAAACGAGAAATTTCTGCAATCTTGATCGGAGAATCTGAAAAACGATCCATAAAATTATTGTAATGCTGTTCGGCAAGAAGTGTTGTCGGCACTAATATAGCAACTTGCTTTCCATCATTAGCCGCTATAAATGCTGCCCGTAATGCAACTTCTGTCTTGCCGAAACCCACATCACCGCAGATGAGACGATCCATCGGCTTTTGTGACTCCATATCATTAATCACAGCATTAATTGCTGTTAATTGATCATCAGTTTCCTCAAATGGAAATCCATCTGTGAATCTCTCATAATCTTGTAAATTAATTTTGAAGGCGTACCCCTTTTTAATGGAGCGCTGCGAATAAATATTTAAGAGGTCTGCAGCAGTGTCATGAATTTGTTTCAAGGCTTTTTTCTTAGCCTTATCCCATTGGTCTGAACCCAGCCTATGTAAGGGTGCAGTTTCAGCTGGTCCTCCGGAGTATCGTGAAATAAGATCCAAATTGGATACAGGCACATAAAGTTTATCGTGCCCAAAATACTCTAAAAGCAGGAATTCACTTTCACCCTCACCAAAATCTAAATTAAATAATCCTTTAAATCGACCTACACCATATTGCTCATGAACAATAGGGTCACCTTCTTTTAACTCTGATAAGTCACGCACCATGGCGTCAGTTGAGAAATTCTTATCACGATGGCGTCTTCTTGATTGACGAACGGTATTTACATAAAGCTCAGATTCTGTAATAACAATAAGCTCTGATGAAATATAGCCTTGATGCAATGGACTCACAGTCAAAACCACTTGATCACTAATATCTATAGCTGAAGACCAATCATCTGTTGCTTTAAACTTAATGCTAGCTAACTTTAGGAGCTCAGAAACAGTTTCTCGACGACCCAAGCTATCTGTTAAGATAAAAATTTTTTTAAGATTACTTTTAATAAAATGATCAAGTTTTGCTAAAGGCTGAATGTTTTTTCTATCAATAGATATATCAGGAATTTTTTCATATACTTCTGCACGTTTTAAATCAAACTTCTTATATGTATTGATAGATTTAAAAAATTGATCTGGCTTAATTAAAAGATTTTGAGGTTCTAAAATTGGTCTTTCAGCATCATAAGCAAACAATCGAAAACGTTTTTCAGTTTCATGCCAAAAATGACTACAAGCTAGATCAAGATTGCCATGTTTATAAATAATCGTATTGTCTGAAAAATAACTAAAAATATCACTCATCTCTTCAAAAAATAAGGGCATGTACCATTCAATACCACCTATGGGGATGCCCTTACTGATATCTTTATAAATCGATGAGCGAGACGGGTCACCCTCAAAGCGCTCTCGATAATTTTGTCTAAATATACTGATGGATTTTTCATCCATGGGACATTCACGAGCCGGAAGCAGCTTGATTTCATTGATAGGATAGAGTGTTCTTTGGGAATCAACATCGAATGTGCGAATCGAATCAATCTCATTATCAAAGAAATCTAAGCGATACGGCACAATGCTCCCCATAGGAAATAAATCAATGAGACTTCCCCTTACTGAAAACTCCCCAGGGGCCATGACGCGAACGACATTCATATATCCATTTAATATGAGTTGATTTTTAAAAGCTTCAATATCAACTTTTTGCCCTTTAGAAAAATGAAAGCTAAATTGTTGTATATAACTTTTAGGAGGTAATAAGTGAAGCGCTGTGGTAACAGGGATAATTACCACATCAAATTTTTCCTGAGTAACTTGATAAAGAGTTAGAAGTCGTTCTGATATTAGATCTGGGTGGGGTGAAAAGTGATCGTAAGGAAGAGTTTCCCAATCGGGTAATAAGTTAATTTTTAAATCTGGATTAAACCAAAGCATCTCTTCCATAAGACGCCTTGCTTCGAATGCAGTTTCCGTAAAAATTGCTAAAGACTTTTTACTTTTAGTAATTTCATCTTGAATATACTTAACAAGAGAATAGCTATCAGAGCCATCAATTTCAGCTGTCGATAATGATTCTTTACTTTGATAATTTGCTTCTAATGGCATATATTGCATGTATAAATGATTAGCAATATTATAAGCTTTAAAGCTAGTATTCATTGAGAGGGAATGTCATGAATGATAAAGAATTAGTCGCGCACCAAGCCCTGCAGTATGTTAGCGAGAATATGATTGTCGGCTTGGGCACTGGATCAACCGCTAACTACTTTATTGATGCTTTAGCTAAGCGAAATAAGGAAGAAAAGCTAAACATAAGAGCAGTATCAAGCTCGGTTGTAAGTATGATTAAAGCTAAAGAAGCTGGTTTACCAATTATAGCTATGGAACAGATCAAAGAAATTGATCTATATATTGATGGAGCAGATGAAATTGACGCTGATCTTTCTTTACTTAAAGGGCGGGGTTATGATCTCGTTCGAGAAAAGCTACTTGCCCGATCGGCTAAAAAATTTATTGTCATTGCGGATGAGTCTAAAATCGTTAAAAAGATTGGGGATAACTTTCCCATACCTTCGGAAGTCCAACCCTTTGCATGGGAGATTGTTAAAAATCTCTTAATGAAAAAAGGAACAGGCGATATTAGAATTAATGCAGCAAAAGATGGATATGCGATTACGTCTTGTGGTAATTTCGTACTCGATTTTAATTATCCTGAAAAAAATACTGAGGAATTAAATGCACTTCTATCGCAAACGCCAGGCATTGTAGAGCATGGTATTTTTTATAATCTCGCGCATGGTGCCTTAATTAGTAATAATGGAAAAATTCGTGAGATTTGGAAAAACTAAATCCTTTCAATGTCGCCCATATAACGAGCTAATGCTTTAGGGATCGTAATACTCCCATCTTCATTCTGATAGTTCTCAATAATCGCAACTAATGTTCTACCTACTGCAAGTCCAGAACCATTCAATGTGTGAACAAATATATTTTTTCCTTCATCACTCTTAAACCTTGCTTTTAATCGTCTTGCTTGGAAAGCTTCACAATTTGAAATAGATGAAATTTCACGATACGTATTTTGTGATGGAAGCCAGACTTCCAGGTCGAAAGTTTTTGCAGCTCCAAAACCCATATCGCCTGTGCATAAAGATAGCAATCGATATGGGAGCTCTAATGAAGTGAGTATAAATTCAGCATGCGAAACCATTTCATCTAATGCTTCATAACTTTTGTCTGGATGGACAATCTGAACCATCTCAACTTTGTCGAATTGATGCTGCCTAATCATGCCGCGTGTATCTTTTCCGTAGGATCCAGCTTCAGATCTAAAACAAGGTGTGTGTGCTGTTAATTTAATAGGAAGGTCAGATTGTTTAACCACTTCGTCTCGCACAAAATTTGTGAGCGTCACTTCAGAAGTTGGAATTAAATATAATTTACTTTCGTTATGTGAAAGACTAAAAAGATCAGCTTCAAACTTAGGGAGCTGTCCTGTGCCTATTAATGTCTCGCTATTCACCAAATAAGGTGTATAGCATTCCTTATACCCGTGCTTATCTGTCTGAGTATCAAGCATATATTGGGCAATAGCGCGATGTAATTTCGCAAGCTTACCTTCTATCACTACAAAGCGAGCGCCAGAAAGTTTTGCACCTAAATCAAAATTAAGACCATGTTGAGTACCTATATCGACATGATCTTTTACTTTAAAATTAAATTTCCTAAGCTCACCTACTGTCTTCACAACTTTGTTATCGTCTTCAGACTTGCCTATCGGAGTTGAATCATGAGGAATATTAGGGATATTAAGCATGAATTGATTAATCTTTTCTTGTAACTCAAACAATTCAGATTCGCCGGCTTTTAAATCATCTGAAATTGCATTAACACTCTTCATAAGAAGATCAATATTCTCATTTTTAGATTTCGCAATACCAATTTCCTTTGATATAGAATTTCTTCTCTCTTGGAGCTCTTGCGTTTTCACTTGTAGCTCTTTTCTTACATTTTCTAATGATTGAAAAGTAGCTATATCAAGATCAAAACCTCGATTCAAAAGTTTTTCTTTAGCAAGCTCAATATCATTTCTAAGTATTTGGATGTCTATCATAAATAACCTATTTCTTTTGCTTGTCCTGTGATTTTAAATAATTCAATTTTTCGAGAATTTTACTCTCTAATCCTCTTAATGTAGGCTTATAAAATTCAATAGGGTCTAAATTATCTGGAAAATATTTTTCGCCAGCCGCATAAGCATCAGGTTCGTTATGAGCGTAACGGTAATTTTTTCCGTAATCTAAATCTTTCATAAGCTTGGTTGGGGCATTTCGCAAATGAACTGGCACATCACTATTATCGCCTTCCGCTACGAATGCTTTTGCTTCATTGAAAGCCATATATGCTGCATTACTTTTAGCTGCAATCGATAGATAAATTACTGCGTTCGAAAGGGCTAACTCACCCTCAGGCGAGCCAAGACGTTCATAAATTTGGTAAGCTTCAAGTGCCATAGTTTGCCCCTTTGGATCAGCTAAGCCAATATCCTCAACAGCGATTCGAACAATTCTTCTTGCCAAATAAAGTGGATCAGCACCGCCGTCTAGCATACGATGAAGCCAATATAACGCAGCATTTGGATCGGACCCTCTCACAGATTTATGAAGTGCTGAAATTTGATCGTAAAACTGATCCCCGCCTTTGTCAAAACGTCTTACCTTGCTTGTAATTGTTTTCTTTAGAAAGTCTTGATCAATTTTTTTAACTTTTAAAGATGTGGCTGTATTAAAGAGTAATTCTAAAAAATTAAGTAGCCTTCTTGCATCGCCATTCACATGAGCGATAATCTCTTGCCTAGCCTCTTCATTTACCTCGATATCGGGTGTTATGTAATTTTTAGCTTTTTCATAAATTAAAAGAAGATCTTCTTCATCAAGCATTGTTAAAACATAAACTTGTGATCGACTCAATAAAGCGGAATTAACCTCAAAAGATGGATTTTCAGTCGTCGCACCAATAAAAGTAATCAATCCAGATTCAACATGTGGCAAAAATGCATCTTGCTGACTTTTATTAAAACGATGGACTTCATCTACAAACAAAATTGTTTTTTTATTATATTGTTGTAAATTATGTTGGGCTTTATCTATAGCCTCTCTAATATCTTTAACGCCGGATAGCACAGCGGAGACGGATATAAATTCTGCATCAATAGAATTTGCAATGACACGTGCAATAGTTGTTTTTCCAACACCTGGAGGACCCCATAAAATCATAGAGGGTAAATTTCCAGATTCAATAGCTACACGCAACGACTTACCTTCACCTAAAATATGTTTTTGCCCTACTATTTCGCCAACAATTTTAGGTCTTAAATACTCAGCAAGTGGCAATTGAGACTGATTAGGTTCGAACATTTGATTCATGAGAATTATTTACCTGATATCTCTTCTTGAATTAACCAGTAGCTATCAATTTTTTTTACTAAAAGTGATTTATTTTTCATCTCAGTCAGCTTATCAGAGGTATATTTTTGTTTAAATTGTATACGGGCTGAATTTTCAGCTTTCATAGTTAATTTAACATCTTCAATTTCAAGAACAATCTTTCCTTGCGATGATATTTTTTGCCTTCTAGAAGCTTGCCACAAAGGGAGTGCATCGCCATTAGGTGTTTTAAAATCTTGTGCATATTTACTCAAATAAAGGTCAATATCTTTTGCTGACCACGCATTTGCCCAGTCGTTTACAAAAGCAATTAGCTCAGCATCTTTATTTTTATTGGGATTAAGTATTGCAGATGAATTACTAGATGTGGCGCTATTTTGAACAACATCAACGCCATTAGGTAATTTAAATAAAAAATCATTATCAACTAAGCTCACATTGTATTTGGCATTCTTAAAGCTAATCGTTGTTATGTGCTCAAATGCATCAACAATTTTCATTGCTGATAATGTATTTTCAGTTAAACCAAGTATAACTTTAATAAATCCAGCGCCTTCTTCTTTAGGAATTGCCTCAACCCATTTGATATTCTGATTGGCTTCAGCACCAAATTGATCTTCTATATTTTTAAGTGTGAAATATTTTTCAATATTTTTACCTGCAATAATTAAAAGTGGTGTTGAACCACCAACTTTAGCTATTGGATTAATGGAAACTTGCCTTAGGTCTTGATCGTACATATACAAACGATCGCCATCGCTGATAATTTGATTTTGATAAGGCTTTAAATAGTCCCATCTAAACTTATTAGGTCTTTTAAATAGCATCACGCCTTCAACATCTTGAAGTTTCAAGCCTTTCTTATCTAAAACAACCTGACTAAATTCCGAGGACATGCTTGATACGTTGTTTACAAAAGCGTTGAGATCTGAAATGCCATCAGCAAACACATTAAAAGATAAAATTAAAAAAGTAAAAAGCAGTTTATTCATTTTGGTTTGGAGCCAGGATATCTCTGTTGCCATTACTTTGCATTGCGGAAACAAGGCCAGCTCTTTCCATATCCTCAATAATTCTTGCAGCACGGTTGTAACCAATGCGTAAATGTCTTTGCACTGAAGAGATGGATGGTTTTCTTGATCGCAACACTAACTCCACAGCCTCATCATAAAGCGGATCTTTTTCGCCTGAGGAATTAGAAGATAAACCTCCATAATCGCCACTCTCTGAAGTTTCGTTAGTTAAAATACCTTCAATATAATTCGGCTCACCATGTGACTTAAGATAGTTCACAACTTTATGTACTTCCTGATCAGATACAAATGCTCCATGAATTCTTTGAGGGTAACCTGAGCCTGCAGGCTTATACAACATGTCACCTTGACCAAGCAAAGTCTCGGCACCCATTTGATCTAAGATGGTTCGCGAATCAATTTTGCTAGATACTTGGAATGCAATTCTTGCGGGAATGTTAGCTTTAATGAGTCCTGTAATCACATCCACCGAAGGTCTTTGTGTGGCTAAAACTAGATGAATGCCAGAAGCTCTAGCTTTTTGAGCAAGTCTAACACTGAGCTCTTCAATTTTTTTGCCTACCACCATCATTAAATCTGCAAGCTCATCAATAATAATCACAATAAGTGGCATTTCAGATAATGGTTCAGTATTTTCTGGATTTACAGGATCCGCAATAGGGGACCCATCTTTTATACTCTCTTTAATTTTTTGATTGTAACCAGCTAGGTTTCTGACGCCTAACATCGACATCAACTTATAACGTCTTTCCATTTCACCTACACACCAATTTAATGCATTTGCAGCTTGACGCATATCAGTCACGACCGGCGCTAACAAGTGAGGTATGCCTTCATAGACAGACAGCTCAAGCATTTTAGGGTCGATGAATATCATCCTAACTTTTTCAGAGTTGGCTTTGTAAAGTAAGCTGAGAATTAATGCATTGATTGCAACCGATTTGCCCGAGCCTGTGGTACCTGCAATTAACACGTGTGGCATTTTAGATAAATCAGCAATCTCAGGGCGGCCTGAAATATCTTTTCCTAAAGCAATCGTGAGAGAAGCACTCGTATCTGCAAAGATTTGAGAGCTCATGATTTCAGATAAGTAAACAATTTGCCTTTTAGGATTTGGTATCTCTAAACCCATACATGTTTTACCAGGAATAGTTTCTACGACACGAACACTCACAACAGACAGTGCGCGCGCTAAATCTTTCGATAAGTTAGTGACTTGACTACCTTTAACGCCAGGTGCTGGCTCAAACTCATAACGGGTAATCACAGGACCAGGTTGAGCTGAAATTACCTTGGCTTCAATACCAAAGTCCATTAATTTCTTCTCAATAAGTCGAGATATAAACTCAATCGTTTCTGGTGATTGGGGTTCGACTTGATTTGATGGCTGATCTAAAAGATGAAGAGGTGGCAGTAAATTGTCGCTAAAACTAAATAACGGAATTTGTTTTTCTTTTTGCACGCGCTCACTTATTTTAATTTCTACATCCGGAGATCCAATATTGACTGGGGACCTATTTTCAGATTTTCTGCGCTCACTCTCTAAGAGTTCTAATCTTTGCTTTTCTATCACTCTTCCATGTTTACGATCTTGCCAATCTCTATATCGATATTGTGCTCTTTGAAATAGGGCGAAAGTAAAGTGGCCAGAATGTTCTGAAATTCTTAGCCATGACCACCCTGTAAATAAGCTAAACCCGATCGCAATGGATGTGATCAAGAAAATACTTGAGCCTACATAGCCTAAAGATGAACGCAATGCTTGGTCGAATAATTTTCCAAGTAAGCCACCTTGGCTTAATGGAAATTGAGCAGGAAGATCTATTAAATGACCTGCTTCAAAAGCAGATGAGGCAGAAATTAGTAAAAAGAAACCAAAATAATTAAAAAGCAAAAAAGAACGATAGCCTTTTAAATCCTTATTGTATTGGGGATAAAGAAGCCAAATACTAAAGAAACATAAGAAGCTTAGCCACCAACTTGATAAACCGAAAATATAGAGTAATAAATCAGATAAATACGAACCAATAATGCCACCAGCATTATGAATTGAGTTTGAACCACTAACGCTATGCGACCATGATGGATCTTGAGGAGAGTATGTCGCAAGGATAATGGTTAAATAAAAGCCTAAAAAAATTAAACTTAACCACCAAGCTTCACGTGTAAGCTTACTTTTAATCCCGCTATGTTTATTATCCTGTGGGGTTTGGCTAGCTTTTCCAGATTCTGATTTTTTTTTAAAAAACAAGGTTATAAGTGCTCGGAATGTTTCTTCAATTATATCAGTTTGAGGTACCAAAAAATGATGAAAAAATCCTTAAAAAGTACCCCTTATACCAAAAATAGGTTTGCTTAATAAGGCGATGAAAACTAAAATTGATCGTTTGTAACTTCATACTCTTTTCAGGAATTTTTTATGGCAAAACATGCCCAACTTATCATCTTAGGTTCTGGTCCAGCGGGCTATTCTGCTGCAGTTTATGCGGCTCGAGCAAACCTTAATCCCGTGCTCATCACAGGAATTGCTCAAGGTGGTCAATTGATGACTACGACAGATGTTGATAATTGGCCTGCAGATCCTGATGGCGTCATGGGCCCAGAACTCATGGAGCGTTTTGAAAAACATGCTAAGCGCTTCAACACTGAAATTGTATTTGATCATATTCATACGACGCACCTTAAAGAAAAGCCCATTCGACTTATAGGTGACTCATCAGAGTACACATGCGACGCACTTATTATTGCAACTGGTGCATCAGCTAAATATCTTGGGCTAGATAGTGAGACTGCATTTTTAGGCAAGGGTGTTTCTGCTTGCGCAACATGCGATGGCTTTTTTTATAAGAATCAAGAAGTCGCTGTTGTGGGGGGTGGAAATACAGCTGTCGAAGAGGCGCTTTATCTATCTAATATCGCAAATAAAGTGACATTAATTCACAGGCGTGACAAATTTAAAGCCGAAGCTATTCAGATGGATAAAATATACGATCGCGTTAAAGAAGGAAAAATCATCCTTGAAACTTTTAAAACTCTAGAAGAGGTTTTAGGTGATGCTTCAGGTGTAACTGGAATCAAAGTTAAAGATGCAAACACGAATGAAAGCAAATCGATAGCACTCAAAGGTATTTTTATTGCTATTGGTCACCAACCCAACACCTCAATCTTTGAAGGTCAATTGGATATGGAAAATGGTTATATCATCTCAAATGCAGGGCGTCATGGTAATTTTACAGCAACTTCAATTCCTGGCGTATTTGCAGCAGGCGATGTTCAAGATCACATTTATCGTCAAGCAGTTACAAGTGCTGGAAGTGGTTGTATGGCAGCACTTGATGCAGAAAGATTTTTATCAAAATAATGTCATGGCAAAAATTGAAAATGACAAAGACGAAATTGATTTATTTAAAGAAGCCATTAAAGGGGCAACTCCATTAAAAATCAGTTCGAAAAAAAAAGAGCATAAAGCGCCTCAACACAAACCTAAGCCCATACCCCTTAATTTCATAAAAGATGAAAAGCAAGCGCTGATTGATTCTATCAGCGATCATTACGAGCCACTTCACGACATCGAAAATGGTGAGGAGCTTTTCTATATCAGACAAGGCCACTCGCCTGACGTCTTAAAAAAACTAAGAAAAGGTTATTGGGTCATCCAAAAATCTATTGATCTTCATGGCTTGATTTCGGATGAAGCAAAAGCATATGTGGTTCAATTTATAGCTGAATGTAAAAAAAATAATATTCGCTGTGTTCGTATCGTTCATGGTAAAGGCTATAACTCAAAAAATAAAGAACCTATTCTTAAAAATAAACTTAAGCATTGGTTAGCGCAAAAAGAAGAAGTAATCGCATTCGCTCAAGCTCGAGATCATGATGGCGGGAGTGGAGCCGTTATTGTGTTATTAACTGCCCATTAAGCTTCACCCAAAAAGCCTCCACTTTGGTGCTTCCAAAGTCTCGCATATAAGCCTTTCTTTTTAATAAGCTCATTATGAGACCCCTCTTCTATAATCTTGCCTTTATCGATCACAATAAGCCTATCCATTGCTGCAATAGTTGATAGGCGATGTGCAATTGCTATCACCGTCTTGCCTTCCATTAATTGATACAGACTTTGTTGAATAACAACTTCAATTTCAGAATCAAGCGCACTTGTGGCTTCATCTAATAATAATATAGGCGCATCTTTTAACATGACTCTTGCGATAGAAATTCGCTGTCTTTGACCACCTGATAACTTAACGCCTCTTTCGCCAACATGCGCTTCATAGCCTTTTCTAGAAAAATTATCTTCCAAATGCATAATAAAATCATGGGCCTTAGCTCTTTTCGCGGCATTGACCATTTCATTTCGAGTTGCATTAGGTCTTCCATAAACTATATTGTCTTTAACTGAACGGTGGAGTAAGGATGTATCTTGCGTGACCATACCAATCTTTTCTCTCAAGCTATTTTGATTTACTTTTGAAATATCTTGATTATCGATAGCAATTACCCCTGATTTAAGATCATAAAATCGTAATAATAAATTTACGAGAGTAGACTTACCTGACCCAGACCTACCCACTAACCCTACTTTTTCCCCAGACTTAATATTTAATGTAAATTTATGAATGGCAGAAGTTTTTTGATTGGGATAATTAAAAACAATATTTTGAAATGAAACTGAAGCTTTTTTAATAATGAGGTCTTTTGCATTTTTAATATCTTTAATTTCTTGCTGCACTGAAAGCGTATTTAGTCCGTCTTGGAGAGTTCCGACTTGCTCATATAAGGATGTCATTTCCCACATGACCCAGTGCGAGATACCGTTCAATCTCAAAGCCATAGCTGTAGAAGTTGCAACTACTCCCACCATGATTTCATTCTTTGACCAAAGCCAAATAGCAACAACGCTAGTTCCAATCACAAGCAACATACTTAAAAAATGATTAATAATTTCAATCCAACTAACTAAACGCATTTGCATATTTACCGCACCTAAAAATTCTTCCATTGCAACTTTAGCAAAGTTTGCTTCGCGTCCTGCGTGAGAAAATAGCTTGATGGTGCTTATATTTGTATAAGCATCTGTAATGCGTCCAGTCATTAAAGACCTCGCATCAGCTTGATTTCTCGACAACTTACTTAAGCGCGGCACAAAATAAATAAGGACGAAAATATACAAAAGAACCCAGGTCAGAAATGGAAGCATCAGTATCAAATTAAATTTACCTACAACAAAAATCATCGTTAGGAAGTAAATAATCACGTACACCAAAATGTCAGCCAAAATGAACCATAAATCTCTCACCGCAAGTGCAGTTTGCATAACTTTTGCAGCAACTCTCCCTGCAAATTCATTGTGATAAAAGTTCATACTCTGATTAAGAAGTAATCGATGAAAATTCCAACGCATTCGCATAGGAAATGCACCTGCAAGCGATTGATGCTTAATTAAGGTTTGGAATAAAACAAGTAATGTACTTAAGATTAAAACCACAGATGCTGACGTCAGCATAGAAGCATTTTGAGACCAAAAATTTTCTGGGCTAGAATGATTTAGTAAATCAATCAAGGAGCCCATATACGCGAATAGAACAGCTTCAAAGCTTCCTATCACAGCTGTTAATATGGCCATACATAAAATAAGCCACCTAAGGTTTTTAGTGCATGACCATACAAATAAGAACAAAGTTTTAGGTGGTGTAGTTAAAAAGTACTCAGGGAAAGGGTTAAGAAATTTTTCAAAACGCTGAAACATAAAAAATCTATCTAGATTCTACTAAACAAATAGCTTGAGCTGCAATACCTTCACCTCTTCCAGTGAATCCTAGATTTTCAGTTGTTGTAGCTTTCACATTCACTACGTTAAGATCAACACCACAATCTAATGCAATATTATTTTTCATGCGATCAATATAAGGTGTTAATTTAGGTAACTCACAAATTACTGTGGCATCAATATTAATAATTGAGTATTTTTTTTCATGAATTAATAAAATCACTTTCTTTAAAATATCTCTGGAGTCTATGTTTTTAATAGATGGGTCTGTATTTGGAAAGTGCTTGCCTATGTCACCTAATCCAGCAGCACCCAGTATGGCATCCGATATCGCGTGAAGAAGAACGTCAGCGTCTGAATGGCCGTCTAATCCTTTATCAAAAGGAATATCAACGCCACCAATAATACATTTTCTACCTGTCACTAACTGGTGAACATCAAAACCTTGCCCAACTCTTATCATAGTTAATACCTATTTATCTATTAAATGTTCAAGGATACTAAGATCCTCTTGGTAGGTAACTTTAAAGTTTTTGAAGCTACCCTTAATTAATTTAGGCTTCATACCTAAACACTCAATCGCCTGAGATTCATCCGTTGGAGTACCGTCAAACTTTACTAATGCATCGCTTAACATTTTATACCGATACATCTGTGGTGTTTGCGCTTGCCATAAATGATCTCTCGACGGCGATTCAACCACCCTATCTTCTTCATTGGATTTTTTTACAGTGTCTGATATAGGGTAAGCAAGTAAGCCGCCTACAGCATCATCTTTTAATGTATAAATTAAATGCTGCACATCTTTTTCTTCTATACCAGGTCGAGCGGCATCATGGACTAAGATCCAATCATTCTCATTCGTATTAGCTTTTATAGCTTCTAATGTATTAATTACCGTTTCAGCTCGAGATTCACCACCACAATAATGCACACTCACCTTTGATGATAAAGAAAGATTGAGTGTGTTCCAAATATCATCTTTTGGGTGAAGCGCAATATGAATAGAATCGATGAGAGGAATATTTTCAAAAACTCTAATTACTCTTTCTAAAAAAGTTTGTTGATGAATTTTGAGGTACTGCTTCGGCTGGCCCAATCTCATTCTGGAGCTCAAGCCTGCTGCTGGAATAATGATATGAAATTTAGCCATGGGAAATTTTAGCATGGCATTAGATAATGCTTTTAAGAGATAAGGTTATTCTTCTGAATTGGCTGCAATTTTATGAATGGAAATATCAGCGCCATTGAATTCTTCTTCTTGGGTTAATCGAATACCAAAGAAATACTTAATGATGCCGTACACTAAAAATCCACCGGTAAGCGCTATGAATACACCTAATAAAGTTCCTATAAGTTGAGATGCAAAACTAACACCTCCCATACCACCAAAATATGTAGATCCAAAAATGCCTGCGGCAATACCACCCCAAGCACCACAAAGCCCATGTAATGGCCACACGCCCAATACATCATCTATTTTTAAACGGTTTTGTGTAAGGGTAAAAGCCCATACAAAAAGAATACCTGCAACTAAACCCGTCATAAGGGCGCCTAAAGGATGAAAAATATCTGATCCTGCACACACTGCTACAAGACCTGCAAGTGGTCCATTATGGATAAAGCCAGGATCATTTTTTCCAACGATAAGCGCTGCAATAGTACCACCCGCTAATGCCATCAGGGAATTGATCGCTACAAGGCCTGAAATACCATTCGCTGTTTGCGCTGACATGACGTTGAAGCCAAACCACCCTACAGTTAAGATCCAAGCACCTAAAGCCAAAAAGGGAATATTTGATGGTGGGTACGCATGAAGCCTTCCGTCTTTACCATATCTTCCATGTCTTGCCCCAAGTAATAAAACAGCCGCCAATGCTATCCAACCGCCCATCGCGTGAACAACTACTGAACCTGCAAAATCATGGAATTTAAATCCAAAGTTACCTTCGAGGAAAGATTGAACACCTAAATGATTATTCCATGCAATACCTTCAAAAAGAGGATAAACGAAACCCACCAAAGCGAAGGTAGCTGCTAATTGAGAATTGAATTTAGCTCTTTCAGCTATGCCACCAGAAACAATTGCAGGAATTGCAGCAGCAAAAGTAAGTAAAAAGAAAAACTTTACGAGGTCATACCCATTTTTAGCAGACAATGTTTCTGCTGGTGACAAGAAACTGACGCCATAGGCAATACCATAGCCTATAAAAAAATAAGCCAATGTGGATACTGAAAAATCAACAAGAATTTTAACAAGCGCATTGACTTGGTTTTTATGGCGAACAGTGCCTACCTCTAAAAATGCGAAACCTGCATGCATAGCAAGCACCATAATCGCGCCCAATAAAACGAACAAAGTATCATTTGCACCAATTAAGTTATCCATGACGGACATTCCTTATCTTTAAGTATTAAATTAGAACTTATTTTATATAAGAATGAATAAAAATTAGAGGTTATGAATTTTTTATCTTAAAAATTTGAAAAATTTCTATTTTTAAGCACTATTTCTGTGCATTTTTACGGGTTAATGTTTTAATGCACACAAATAATGCATAAAAATAATAATTAAAGTAAAGCTTAAGCGCGTTTAAGATATGAAGAACAATTTTTAAATTACATTTATGCTGGAATATATCCTTCTTGTTTTACTAATCATTATTGTTTGGTTTTGGATTGATACAATCTCAAAACGTGAACTTGCCATTCAGTTTGGAAAAAATTTATCTAAGCAATTTGATCTTCAATTTTTAGATGAGACAGTTGCATGCGAAAAAATTTCATTAAAACGAAATGAAAAAGGCCAAGTTGCCATATTAAGATGCTACGAATTTATGGTGAGCAGCTCAACAAACGATCGCATCAAATGTAATCTTTTCCTCTTAGGAAATCATTTACATAACTGGCATATTCCACCCTATATCAATACAGCTTCTTAAATGTATATATGATGTTATTAGAAAAGAAAATATACTTATAGACTTTTGGGCAACAGCTATTCAATTATGGAATATCTCGCTTGTGCCTAAAATAAAAACTATTAAAATTAAAATTTAAATTTTATGCATAACTCAGAAGACAAATTACATCGATTTATTTTTGAAAATACGGATATTCGAGGTAATTATGTGAAGCTAAGTCATACAATTAAAGAAGCTACAGAACATCAAGCGCTCCCTCAGAATCTTCATACCGCATTAGGGGAGCTTATGGTGGCAAGCTCACTTTTAGCTGCAACACTTAAGCTTGATGGCTCACTCACTTTACAAATTCAAACTAATGGTCCACTCAAATTATTAATCGCTGAATGTAATGGAAATTTAGGTATGCGAGGTACAGTTAAATGGAATGGGCCTATTGAATCTGTAGCACCCATTGACCTTATTAAAGAGGGCCATTTCATTATTACTTTAATACAAAAAAATGCAAAAACGCCTTATCAAGGCATTGTTCCTATGGAAGGAAACTCAATCAGTGAACTTCTTGAAAATTACATGTTAAGGTCAGAACAGATCCAAACCCAACTCTGGATTCATTCTAAAAATGATATTTTTCATGGGCTTCTTATTCAAAAACTTCCATTCAATTCTTCAGTAGAGGAATTAAATCACGATGAAATGAAAAGCGTTTGGGAAAGAATTATTGAGTCTGCTAAGCAATTGTTTCATTCAGCTCATTTCGAATTGGAAGCTTCTGAAATTCTTCAGAATGTATTTTACTCAGAAACAATTCGCTTATACGATCCAACAAGTCTTAGCTTTGCTTGTAGCTGCTCGAAAAAAAGTGTGGAAAATATGCTCCGCCTCATTGGAAAAGAGGAATGTAAATCTATCATTGAAGAGCAAACATCCATTACAATTCACTGCGATTTTTGCAATAAGTGTTATCAATATTCAGAAGATGAAGTAGGTTTTGTATTTAACGAATCGAATAATTCAACTAACCATTAAAATTTTCTTGCCTATATTTTTCGTATAAACATATCGATACAGCAGCAGAAACATTCAAAGATTCAATACCTTTTTCCATAGGTATATGAATCGAATGCGAAGTCAATCCTACAGTTTCTGATTGCAGGCCGCTTCCCTCGTTGCCAAAAATAAACGCAATAGGCCCTTTTAAGTTTTCTTTAAAAATAGATTTTCCAGTTAATTCAGTTGCAAAAATTTTTCCCTTGAATCCTTTTATGATGTCAGAAAAAACAGCATTTTCAATACATGGCAAATAAAAATGAGCGCCTTGTCCACCTCTTAACACTTTAGGTGACCAAAGATCAGCGCAATGGTCTGACAAATACACAAGATCCGCACCTGAAGCACTTGCAGATCTTAATATGCTGCCTAAATTACCTGGATCTTGAATGTCTTCTAACAATAAAATACAGTTCTGCTTTTTTGGAGCATCTAAATGTGGGATGTTAATAGATGCAAGAATGCCTGTAGGCGATATGACAGGTGCTATTTCAGAAAAGAGCCCTGCTGGAAATTCTAATACTTGCGTATCTTCATTAAGATATCGTCCGATCTTATCAATATTACTACCCTCAATTAGAGCCAAACAATCTGGAGAACCAAAGCGCTCAGCATAAGATTCAATAAGGTGCATACCATCTAGAATGGTCTGCTGGACTTCATGACGATAACGAGGAGATTCGCTAAGCTTTTTTAAATGCTTAAAATGTTGATTACCACGAGACGAAATCAGCTGCCGCTTCATATTACTTAAATGCTTTTAAAGGTGACATTTTAAAGCCTGAATCTATTAACTGATTTAACAAACCGTCCTGACCTGCAAGATGTGATGCTCCGACTGCAATAAACAATTGCTTATCTTTTGAAAGCTCTTTAATTTTAATGACCATTTTCTTATTTCTCTCATTCATAAGCTGAACTTTAATTTTAGCCCATAAAACTTCTGGCAATAACTTACCTGTTAATCGTTCATCAGTTTTGCGTATTTGCTCTACATCGCCTGAGATATATTGTTTCATGAGTAAATTGTAATCAGATAATTTTTCATTCTCTGTTTTTTTTAAAACCGCTCTAAGCATCATTAATTGTTCATCCAATGAAAGAGAATCCATCGAAGAAAAATGCTCTTGTGATGACTCAATCCCTAGAACCTCTTTATCTAAGTCCGCTGCCATTGCCATTAAAAGATAATCTTGATTGAATTCGGTATGAGGCTTAGGTGAATCGAAAATAATAGCCAAGAGCCAAGGCTTCATTCTCATGACATTGTCAAAATACATAACATGAAATTCTGCAAGTTTTTTAATTTGATTGAGCTCTTTCTCATTTAAATCCGATACAAGAGAGTGATTCTTCATAAAAAGATTTTGTGAGTGGCCATCAGGGGTAATTTCTACTAAAAGAATATCTGATGCATTGACGGATTTTTTAACAATAGGTAAGAACTTAATAATTCTATTATCATCGGTATGCATGGTGCCAAACAAGTAATGCGTCGAACCATTCGGTGCTCTTAATTTCCAGAATAATCCTCGGTCATTAGCGTAAGAGATTGAGACTATATTTAAGAGTAATATAACTAATATTAAAAAACGTTTCATACCTTGAAATTAAATTAAACATTCCTCACAAAAAAACATATGGGTCAATGGATAAAAACTGAATTCGGGTCCATCGCTTTACTTAGTAATCATGAACCCTTTCCGAATACTGATCAAGCGCTTATTGAGCCTAATGGCCTTATTGCAATATCCAAAACACTTGAAGCTGAAAAAATTATTGAAGCTTATAAGCAGGGTATCTTTCCTTGGTTTAATCAACACGAACCTATTTTATGGTGGTCACCTAATCCAAGATTAATATTGTTTCCTGATGATCTTAAAATTTCAACGTCACTTTCCAAAAAAATTAAAAAAAATAATTATCAATTTTTAATAGACAAGGATTTTATATCGGTAATTAAACATTGCAGTGAAATTAAAAGAAAAAACCAAGATGGGACATGGATTGACGATCGTATTATTAATGCCTATTCAGAATTACATCGACTTAAAATTGCTCATTCTTTTGAGATCTATTTTAATGAAAATCTTGTCGGCGGGCTTTATGGGATCATTTTAGATGGGGTTTTCTTTGGTGAATCGATGTTTCACAACGAAAGAGACGCTTCTAAAATAGCGTTTGTTCTTACCATTCAGCATCTAAAAAAAATAGGTATTAAGATGATAGACTGTCAGATGAAAACAAATCATCTTTTAAGTTTGGGTGCGATAGAGATCTCACGTGACCGATTTGTTCAATTACTTAATACTTACATTAAAACATGAGCCTTCCTGACAAACTCTCAAGTCATAAGATTCAATTCTATGTCACTACAAGCTATGCCTGTGGCTACTTAGAAGGTCGAGCATCACAATCATTAGTAGCTACACCTCACCACCTTATTAGCCAAAAGCATTTCGATGATCTTATAAAAAAAGGTTTTCGAAGAAGCGGTAAATTCACATACAAACCTTATTGTGAACTTTGTAATGCATGCATACCTGTTCGTATCAATGTTAAAAATTTTATACACTCAAAAAGCTTCAAGAGAATCATGAAGAGCCATCAGCATCTTAAAACTTCTGTGCTCCCACTTTCTTTTCATGAGGAACATTTTAAGCTTTATTTAGAATATCAAAAAAATAGACATGAAAAAATTAAAGCAACGGATGATGACGTTAATCAGTACAGTGAGTTTTTATTACAAAGTAATATTGATAGTCGATTAGTTCAATTTCAAGATCAAGACCATTTAAAAATTGTAAGTTTTGTCGATGTCGTTGAAGATGGCATTTCTGCAGTCTATACATTTTTTGATACAAACGATAAGTCATTCAGTTATGGAACTTATTCCATACTATGGCTTATTAATTGGTGTATTGAAAAGAAGCTAGATTATATTTATTTGGGCTACTGGATTCAAGAGAGCAAAAAGATGAATTACAAAACTCACTTTAAGCCTTTTGAGCTATTCATAAATAACGAATGGCGATCATTTTATAGTGAGCATGATACAATTGGTTTGTTAAACAATATCAAATAAATCAACTATATACAGTGAATAAAATTCTTATTTTTGGTGTCGGTCTTATCGGCGGATCTATTGCGCTCACTGCAAAAAAATCAGACCTCTCTTCTGATATTGTCGGGGTCGGTCGAAACCAAGATAATCTTAATGATGCTATTAAACTTAGACTTATTGATCGTACGAGCCAAGACTTAAATAAAGATATTGCAGAGGCTCACATTATTATTATTGCAACACCAGTTGCTCAATTTCCCTCAATACTCAAAACGATTCAGCCACATTTATCTTCACATACCATTATTACGGATGTAGGAAGTACAAAAACAGATGTGATTAACTCAGCGAAGCAAATTTTAGGTAATCAATACTCACAATTTATTGGTGGTCATCCTATTGCTGGATCTGAAAAACATGGTGCAACTTCTGCACATATTGATTTATTTAAAGATAAAAATGTCATTTTAACGCCGGATCAAGATACATCTCCTAAGGCAAGGGAGGTGGTTGAAGTGCTCTGGAAAAACACAGGTGCCATAATTTCAAATATGTCCCATAGTGATCATGACAAAATATTTTCAACGGTCAGCCATCTGCCCCATCTATTAGCTTTTTCACTTGTGGATATGATTACCCAAAGAACAAATGCAAATGAGCTTTTAAAATTTGCTGCAAGTGGATTTAAAGATTTCACAAGAATTGCAGCAAGCTCACCTGAAATGTGGAAAGACATTACGCTCGCAAATAAAAAATTTATCCTTGAAGACATTAAGGATTTTGAAAATCAAATTAAATTACTTAAAGCAGCTATTGAGCATGAAGATACCAAAAAGATTTTGTCGTTATTCGAAAATGCAAGTAAAACTCGAAACGAATGGTCTCAATAATTTAAGCGCATGGCAAACCAAAAGAAATTAAAAGCTTTTCAATCTGTCTCTGGCCAAGTCACACTCCCTGGATCCAAAAGTATCACTAATCGTATTCTCCTCTTATCAGCGCTTGCAGAGGGTTCAACAACTATCATGGGTGCACTTGCAGCTGATGACACACATCATATGATTGTGGCTTTAAAAAAACTTCAAGTTAATCTTACGCAAAAAGGCAATGGAGACATTCTCATTGAAGGCACGCGGGGTAATTTTAAAAATAAATCAGCTGAAATTTTTCTAGGTAATGCGGGTACTGCTTTTAGACCATTAACTGCAGCATTATCCTTTTCTATGGGCCAATACACACTAAGTGGTGTCCCTCGAATGCATGAGCGCCCTATTAAAGACCTTGTCGATGCGCTCTTGCAATTCAATGTAGATGTTCATTATCTTGATCAAGAAGGCTATCCTCCTTTAAAAATATCTCCTTCTGAAATTATCATTAAAAGTCCTATAAAAATTAGAGGTGATATTTCAAGTCAATTCTTAACAGCTCTTCTAATAGCAATTCCACTTACAAAAAAAGAAGTGGCTATCGAAATCGTCGGTGATTTAATTTCAAAACCCTACATTGATATTACGCTTAATCTGATGGCGCGATTTGGTGTTCATGTTAAAAAAATAGACTGGCAACATTTTGTTATTCCGGGTTCAAGTATGTATGTGAGCCCGGGTGAAATAGTTGTTGAAGGTGACGCTTCATCAGCCTCTTATTTCCTTGCTGCAGGATTGCTCTCTGGCGACATCGAAGTCAAAGGGATTGGGAAAAATAGTATTCAAGGTGATGTAAAATTTGCTGAAGCTTTAGCACTCATGGGTGCTGATATTCATATCCATGAAACATCAATTCAGGTTTCAAAAGTCGCAATACTTCATGCAATTAACCTCGATTGTAATCACATTCCAGATGCCGCGATGACACTCGCAGTATTGGCCTTATTTGCAAAAGGCACTACTAAGCTTCTTAATATTGGCAGCTGGCGTGTTAAAGAAACTGATCGCATTAAAGCCATGGCAACAGAACTTAGAAAATTAGGTGCAGCTGTTATTGAAGGTAAAGATTTTATTGAAATCACCCCTCCTCTTGAGATTAAAGAACATGTTGAGATTGATACTTACAATGATCATCGAATGGCAATGTGTTTTTCATTAGTTAGCTTGAGAAATATACCAATCACGATTAACGACCCGGATTGTGTCAATAAAACATTCCCGACTTATTTTGAAGTGTTAGAAAGTATAGCGAAGGCATAAGTGACATCTCACATTCCTATTATCGCGATTGACGGTCCTTCTGCTTCTGGAAAAGGAACAGTCGCTAAACTTGTTGCAGAAAAACTAAATTTTCACTATCTAGATTCAGGATCAATCTACCGAACGATTGCTTATGCAGGTTATATACAAAATATACCTCTCAGTAATGAAGCTTTGCTACTTAATGTCCTCAAAAACGCGAACTTAAGTTTCAAAAATGATCAAATTTTACTCAATGGTAAAGATGTTTCTGAAGCTATACGAACTGAGGAATCAGGTCGCGGAGCCTCAGAAGTTGCGGTTCACAGAGCTCTCAGAGAAGCAATTCTTGGATTTCAAAGGAGTTTCGAAAAAAGCCCTGGATTAGTTGCAGAAGGAAGAGATATGACTTCGGTCGTTTTCCCGCATGCTGGTATCAAAATATTCTTAACTGCAAGTGCTCAAATTAGAGCTGAAAGAAGATATAAACAGTTGATAGCAAAAGGAAACCCTGCTAATATGACATTGGTTTTAAGTGAAATTATTTTAAGGGATGAGCGGGATTTACAAAGAGAAATCTCTCCCCTCTTAAAAACAAAAGACGCTATAGAAATAGACACAGACACATTAAGCATATCTGATGCCGTTGATAACATCACCCATCTCTTCAGTTTAAAGTCTCAAACGTCTTAAAAAATAATTAGGTGTAATAGATTTCAAAGATCTATTGCTAACTTTAACATCCCTATCGCTAGGTAGGACTTTATAGGTAACATTTAATGGCAACGACAGCAAAAAATACAGAATCAATTCCTACAGAAAGTTTCGCAGCTCTATTTGAAGAAAGCATAGCGCTTCAAGAAATGCGTTCGGGCGAAGTAATTACAGCAGAAGTTATATCTATTGATAATGACTTTGTAATTGTAAACGCAGGACTCAAATCAGAAAGTGTTATCAAAGCAGAAGAATTCCATAATGACCAAGGCGGACTTGACGTTAAAGTGGGTGACTTTGTTAAAGTTGCAATTGAAAAATTAGAAGACGGCTTCGGTTCAACAATCCTTTCAAGAGATAAAGCGAAGAAAATGCAAGCATGGCTTGATCTTGAAGATGCAATGAACGAAGGCACTGTAGTTAAAGGTTTTGTAAGTAGTCGTGTTAAAGGTGGCTTGAGAGTTTCTGTTAACGGAATCACAGCATTCTTACCAGGCTCGCTCGTTGATGTAAGGCCAGTGAAAGATACAACACCATTTGAAAATAAAGAATGGGATCTTAAAGTTATCAAAATTGATAAGAAAAGAAACAACGTAGTTGTTTCAAGAAAAGCAGTGATGGAACAATCTTCAGGTGCGGACAGAGATGCTGTTATTGGCACACTTACTGAAGGCGCAACTGTAAAAGGAATTATTAAGAATATTACTGATTACGGTGCATTCGTTGACTTAGGCGGCATTGACGGCTTACTTCATATTACTGACTTAGCATGGAGACGTGTCAAGCATCCCTCTGAAATTTTAAATATTGGTGATGAAGTTGAAGCTAAAGTGCTTAAATTTGATCAAGAAAAAAATCGTGTTTCATTAGGTTTAAAACAACTCGATGATGATCCTTGGAAAGGCTTATCAAGAAGATACCCTGTAAGTACACGCCTATTCGGTAAAGTATCTAACTTAACTGACTACGGTGCATTTGTTGAAATTGAAGCAGGTATTGAAGGTTTAGTTCACGTTTCAGAAATGGACTGGACCAACAAAAATATTCACCCAGGAAAAATTGCTCAGCTTGGTGATGAAGTTGAAGTGATGATTCTTGAAATTGATGAAGACAGAAGAAGACTTTCATTGGGTATGAAGCAATGCAAATCAAACCCATGGGCGGAGTTCTCTGAAAAACATAAAAAGGGTGACAAAGTTAGCGGTCCAATTAAATCAATCACTGACTTTGGTATCTTTATCGGTCTTGATGGCGGCATAGATGGTCTTATCCACTTATCTGATATCTCATGGGATAAAACAGGTGAAGAAGCCATTAGAAACTTTAAAAAAGGTGACGAACTCGAAGCGCTTATCGTGGCGATTGACGTTGAGAAAGAAAGAATTTCTCTTGGCCTTAAGCAATTATCAGGTGATAACTTTACAGGCTTCACGAAAGCTAATGACAAAGGTAGTTTTATTAAAGGTACAGTTAAATCCGCAGATGCTTCAGGTATCTTAGTAACTTTAGCTGACCAAGTTGAAGGCACTGTTGATATTAGCGAAGTCAGCGAAGATAAAGTTGATGACGCTTCGACTGTTGTTAAAGTGGGCGATGAAATTGAAGTTAAAATACTTAATGTCGACGCAAAAGAAAAAACAATTCAACTTTCACTTAAGTCTAAAAATGCAACTAAACCGAAAGCTACTAAGAAAAAAACTGAGGTTGAAGAAAGCTCTGATAATGCAGGCACCACAAATCTTGGCGCCTTATTAAAGGCAAAATTAGATAGTAAAAAATAATTATCGTTATGACTAAGTCTAAATTAATCAACTTACTTGCTAGTCGCTTCTCTCAGTTAGTTTTTAAAGATGCTGAGTTGTCCGTCAAAACAATTCTTGATGCTATGGGTGAAACACTCTCAAAGGGTAAAAGAATTGAAATTAGAGGGTTTGGTAGTTTCAGTTTAAATTACCGACCACCTCGTTTGGGCAGAAATCCTAAGACAGGTTCAAAAGTAGAAGTGCCAGAAAAATATGTTCCACATTTTAAGGCAGGTAAAGAACTTAGAGATCGCGTTGACAAATAAGTCTAAACATCATTTAAAAGCATATCTTCTTAATTGGGGTATGCTTTTTTTTTGATCAATCAATTAATAGAGATACAATAAATCAATTATGATTCAATTCGAATATTGGTGGCTCCTTGTTATCCCTTTCTTCTTTGCATTAGGTTGGGTAGCAGCTCGCGTTGACATCAAACAACTCATGAAAGAATCTACGAGCCTTCCTGCGACCTATTTCAAAGGTCTTAACTATCTAATCACTAATCAATATGAAAAAGCAGTGAATGCTTTTATGGACGCGGTTCGTATTAATAATGAATCACTTGAATTGCATTTTGCATTAGGAAGTATCTTAAGACGTTTGGGCCATATAGATAGAGCTATCAATATGCACTTAGATTTATTAGAAAATCGCGATCTTAATCCATCCCAAGAAGAGTCTGTTAAAGCTGAGTTAGCTCAAGATTATCTTAAAGCTGGCTTATTTGATCGTGCTGAAGAATTATTCCTCAAGTTAGAATCTGGAAAATACAAACAATATGCATCTAACGCACTGCTTGAAATTTACGTGAAAGAACGTGAATGGCAAAACGCAATTAAGATGGCCACAAAATTAGAAAAAGAATCCGGCGTTTCATTCAGATTACACATTAGTCACTACCACTGCGAAATTGCACTTAATGCGATTTTAGATAAAGACAAAAAGGTAGCATTTACATCACTGAATGATGCTCTCAATGCGCATAAGAAATGTGTTCGCGCAAACATCTTACTTGGTGATTTAGATGCAGAAGATGGTGATCATAATAAAGCGATTAATCACTGGAAAAAAATTGAGTTTCAAGACCCAGAATCTCTAGGTCTTGTAGCAGCCAAAATACTTAACTCATTTGAAAAACTCAAAAAACCTGAAGAAGGTTTATCACTACTAAATCTTTATTTTGAAAATTACAAATTAAGATCATTGCTTAATACTATCTACGAAGCAACATTGAAATTAGAGGGCTCTGAAAGTGCTGAAGGGCTTGCACGAAAAGAGCTGATAAGAAAACCAAGCCTTCAAGCATTGGATCAATTATTTCAAGCGCGCGCTATGAATAGCAAGCATAAGGAGCAAGACATCCAACTTATTCAACAAACTGTTAGAAATGCCATTGGTAATCGACGCTTATTTATATGCAGTGGTTGCGGCTTTAAAGCTAAACAACACCATTGGCAATGTCCTGCTTGTAATGCGTGGGAAGCGCTTCCATCAGAACCTTCTGAGATGAACGAAATTAGCTAATGGCAGCAGCACATAAAGTTATCGTAGCCCTCGATTATGCAAATCTCGCAGATGCAAAATCATTAGTTTCACAACTTAAACCAGAATATTGTAATCTTAAAGTCGGGAAGGAATTATTTACTGCGACCGGCCCTGCTCTGATCGATTACCTTCATAGTAAAAATTTCAAAGTATTCCTAGATCTCAAATTTCACGATATTCCTAGTACAGTTAAAAAAGCATGTGAGGCTGCAAGTCAGTTAGGTGTTTGGATGATTAATGTGCATGCTTCAGGAGGAGCTATTATGATGGAGACTGCGCTCGAAGCTGTAAGTAAAGCTAAACAACCTCCTCTTCTGATTGCAGTCACGGTATTAACAAGTATGGATCAAAAAACTTTAGAGGAAATTGGTGTAACTAGAAATTTAGAAGACCAGGTATTGCGTCTCGCTAAGTTAGCTGAAAAAAGTAGACTTAATGGCATTGTCTGCTCTGCTAAAGATTTAGTATTCCTAAGAAACCACTTTAACCCATCATTTTTATTTGTGACACCAGGTATAAGAATGACGGAAGATGTTGCTAATGATCAGATAAGAACTATGACACCTTTTGAGGCCATGAAATCTGGATCAAGTCACTTAGTGATTGGAAGGCCTATTACTCAATCAAAAGATCCATCAAAAACTTTAGAAAAGATTTACCTAGAAATTAACCAAAGTTAATTATTTAATACGCATACCAGGTTTAGCGCCTTGATCTGGATAGAGAACAAATGGCCCTTCAGCTTCATTGCTTGCGGCTAATACCATGCCTTCAGATAAACCAAATTTCATTTGTCTCGGCTTTAAATTAGCAACCATAACTGTTAACTTCCCAACAAGCTGCTCAGGATTGTATTGAGACTTAATACCTGCAAAAACCTGTCTTAGTTGGCCATCATTGAGATCTAAACTCAACCTAAGAAGACTGTCCGCACCTTCAACAAAAGAGGCTTCTTTAATAAGTGCAACTCTTAAGTCAATCTTCATAAAATCATCAATCGAAATAGTAGCTTGATCGGCTTTCGTCTTTTTCGAAGATTCTGTATCTTTATCTAGCGACTCTATATTTGATTCAATCATCATATCGATATCTTTCTTTTCAACTCTAGTTAATATATGTTGATACTCATTGACGGTAATATCTTTCTTATCAAGGTCTTTAAACGACGTAAATTCTTTTTCATTAAAGAATTTTGCAACATCTTTTGTAAGCTTCGGTAATATAGGTGTGAGGTATATAGAAAGCCTTCTAAAGGCCTCAAGACTTCGACTACATATCACGTGTAAATCTGAACCAGGTTTATGTTGTGCATCGTCTCTTGCAAGCGCCCAAGGGGCTTTTGTATTCACGTACTCATTGGTAATATCTGCTACACGCATAATTTCTCGAACCGCACGACCATACTCTCTTGATTCAAAACAAGTCTTAATTTCATTTTCTATATCCTTGCATTTTTGGGAAATAGAAATATGTTCCTGATCAGTTTTTGAATCATCAAGAAAAAGTTTACCTTCAAAATACTTATGAATAAATCCTGATGTTCGACTTGCAATATTAATAAACTTACCCACGAGATCGCTGTTCACTCGTGATAGGAAGTCATCTAAATTAAGATCAATATCTTCCATTGTGCTATTTAATTTTGCTGCGTAATAATATCTAAGGTAATCTGGATTTTTAATATGGTCTAGGTAACTCCGAGCCGTTATGAAAGTGCCTCGAGATTTAGACATCTTCTCTGAATTGACTGTTAGAAATCCATGTGCAAAAATCTTTGTAGGTTTTCTATAACCTGAAAATTCTAGAGTCGCAGGCCAGAATAAAGCATGAAAATAAAGAATATCTTTTCCAATAAAATGATAGAGCTCTGTTTTTGAATCTGCATTCCAAAATTCGTCAAAATTTATTTTTTTGTCTTCGCAAAGCTTTTTAAAACTCGCCATATATCCAATTGGTGCATCAAGCCATACATAAAAGTATTTACCTGGTGCGTCTGGAATTTCAAACCCGAAATAAGGTGCATCTCTTGAGATATCCCAATCAGCTAAGCCAGATTTAAACCACTCTTTCATTTTATTGGCAGCTTCTTGTTGGAGCGTTCCAGAAGATGTCCAGTCTGCTAAAAATGATTCGCACTCTGAAAGCTTAAAGAAGTAATGCTCTGTTTCTTTTCTGATAGGCACAGAACCTGACACAGAAGATGTAGGATTAATCAACTCCGTAGGTGTATAAGTAGCACCGCAAACTTCGCATGAATCCCCATATTGTTCTTTGGCATGGCACTTTGGGCACTCGCCTTTAATAAAGCGATCAGGTAAAAACATTGCTTTCACTGGATCATAAAATTGCTCTATCGTTTTCGAATAAATCTTTTTGTTCTGTTTAAGTTTTTTATAAACAGTTTGAGAGAGCTCAAGATTTTCAGAAGAGTTTGTAGAATAAAAATTATCAAAATTTACAAAGAAATCAGAAAAATCTTTTGAATGTTCTACATGCACTTTTTTTATAAGCGCCTCTGGCGTGATTCCCTCTTTTTCTGCCCTTAGCATAATAGGGGTTCCGTGCGTATCATCAGCGCATACATAGTAGGCTTCATGACCTTGCATCTTCTGGAATCTCACCCAAATATCAGTTTGGATATATTCCACCAAATGACCTAAATGAATGCTTCCATTTGCATATGGCAATGCTGATGTAACTAGAATCTTTCGCATGAATTGAGAAACTTTATCGATTTGACTAAGTCCCTATTCTATCAAATGACGCAACAACTAAGATAGGTTAAAATTACCACCTCATGGCTTACTCAGAAGAACAAATAAAAGATCTATTAAAGGAAGTTGTCGATCCCAACACAAACGACAACCTAATTAATGATAGGTCTATCAAGAGTATTTCAATTAAAGATAATGATATTGATATCAAAGTCTTGCTTAGCTACCCTGCCAAAAGCCAATTGAATGGCATTAAAGATTTAATTGCCGCTCAAATTCAAAAAGCGCTTCCTAAAATTAATTTAAACATTGAGGTTGATTTTAAGATTACCTCTCATGCAGCCCAAAAAGGGATAGCACTTATTCCTGGCGTTAAAAATATTATTGCTGTCGCCTCCGGCAAAGGTGGTGTGGGAAAGTCTACAACCGCAGTCAACCTCGCTTTGGCTTTATCAGCTGAAGGCGCTCGCGTTGGCATTTTAGATGCTGATATTTATGGCCCAAGCCAGCCGCAAATGTTAGGGATATTCACCAAACCTGAGAGTAAAGATGGTAAGTCGATGGAGCCCATTATGGCTCACAACATTCAAGCTATGTCGATTGGGTTCCTTGTAGATACAGAAACACCTATGGTATGGCGCGGCCCTATGGTAACTAGCACGCTTGAGCAGCTCTTAAAAGAAACAAGATGGGATAACCTCGATTACCTTGTTGTTGATCTTCCGCCTGGTACCGGCGATATTCAACTTACCTTATCTCAAAAAGTACCTGTAACAGGCGCTATTATTGTCACTACACCTCAGGATATTGCGCTTATTGATGCCAGACGTGGATTAAAAATGTTTGAAAAAGTAAATATTCCAATTATCGGTATTGTGGAAAATATGGCCATACACACCTGTTCAAAATGTGGCAATGAAGAACATATCTTTGGATCGGGTGGCGCTGAAAAAATGTGCCGAGATTATGGCGTCTCTCTTTTAGGAAGCTTGCCTTTAGATATTAAGATTAGGGAGCAATCTGATAATGGCAACCCAACGGTGGTAGCGGAACCTGAAAGTAGCGCTGCAAAAACCTACAAGAAAATTGCTCGTTTAACAGCAATCAAGGTATCTAAACTCGCTCAAGATTACAGCAATAAATTCCCAAATATTGTGATTCAAAAAACCTAACTTACATTAAAACAAAATACATCTAAACCATTACCGCAAGTAATTGTGCTTGCAGGTATTGCATCACCAGCCTTCCATTGATTTATCGCCGTTTGTTTTTCAATTCCGCTAACTAAGAAAAGTACGGATTTAGATCGACTCAAGCGCGCGGGTGACATCGATATTCTCAATGGCGGCGGCTTCGGCGCATCAAAGATAGCTAAAGCATCTTCATTGTTATCCCAGCTATGTCCCGGAAATAAACTTGCTGTATGGGCGTCTTCACCAAGCCCTAAAAGAACCAAATCAAATTCACCCACTTGACTTAACGTTTCGTTATATAAATGAGCACCTTCGACAGGACCAAGTTCAGCCGGGATCGCGTGAATATTTTGCTCTGGAATATCCACATAATTAAGCCATGATTCAAATACCATGGTGCTATTTCGCTCTTGGTGACTTGGCTCTAGGCAACGCTCATCTCCAAAATAGATCTGCCATTTATGCCAGTCTGCGCTAATGTTTTTAAGTAGTGTATAGACGTTTTTAGGTGTTGATCCACCTGCCAATACAAGATGAAATTGACCTCGTGCTTTAATTGAAGATTCAGCAAGTGCCTCAACCCTCTCCATGGCAGCTCGGTCAAGGGAACCCTGGCTTTCAAACGATTGCCATTTAATATGTTTCAAATTCATGAAAATCTTTCAAAATAATGTAGATTTTATATCGAAATCAATTCCTTGAAGAGGCTTGCGTTTGATATAATTTAACTTGTATCGCACTTTAAACTAATTTGCTTTAATCCAAAAGATTAAGTAATGACAAATCTTCCATAAAAAGGTAAAAAAATGAAATTAGCAATGATTGGTCTCGGAAAAATGGGTGGCAATATGGCTACTCGTCTCGTTCAAAAAGGCATTTCTGTTGTGGGTTTTGACCGAAGTACAGAAGTTGTAAAAACACTGGAAGAAAAAGCAAAAATTATTGGCGCAAGTTCAGTTGCAGATGCTGTAGCAAAATTAGAAGGCCAAAAAATCGTATGGCTTATGGTGCCAGCAGGTAGTCCTACCGAAGAACAAATCAATGAACTCATCCCCATGCTCAATAAGAGCGACATTATTATTGACGGTGGCAATTCAAATTACAAAGACTCACAGCGTATCGGTAAATTCCTTGAAGAAAAGGGTATTAGCTTTATGGATTGTGGGACATCAGGTGGCGTATGGGGTCTAGCAAACGGCTACTGCTTAATGGTGGGCGCAAAACAAGAAGTTGCAGAAACAATGAAACCTATTCTCCAAGCGCTAGCGCACGAAGATCGTGGCTGGGCTCATGTAGGACCTGTAGGTTCAGGTCACTTCACTAAGATGATTCACAATGGTATCGAATACGGAATGATGGAATCATTCGCTGAAGGTCTTGAACTCCTTAAAGGCAAAAGTGAATTTAAACTTGATTTAGCGCAAATTACAGAATTATGGAAACACGGCTCAGTCGTAAGAAGTTGGTTGTTAGATTTAACCGCGGATGCACTTAAAGAAGATCAAACGCTTGATGAGGTTGCTCCTTATGTAGCTGACTCAGGTGAAGGTAGATGGACCGTTGTTGAATCTATCGAGCAAGGCATTCCAACACCTGTACTTACACTTGCATTACAAGTGAGATTCAGAAGCCAAGAAACACAAGGCTATGGTTATAGATTGCTATCAGTCATGCGTAATGCATTTGGTGGTCATGTAGTAAAAAAATCTGAATAACTTTTTTTACAATCTTAAATTATCTATGACAAAAATTGATGACTGCACCCTAGTGCTTTTCGGTGCAAGTGGAAACCTTTCTAGAATAAAACTTATTCCAGGTCTTTTTAGGCTGGATTCTCTCGGCAGACTCCCTGAAAAAATGAAAATTCTTTCAGTTGGAAGGGCTGCAATTGAAGAATCAGTATGGCGAGATGACATCAAGTCGATGCTTGATATTAAATTTAAAAAAAATTACGACACAAAAGTATTTGACCGTTTTATTGCTAGAAATTTTTATCACGCGAATCCTCCTAGCGATGAAAATGCTTTTAAAAAGCTCAGCGAAAGACTCTCTGATGCATCAACTTTCTCACAAAATTTAGCTTTCTTTTTGTCTGTCAGGCCATCTGACTTTGCGTCTATCGTTGATTTACTTGCAAGCGTTGGTTTAACTGATGAAAGTAAAGCGTGGCGTAGGGTTGTCATCGAAAAACCTTTTGGTACTAACTTAGAAACAGCACAAGCACTGCAAAAGTCAATCACCAAGCATTTAAAAGAAACACAGATCTACCGTATCGATCATTACCTTGGTAAATCTGCATTACAAAATATTCTTCTCACACGTTTTGCAAATCATTTATTTGATCCGCTTTGGACGCATGAACACATTGATCATATCCAAATCACCAACAACGAAACACTTGGTGTCGGCGAAAGAACTCAATTTTATGACGCGACAGGCGCCCTAAGAGATATGATTCAAAGTCATCTTATGCAAATGCTTGCATTAACGACGATGGAAATACCTCAAACATTAAGCCCTGAAAATATTCGCGCTGAAAAAATTAAAGTGCTTGAATCAATTACACCGATTCCAATTAGTGAGCTTAAGAAACATACCTTCAAAGCACAGTATGGACGAGGCAAAATCAACGGTGAGGAAGTGAAAGGCTACTTAGAAGAGTTAGGAAATCCAACAAGTGTGGTTGAAACTTATGCGGCACTCAAATTCTTTATCAACACGCCAAGATGGAAGGGTGTGCCTATCTATGTTAGAACAGCAAAACGTCTTCATGCATCCGATACTGCTATAGCCATTAAATTTAAAAAAGCACCCCTATCACTTCCCGAACAAGCCGATAACTGGCTCGTTATTAGCATTCAACCTAAAGAATTTACCCGCTTTGAAATTCAAACGAAAATTCCAGGACTCGATACCAAGGTAAGAACAGTAGCTATGGATGCCCCAAATAGAATTGCAGGGGATGAGAGTGTGGATGCTTACGAGTCACTCCTCCTTAATCTCATGCAGGGTGATCAATCCTTATACCTTCATATTAATGAGGTGGAAGCATCATGGAGACTTCTTGATCCTGTGATTAAAGCTTGGAATGAAGATAAGAGCCCGGTCTTTACTTACCCCGCTGGAAGTGCTGACCCTACTGAATCTAAAATCATTTTTGATAAGCCTGAACAATTTTGGCGTCAGAGTATTGAAATCGGTGAAAATAAGCTCTAAAGTAATGAAAATTTAAATCATCAGAAATCCCGTAGCGTCAAGATTGTGCAAACGGGATTTTTCTTTTTTGAGACAAGAAAATTATGACGATAAAATCAGATAAATGGATAAGAAAGATGGCTCAAGAACATGGCATGATTGAGCCATTTGAGCCTAAGCTTATCCGCGAAAAAGATAATCAAAAAATTGTATCTTATGGCGCATCCAGTTATGGGTATGACATTCGTTGCGCTAGTGAATTTAAGGTATTTACCAACATCAATAGCACGATCGTGGATCCAAAAAATTTCGATCCTAATTCATTTGTTGAATTTAACGGAGATTATTGCATCATTCCTCCTAATTCATTTGCGCTTGCAAGAACTGTTGAGTATTTCAGAATCCCAAGAAACGTTCTAACTATATGTTTAGGTAAATCAACATATGCGCGATGCGGCATTATTGTGAACGTCACCCCCTTTGAACCAGAATGGGAAGGTTATGTAACTTTAGAATTTAGCAATACAACACCCCTTCCAGCAAAGATTTATGCAGGTGAAGGTTGCGCTCAAGTGCTATTCTTTGAGTCCGATGAAGTATGTGAAACATCCTACAAGGATCGCGGTGGAAAATACCAAGGTCAAGTAGGAGTAACATTACCTAAAATATAAAGGGTTAACATGAAATTTAATTTCCCCGTCGTCATCATTGATGAAGACTTTAAATCCGAAAATTCATCCGGTCTTGGTATTAGAGTTTTAGCGAAAGCAATCGAGAAAGAAAATTTCGAGGTACTAGGTGTTACAAGTTACGGTGACTTATCTTCATTTGCTCAACAACAAAGCCGAGCTTCTGCATTTATTCTATCTATTGATGATGAAGAGTTTGTCGAAGAAAATCAAACTGCGCTACAGCAATTAAAAAATTTCGTAGATGAAATCAGATATCGCAATGAAGAAATCCCTATATTTCTGCACGGTGAAACTAGAACAAGCCGTCACATCCCTAATGAAATTTTAAGAGAATTGAATGGCTTTATTCATATGCATGAAGATACGCCAGAATTCGTGGCGCGTTACATTGTCCGCGAAGCAAGAACTTATTTGGATAGCTTACCCCCGCCATTTTTTAAAGCACTCACTCATTATGCAGGCGATGGCTCATATTCTTGGCATTGCCCTGGCCACTCAGGTGGTGTAGCTTTTCTAAAGTCACCTGTTGGTCAAATGTTTCATCAATTCTTCGGTGAAAATATGCTTCGAGCTGACGTATGCAATGCAGTTGATGAATTAGGGCAGTTGCTTGACCATACAGGACCTGTAGGGGCCTCAGAAAGAAATGCAGCGCGTATCTATAACTGTGACCATCTCTACTTTGTCACAAACGGTACATCGACATCGAATAAGATGGTGTGGCACTCCACAGTTGCACCTGGCGATATTGTGATTGTTGATCGTAATTGTCACAAATCAGTATTGCATTCCATTATTATGACAGGTGCTATTCCAATCTTCTTAATGCCTACTCGAAACCACTTCGGTATTATTGGTCCTATTCCTAAAAAAGAATTTGAATGGAAAAATATTCAAGATAAAATTCAAAAAAATCCGTTCATTACTAACAAAAAAGATAAGCCTCGTGTATTAACAATTACACAATCAACTTATGACGGCATTCTATATAACGTTGAAGAAATTAAAGAAATGTTAGATGGGAAAATCGATACACTTCATTTCGATGAAGCTTGGTTACCTCATGCGACATTCCATGATTTTTATGGTGACTATCATGCGATTGGTGCTGATCGTCCACGCTGTAAAGACAGTTTAGTCTTCTCAACACAATCCACACACAAACTTTTAGCAGGCTTAAGTCAAGCATCTCAAATTCTCGTTCAAGATGCAGAAAAAAATAAACTCGACCGAGAAGTCTTTAATGAGTCATTCCTTATGCACAGTTCTACTAGTCCACAATATTCAATTATTGCGAGTTGCGATGTTGCAGCTGCAATGATGGAAGAACCTGGTGGTAAAGCGCTTGTAGAAGAGTCACTCATGGAAGCCCTAGACTTTAGACGTGCTATGCGAAAAGTTGATATTGAATGGGGAGCTGACTGGTGGTTTAAAGTTTGGGGTCCTAACGATTTATCAGATGAAGGTCTTGAAGATAGGGACGCTTGGATCTTAAATGCTAATGATCATTGGCATGGCTTTGGTCCACTCGCAGATGGCTTTAATATGCTCGATCCTATTAAGGCAACTATTATTACTCCTGGACTTAATGTTGATGGCGAATTTTCCGAAGAGTTTGGTATTCCCGCATCTATCGTAACGAAGTATTTGGCAGAGCACGGGGTAATTGTAGAAAAAACTGGCCTCTACTCATTCTTTATTATGTTTACCATTGGTATTACCAAAGGTCGCTGGAATACGCTTGTTGCGGCACTTCAACAATTCAAAGATGATTATGACAAGAATCAACCTTTATGGAAAGTGTTGCCCGAGTTTATTCAGAAGCAACCAAGTTATGAGCGCATTGGACTTAAAGATTTATGTACACAAATTCATGAGATTTACAAAAAACATAATATTGCAAGACTGACAACAGAAATGTATCTCTCAGATATGGTGCCCGCAATGAAACCTGCAGAGGCTTTTGCAAAAATGGCTCATAAAGAAATTGAACGCGTTGCGATTGATGAGTTAGAGGGAAGAATTACTGCAGTGCTTCTCACCCCTTACCCGCCTGGCATTCCGCTTTTGATTCCTGGCGAGCGCTTTAATGAAATTATTGTGAATTATTTAAAATTTGCGCAAGATTTTAATGATAAATTCCCTGGTTTTGAAACAGATAATCATGGATTAGTGAAACAAAAGATTGATGGCAAAGCACACTACTTTGTAGACTGCGTTTCTATTTAGTATTTTTTTGGTAATTTACAAAAGAAAACTCAAGACCATCAGCTGTCACATGATCTTCTCTTGAAGATTCAATCCATGTTACTTTATTAATCTCGGGGAAAAAAGCATCACCTAAAAAATTTTTCTTAATCGCAGTAACATACAAATGATCAACCAAGTCTAGCGCTTGTTTATAAATATTTGAACCACCAATAATAAACACTTCGCCATCATTCTTCGAAATAGAAATAGCAGCTTCGATACTATGGACAACTTCAACGCCATCATAAGAAGTTTCAGTATTTCGACTAATTACGATATTTCGTCTAAGAGGAAGTGGACGACCAATGGACTCATATGTCTTTCGTCCCATAATGATGGTATGCCCTGTTGTTAAAGATTTAAAATACTTTAGATCCTCACTCAAATGCCATGGCAAAGTGTTATTGACACCAATGACACAGTTAGAACTCATCGCGACAATAATGGATAACTTAGACACTAGACTGCAACAGGCGCTTTAATCGCTGGATCAGGATCATACTCTTCTAAAACAAAATCTTCGAATTTAAAGTCAAATATACTTTTAACTTCAGGATTAATTTTCATGTGTGGCAAGGTTTTAGGAACTCTTGATAATTGCTCATTCACTTGCTCTATATGATTAGAGTAAATATGTGCGTCACCTAATGTGTGAATAAAATCACCAAGCTTTAATGAGCACACTTGAGCTACCATCATCGTAAGAAGCGCGTAAGAAGCTATATTGAAAGGTACACCTAAGAATATATCTGCACTTCTCTGGTAAAGCTGACACGATAACTTGCCATTCGAAATATAAAATTGGAAAAATGCATGGCAAGGGGGTAATTTCATTTTAGAAATTTCCGAAACGTTCCAAGCAGATACAATTAATCTTCTTGAGTCTGGATTTTTTTTAATTGATTCAATGAGATCAGTAATTTGATCAATATGTCCCCCATCTGTGGTGGGCCAGCTTCTCCATTGATAGCCATATACAGGGCCTAGATTTCCCTTTTCATCTGCCCATTCATCCCAAATACTCACACCATGATCTTTTAGGTACTTAATATTTGTACTGCCACTTAAAAACCATAAAAGCTCATGAATGATCGACTTTAAATGGACTTTTTTAGTGGTGAGCAAAGGAAAGCCTTCTGATAAATCATAACGCATTTGATAGCCAAATACGGAAATGGTCCCTGTGCCTGTTCGATCATGTTTGACATCACCATGGTCTTTAACGTGATTCAATAAATCTAAATATTGCTTCATGATCTTAAACTTTTTGTCTTATAAATGTTTTAATTTGATCCACTTGATTATCTAAAACCTCAAACTTTTGTGGAAGACCTTCTAAATGCTGCAATGATTCTGGTCTTTCAGGTTTGTGGCCTATCGCTTCTACAATTGAATCTTCAAATTTAGTAGGGAGTGCTGTCTCGAGAACGATCATTGGGACATTGTCATCTGTATGCTCATAGGCAGCTTTAAAACCGTCGGCTGTATGTGTATCAATAATGATCTTATATAGATCATAAGTTTCTTTAATATAGCGGATGCGCTCTTCGTGTGTGCTAGAAGATGACGTAAAACCAAAAGCTTGAATTTTTTCGAAGATACCTTCTTGATTTAAATCAAAATTACCGCCTTGATCAATTGACTTCCATAATTCATTTAATTTTTTACTGTCTCGTCCAATTAAATCAAAAATAAAACGTTCAAAATTAGATGCTTTGGATATATCCATTGAAGGGCTTGATGTATGAAAAGTATTTTTTGAGTCTCGCGGCTTATACATACCCGTCTTAAAGAATTCATCTAAAACATTATTTTCGTTCGTAGCAACCACAAGTCTCTTGATAGGAAGTCCCATCATGCGGGCAATATGGCCTGCACAGATATTACCAAAATTACCTGTAGGGACTGTAAAACTAACTTCTTCATTATTTTTGGCAACAGCGAGATAGCCTTTAAAGTAATAAACGATCTGTGCTAAAATTCTGCCCCAATTAATTGAATTTACCGCTCCAATTTTAAAATCTCTTTTAAAATCTAAATCATTAGATACTGCTTTTACAATGTCTTGGCAATCATCAAAAACACCCTTGATACTTATATTAAAAATATTCGGATCTTGAATACTAAACATCTGGGCCGATTGAAAACGACTCATCTTTTGATAGGGCGACAACATAAAGACATTGATACCTTTTTTGCCTCGCATTGCATACTCTGCCGCTGAACCTGTATCTCCTGAAGTTGCCCCTAGAATATTAATTTCAGCTTTTTCTTTTGTGAGTACATACTCAAAAAGATTACCGAGTAACTGCATTGCAATATCTTTGAATGCAAGTGTTGGTCCATTTGAAAGTGAAAGAATATAAAAATTGTCTTTAACTTTTAAAATAGGTGTAATGTCTTCAGCTTTTTGCTGTGATCTTGAAAATGCATATACTTCTTTTGTATATGTTTTATTGATAATCGCCTTTAAATCATTTTTTGGTATGTCATCTATGAAGTTAGAAATAATATGAAAGGCAAGTTCAGGATAGGTCATGCTTTGCATACTATTTAAATCTTGCTGCGAAAATTTTGGATACGTTTCTGGAAGATACAAGCCACCGTCAGGTGCAAGGCCGCCTAGTAAAATCTCTGAAAAAGAAAGTGGTTTCGATTGGCCACGCGTTGAAATATATTTCATAAAACCTTTATTTACTAAGCTCTTCTAATCTAATTTTAATAACATTCCCAATAGTAGCTGACAAGGATTCAATAGAATGAATCACAACATTGATATCTTTCTCAACAGCTAAATGACTTAATATGACAATGTCAGCTTCAGATTCATATTCTTTCGGTTCTTTTTGAAGCATTGCGTCAATTGAAATTTTCTTATCGCCAAATAATTTTGTAATTTCAGCTAAAACACCTGGCTTATCTGAAACTCTAATTCTTAAATAATAACCGCTGATCGCATCATCAATTTTATAGATGGGAATCTTATCAATCTTATTATCGTCAAAGCCATGAGGCGGCACATGAGATGATCTAGAAATATCAATAAGGTCAGCAACCACCGAGCTTGCAGTTGGCAGTGCGCCAGCACCCGGACCGTAATAAAGTGTTGGCCCTACCATATTCCCTTTAACAACGACGGCATTCATTACCCCATTTACATTGGCAATTAAACGTTTTTCTGGAATTAAAGTTGGGTGCACTCTTAATTCAATACCTTGATCTCTTTTCTTAGCGATACCTAATAATTTAATGCGATAACCCAATTCGTCAGCATATTGAATATCTTTTTGCTCAAGCGCCGTTATGCCTTCAACATAAACATCTTTAAAGCTCATGGGAATACCAAAAGACAATCCAGCAAGAATTGTTAATTTATGCGCAGCATCAATACCTTCAATATCAAAGGTAGGGTCTGATTCAGCGAAACCTAAAGATTGTGCTTCAGATAAAGCTTCAGCAAACGTGATACCCTTTTCGCGCATCTCGGTCAAAATAAAATTAGTAGTACCATTAATAATACCCGCGACCCACTCGATTTTATTTCCAGCTAAACCTTCTCTAATTGATTTTAAAATAGGGATACCACCAGCCACTGAAGCTTCAAAAGCTAAAGTGACATTATTCTTTTTGGCTAATTCGAATAGTTCATTACCAAAATTTGCGAGCAATGCTTTATTAGCTGTTACGACATGTTTTTTGTTTTCAATGGCTTTAACAATCAAATCTTTTGCAATGGTTGTCCCGCCAATAAGCTCAACAATGACATCAATCTCTTTATCATTAACTATTTTAAATGCATCATCAGTAACTTCGATAGAGTTTCCTACGATTTCTTTTGCGCGTGCAATGTCCTTGTCAGCGACAGCTATAATTTTTATATCAGTGGATGTCTTACGCTGTATTTCTTTAATGTTTGATTTTAAAAGCTCAAATACACCGCCACCCACTGTACCAATACCTAATAAACCTATATTCATTCTTTTCATCAGCTATAGCTTTCTAGTGCGCAGTATTTTTTTTAAAATTTTCAAGATAATTTGCAATACGCATAATTGACTCTTTGAGATCATCTTCATTGGGTAAGAATACAATTCTTATATGATCAGGATCTTTCCAATTAAATCCTGTGCCTTGAACTAACAATACTTTTTTATCAATCAATAATTTTAAAATAAATTCTTGGTCATCTTTAATGGGATATATCTTTGGATCTAATTTAGGAAATAGATACATTGCAGCCTCTGGCTTAACGCATGTCACGCCTGGTATTGAAACAAGCATGTCGTAAGCAATTTCTCTTTGCTTGAAGAGTCGTCCTGAAGGAGCAATGAGATCATCAATACTTTGGTATCCGCCCAAAGCAGTTTGAATTGCAAGCTGTCCAGGAACATTTGCACATAAACGCATGGAAGCTAACATGTTAAGACCTTCAATATAATCCGCAGATTCTTTCTTATTCCCAGACACGACTAACCATCCTGCGCGATAACCACATGCACGATAGTTTTTTGATAAGCCATTCAATGTCACAAAAAGAATATCGTCAGCAAGGGATGCAATTGAAATATGTTTCTTTTTGTCATAAACCACTTTGTCGTAAATCTCATCTGCAAAAACAACAAGTTTATGTTTCCTTGCAATCTGAATGACGCCCTCTAGAATTTCTTTTGGATAAAGCGCGCCTGTAGGATTGTTAGGATTAATCACTAAAATCGCTTTTGTTCTGCTGGTAATTTTACTTTCGATATCTTTAAGATCTGGATACCAATTAGAAGCTTCATCACATAAGTAATGTCTAGGCTTTCCACCCGCCAATGTCACAGCTGCAGTCCATAGCGGGTAATCTGGCATAGGGATCAACACTTCATCATCGTTATCTAACAATGCCTGCATCGACATCACAATAAGCTCTGAAACGCCATTACCAATAATCACATCGTCTACATCCACATTTGGGATATTTTTCCCCTGTGTGTAATGCATGATAGATTTTCTTGGCTCAAAAAGCCCCTTGCTGTCTGTATAGCCAGATGCTTTACCCATATTACGAATCACGTCTTGCACAATTTCTTCAGGCGCCTCAAATCCAAAGGCTGCTGGATTGCCAATATTAAGCTTGATAATGCGATGACCTTCTTCTTCCATTTTTTTAGCGTGCGCTAAAACAGGTCCGCGAATGTCATAACAGACGTTATTTAATTTAGATGATTTTTTAAGCTGAGCCAATTTAATTACCTATATTTGAATATATGATATCTTACCTTGTGAACGCGCATTCCGCCAACAAATGAGAGGGTTTTGATTTAATTTATTTCTTTAAAAACACGATGTTATGAAATTTCACTTAATTCAATCTGACAATAAAAATCTCATCACTGGGTACGATTTAAACTGGGTGGAAGTGAATCAAACGCGTCACCAATCAAGTCTTATTGTGACTCCTGATCAACTTCTTCTTGAATGGTCAGTCAAAACCATTAAAGATATTAAAGAGAATAGTTTTGAAGTTATGAAAGCTTTAGATTTTGAAATTATTTTATTGGGTACTGGCAATAAACAAGAACATCTTGAGCCAAGACTTTTAGAATATTTTTCAAAGAAAAATATGGCGATTGAATCTATGAGCAATCAATCTGCTTGCAGAACCTACAATATTTTAGCAAGCGAAGAGCGTAAGGTATTGCTGGGGCTGATGCTTTAAAGATTTTTTGTTGAAAATACAAGACAGGCGTTTGTACCGCCGAAACCGAAGCTATTTGAAATCGCTGTTTTCACTTCAATATTATCAATACGCTTTGTCACGATAGGAAGGTCTTTGGCTAAAGGATCTAACTCTTCGATATTCACTGATGGCGCTATAAATTTATTTTCCATCATGATAAGACTATAGATCGCTTCATTCACTCCTGCAGCGCCTAATGCATGGCCAGATAAAGATTTGGTCGATGCAATATGGGGCATAGGACCATATTTATTATCCCCAAATACAGCACGAATTGCTTCAAGCTCTTTAATATCTCCCACAGGGGTACTTGTGCCATGTGTATTCATATAGTCGACTTGATCGATCCCTTGAAGAGCAAGCACCATACATCGCTCAGCACCTTCGCCACTTGGGGCCACCATGTCATAACCATCAGATGTCGCGCCGTAGCCTACGACTTCTGCGTAAATTTTTGCATTCCGGGCTTTTGCATGCTCATACTCTTCTAGAACCAAAATACCACCACCGCCTGAAATTACAAAACCATCTCGATTTACATCATAAGTCCGCGAGGCTTTTTCTGGAGTCTCATTATATTTACTTGAAAGAGCGCCCATTCCATCGAACATGAAAGAAAGTGTCCAGTGTTCTTCTTCAGCACCACCTGCAAAAATAATATCTTGTTTACCGAGTTGAATTTGTTCTATGCCCGCGCCAATACAATGAGCACTGGTTGAACATGCTGAAGTGATCGCATAATTCACACCTTTAATTTTAGCACCCGTTGCAAGACAGGCTGAAACGCCGCTCGCCATAGCTTTAGTGACCATATAAGGTCCTACCCGTCGAATACCTTTTTCTCGTATGGTATCTATGCCCTCCAAAATACTTTCATGTGAAGCGCCCCCTGCACCCACAATCAAACCAGTGCGTGTATTTGAAACCATAGCTTCAGGCAAAGCTGAATCAGCGATTGCTTCTTGCATAGCGAGCCAAGCATAGGCATGGCCTTTAGCCATGAAGCGGAATAACTTACGATCGATTAACTCTTCAAAATTAAGATTTTTAATGGAGCCAGCAACATGTGAGCGCAATCCCATGGCAGCATAATCTGGCTGGAATGTAATACCAGAACGAGCATGATATAAGCTATCTTGAACTTCTTTTTTATTATTACCTAGACTAGATACAACTCCTAATCCAGTAACAACAACCCGACGAGTCATGCGTCGCCTCCCATTAAATAACGATCAAAAATTATCAGTACGCGCAAATAAACCGACACGCAAATCTTTAGCATGGTAAATCTCCCGGCCATCCACTAACATTTTACCATCAGCAATGCCCATGATGAGTTTACGCATAATTACTCTTTTCAAATCAATAGCATAGGTAATTTTCTTAGCTGTAGGTAATACTTGGCCTGTAAACTTAATTTCTCCGCCACCCAGTGCACGGCCTCGGCCTATGCCACCTTTCCAACCCAGATAAAAACCGACCAACTGCCACATAGCATCAAGTCCAAGGCAGCCAGGCATCACAGGATCCCCCTCAAAATGACAGCCAAAGAACCACAGATCTTTATTGACATCCAATTCAGCAATAATCTGACCATTGCCATATTCGCCACCCTCATCCGTAATGGCAACGATGCGGTCAAACATAAGCATAGGAGGTAATGGAAGTTGTGCATTACCTGGGCCAAACATCTCTCCACGACCGCAAGACAAAAGCTCTTCTTTTGTATAGCTATTTTTTTTAGTCATTGAATTTATAGGCAGTTGATAATAAAAATTGTGAAAAGTAATCGTTGGTAACTGAGCTATTTTATCGTGTTTTATCTATTTACCCTGATAAATTATTACGCTACTATTAAAAACTTAGTAAAACACTCAACTAACAAATTTCATCTATTAGGGATTCCATATGAGCGACCAAAATCTGGCCGACTGGAGAAAGCTTGCAGTCAAACTTGAAACAGAAATTAATAAAGTCGTTATAGGACAAGAGCGTCCTGTAAGGCTGATTACCACTTCGATTTTTGCACGTGGTCACGTTCTTCTAGAAGGTGACGTGGGTGTTGGAAAAACAACATTACTTAAAGCTTTCACGCGCGCCATTGGTGGGGGTTATCAACGTATTGAAGGTACGATTGACCTTATGC
>Ga0208951_1000033_pt1 | contig 49346 bp, 37 predicted proteins | sample GreLakmeMI27MSRF_FD_187702 | JGI IMG/M metagenome (GOLD analysis project Ga0208951, IMG submission 187702) | Freshwater lentic microbial communities from great Laurentian Lakes, MI, USA - Great Lakes metaG MI27MSRF (SPAdes) | ecosystem: Environmental > Aquatic > Freshwater > Lake | place: Great...
GAGCACCCCCTTCGAAGTCTTCTGGCTCGACTTCACAGGGGTGGAGCGCCGATTCGCGCTGGTGCACCCGGGGCGCATGGCGACAATGTCCACCTTCACCAGCCATCTGTGGGTCGTGCGCGAGGCACGCAGCGGGGAGCACCTCGCCCTCGTCAGTGTCGCGGGGGGCGAAGGCGGGCAGCGGGTCATCATCAAGTGAGATGCACACACAGCCAAGGACGTTGCATACTACGCTATCGCCTCCTTCGGGAGCTAGAGCACCGGGTTGCAGTCATCTTTTTCCTCCGTTCGACTCTGCGACAGTTCTAGACTCCTCCACCGCCCTCGGCGGGTCGTACAGCGCTCGCGCGTACGACTGCACCTTCAACCTTGGTCCAGCACTGTCGCCAACGCCCCAATGTTTGCGACGCTGAAGCTGAAAAGCGGTGGCGTGCACGCGTGCTATGACACGCGGGCTCGGATTTGGGCGCGCCCTGCGCTCCCACGGAGGCGTCAACGCTCCGCCGCCGCCGCAACTGCCGAGCTCAGCTTGGACCGCCTAAGCCTCGTGAGCGCACCTCCGGCGGTGGCGTCGCGGTGCCCCGTCAGCGCGGCGAGGGCTGCGCTGCAGCCGCTGCTGGGTGAGCGCGCCGGGCTCGCAGATAATGCGCCAGGGTCGGCGTCAGCAGCGGGCCCCCCGCACTTGCTGGCCTGGGCTTCAGACATGCTCTTCCTTGCCACGCGCGGTATAGAAGCAGCCACTCTGCAGTTTGCGCTACGTTACGGCGCGCTGTGCTCTTTCCCTAACCCGCTTGGCAATATCGAGTTTAGATATGGTGCCCTGCATATGGCGGCCCCAGCAGCCGACGCGCGCAGCCCTGCACCGCCTCGGTGGACGTTCCTGGCGTCGCCTGAGCTGCTTGAGCACGTGTGCGCCAGCCGCGCAAGCAACTACACTGCGCGCTTCCTGCCCGATGCTTATGAATATGCGACCCATGGGCGCGGCGTGCTCGGCAGCTCCGGTGCGCGAAATCGCACGGCGCGTAGGCTGTGCGGCGCGCCGTTTGCGCCTGGCGCGCGCAGCGCGGTCGCCTTTGCGGATGCGGCTGTGGCAGCAGCGAATCGCCTGGGCGACGTATGGGCTTCAAATGCCGCTCACGCAGCCGCCCCGCACGTGCTGGATGCGGCTGATCACGCGCAGCGGCTGACGCTGGACGTCATCGGCGAGGTGGCGTTCAGCCACAACTTTGGCCAGGTCGAACAGTTGTTGCAAGGCAGCCAGCACAGCGGCGACACGCTCCTTCGCCACGTCAACGCGGCGCAGGCGGCCATGGGCGCGCTCTTCATCACGCCGTTGCCGCTGCTGAAGGTGCTTTCGGCACTGCGCCTGCAGCCGGTGGCTGGCTTGGACGATTCGCTGGAGGGCATGCGCCGCGAGGTGGCGCCCATCATTGCGCAGCGCCGCGCGGCGCTGTTGGGCAGCCCTGGTACGGCCGGTGGCGATGGCAACGAAAGTGCGCAGTCGCAGTCGGCGGCGGGGGCGGATCTGCTGGATGCGCTGCTGCTTGCGCAGGAGCGGGAGGGGCTCACCGATGACGACATCTGGGAAGACGTGCACGACGTGTTGGGGGCGGGTCACGAAACCACAGCCACAGCGCTCGCAGTTGGTTTGCATGCGCTGGCAGCCGACCCGTCGCTCGCCGCGGAGCTGGACGCGCAGCTGGCCGTGCTAGGCGAACGTCAGCTGACGGCGGCGGACGTGGCGGACGGCAAGCTGTGGTATGCCGCCGCGCTGATCAAGGAGGCTTTGAGGCTCTATCCTCCCATCCCGCTCTTCCCGCGCGTCGCCGCAGCGGCAGACGTGCTGCCTGGTGGCCACGCCATCGCACCTGGCGAGGTTGTCTTCATGAGCGCATTCGCCATGGGCCGCCTGCCATCCATCTGGGCGCGCGACGGCGACGACAGCGATGTGCTGCGCTTCGACCCGCTGCGGTTCACACCGCAGGCTGAGGCTGCGCGCCACCGATTCGCCTATGTGCCTTTCGGCGCCGGGCCGCGCGCGTGCCTGGGCGCGGGCTTTGCACTCACATCGGCGACGCTAATGCTCGCCACGCTCGCTCGCCGCTTTCGCTTCACGCTCCACGGTGAGCGCGCGCGTGGCCAGCTCCTCCAGGTGGCGTACGACATCACGCTGCACTTCCCCGTCGGCGTGCCCCTGCGCATCGAGCCCAAGGCTGCTGCTGCGATTGAGTGAAAGAGGATGAAGAGTTGAAGAAGCTGTAGTGTCTAGGCGGCAACCCACCGCCCTACGACCTGCGGCGCATTGGCCACGGGCGCCGCTGATGTGGCCGGGCGAGTCATGCAGTGGCGGCAGCGCAGCGCCTCTGGTGCCACGGCGGGTAGACCGTGTGTGATGTATGGTCAGGGCACATCCTCGCCGCTCTACGCACCTGCCCGCCTCCTGTGGTAATCTAGCGCCGCTAGACCGAAACAGCTAACACAACGTACCCGCCGCCGTTCCTGCGTTCGACACGCCCATTTTGCGAGAGTCCGTCTCTTCCACCGCCCTCTCCCAGCCTGTTGCACTGCTCTGTGTCAGGCTTTGAGCTGCTCACGCGATGAAGGCGTGGCTCGCGCGCCCGCCCGCTCTCAGGCTTGCCTGCGTGCCTGGCCGTCGCCCCCGCTCGTTCCTGGCGGCCAGGCGTGCGCGTGTCGCCGTCGCGTCGTCGGACGGCCAAGGCAGCAGCACGTACCTGAAGGAGCTGAGAATAAAGGCGCGCGGCTTTGGCCTCGCTCTGGCGCTCTCAGCCTCGCTCAACAACCTGCTGACTCCTGTCTGCCCAGGACTTCGCGCTCGTGGCGGACGAGACGGTGCACTTCTACCCCGGGCTCAACGTCATAACAGGCGCCTCGGGAAGCGGCAAATCAGTGCTTGTACGGTCTCGCGCGGCTTTCGTGCACGTCCAATTGCTCTGAGCGCACGCCCCTCTCTCGCTCTCCGCAGATGGGCGCCGTCTCGCAGCTGTGTGGCGCGGCGGTGCTTGACGAGCACGTGCGTCCGCCAGCAACTGTGGCCGTGCTGGAGGCCCTGTTCTGCGTGGGAGAGGAGCATGGAGCAGCGGTGTCTGCCCTGGTACCCCCGGACGCCCCACCCGCGCAGGCGGGCACACTGCTGGTCCAGCGCGAGCTGCACACCTCTCCTTTGGCTCCCTCCGCGCGCAGCGTGTGCCGCGTGAACGGCAAGTCGGTGCCTCTTCGCCTGCTGCGCTCCCTGGGCACGCTGCTGGTAGATGTCAACGGCCAGGGCTCCGCCGCCTTCCTCTGCGACGCCGCCGCGGTGCTGGCGCTGCTGGACGCGCGCGCGGGTTGCGGCGCGGAGGCTGCGCGCTTTGGCGCCGCCTGGGTGTGGGCTCGCTCCGCAGCTGCCGACGCCGCAGCCGCAGCCGCCAGCGCGCCAGCCTCCCAGGAGGAGGCCGCTGAGCTGGAGCAGCTGGTGCAGGCGGTGGCGGACGCTGCGCCCCAGCCCGGCGAGGACGAGCAGCTGCGGCGGCGCCTGAAGCGCTACGAGGCTGCACGCACAGCCTCCGAGGCGTGTGCCGCCGCCCGCCACGTGCTGGAGGCTGGCGCCGGCGACGCGCTGCGCAGCGCGCAGAGGGAGCTCAGAGCCGTCGCGCAGCGCCTGCAGCAGAGCGGCGGCGGCAGTGGCGCCGAAGCAGGGCACAAGGGCGAGGACGACGACGGCGACGAGGGCGACGAGGCGCTGGAGGAGGTTGCGCAGGCGCTGGAGCTGTGCGCAGCCGCAGCGTCCGCGTGCGCGTCGGCCGCGCGCAGCGTCACCTCCGCCTCTCGCGCGCTGCAGCCCGACCCCGCCGCCCGCGACGAGGCGTCCGCGCGCCTGCGCCTGCTGGAGCGCCTGTGCCGCCAACAGGGCTGCAAGAGCGTGGAGCAGCTGCTGATGGCTGCGCAAGAGGCGGCCGCCGCGCTGCAAGGGGCGGAGGGGGCGGGCGGACGTGCAGAGGCGATGCGGGCAGCTGCCCATGCAGCGCGCGCTGAGATGGCCACCACGGGGCTGGCACTGTCGCTGCGCCGCCGAGAAGCCGCGCGCGCCCTCGAGCTGGAGGTGCAGGCGCAGCTGGCGGCGCTGAGCATGGAGGGCGCCCGAGTGCGCGTCTCCTTCGAATGGGAGGAGACGCATGCGTGCGACGAGGACCAGGAGGAGCCTGCAGGCGTGCGCGTGGCCGGCGCGGATGCGCTGGGCCTGGACGGCGACGCGTGCTATCAGCCCACAGCCAGCGGCTTCGACCAGGTCACGCTGCTGCTTGCCACCGCGCCCGGCGAGCCGCTGCGCCCGCTGGCGCTGACCGCCAGCGGCGGCGAGCGCGCGCGCGTGATGCTGGCTCTCAAGGCGGCAACTCGAGCTGCAGGCGGCCCTGCCGTGTCCCTCTTCGACGAGGTGGACGCCGGCGTAGGGGGCGCCACCGGCGCGCGCGTGGGCGCCGCGCTGCGCAGCCTGGCCCACGGAGACACGCAGAGGCAGGTGTTGTGCGTGACGCACCTTCCTCAGGTTGCAGCCTTTGCGCAGAGGCACTTGGCGGTAGCAAAGGCGGCCGCGCCGGACGGGCGGGTCACCACGCGCACGCAGCCGCTGCACGACAGAGCGGACAGAGCAGCAGAGCTTGCCAGCATGCTGGGCCTGCAGGTGGCGGCGGGCGAGGAGCTGCTGCGTGCGGCGGAGCAGCAGCTGAGGACAACTACAGCAGCTTGATTCTGCTATTATTCTTGCCACGTAGTTTTGCTTACGCGTGCTACTCGTGCCTGTCCGACTGCAGACCACCGCATGCCGATGCAGCTGTACGAGAGCCGTCCGGCGCCCGCACATGACTCAGGACGCGCGCGCCGACCTCCTCCGGAGCCTGTGCCGTCCTGCACGTGCCGGCGTCCCAGTCGCGCACTCCGCGAGCAGTGCCTAGCACCGGAGAGCTGCTTGGAGGGATGCAGCGTCGCACGCGCGCGCTTCCTGCGGGCTGGCGCGTGAGGCGCTCTGTGCTGGTGGTGCTCGGGTTGTGCGCTTGCTGGCCGCCTTTAGCGACGGCGACAGCGACGTCGCCGTCTGCCGCGTTGGCAGAAGCAGAAAGGGAATTGAGCGGGGCCCGCGTGCTCACGCAAATTCTGAGCGCACCCACGTCGCCGCCAACCACCGTCCCGGTGTACACGCCCGCGGGAGGGGTGTCAGCCTTCTCCTGGGCGGTGCCCGCAGAGAGCGGCAGCGTTCATGGAAGCGTGGGAGGGGGTGCTGCGTCGACTGTTGACGCGCTTGCCTCCGTCGCTACCGCGCGCCCGCTACTCCTCCCAGCCGCCTCCCCCCCACCGGCGGCGGTGGCGCCCTCAGTCGCGGCGCTGGCGGCTTCGGCGGCTGCCAACCTGCAGTCGCTGAGCGCCACTGTGCCCCCACCTCCGCTGAGCGCGGCCGCCTCCGCGCCTTCCTACGCGCCGACGCTGCCGTCCACGCGGCCCCTGTCGCTGCCCCTGGCCGCCAGCAGCGCGCCTACGCTGCCGCTGCTGCCCTTCGGCTCGGTGTCTCCGCCGCCTCCCCGGTCGCCCACGCCTCTCCCCGTGCTGCTGCCCGCGACGGCCGCAACGCTGCCGCTGGGCGCGGCGGCGGCGGCGGCGGCGGCGGCGCTGCCCGCTGGCGACGCAGCCGTTGCGCGTCCCTCGACTGCTGCTGCAACTGCAGTCAAGCCCGCCGCAGCCGCGGGTCTAGACGCTGTGCCAGCCTACTACCGCACCCCCCCGGCCTCCACCACCTGGCTGGTGGAGGGCGCCACGGGCTCTACCAGCGCCCCCGCCGTGCACCCCCCTCCGATCGTGTACACCTACGTGCCCCCTCCGCCAACCACCATCCTGCACCCAAAGTGGGCCATCCTCTTCATGCTCGCCTGCCTGGTGAGCATCCTGTTCTTCTGCTACACCAACTACCAGCAGCAGCTGCGCGAGGCTGCGGCGGCAGAGGGCGCGGCGCTGCTGGGTCGTCAGGGGGGTTCCCTGGGCGCGGGGGCGGAGGGGGGCAAGGGGGATGCCCCGCGCACGTACGGGAGCACTGCGGGGCGGGACGCGGAGCAAGGGGGGTCCAAGGGGCCAGCCGCCGCAGGCGGGGCACCCAGGCGCGCCCCGCCGCTGCAGCCCCGGGGCGCCGCCGCCTCCGCCTCCACCCCGCTGCTGGGCGACACTGACCCTGAGAGCAGCGACCAGACCAAGGCTGCGCAGCCCCGGCGGCGCGACCGCAGCGCCCCGCCCCCGCAGCGCAGCCGCCGCCTGCCGCACGTGGTGCATGAGCGCCGCGAGGGCGCAGACAGAGACGAGGACGACGAAGAGTCGGGGCTGGAGCTGCGGGAGGTGAGGACGGTGGGGCGCAGAGCGACGGCTTCGTCGCAGCCGCAGCCGCCCGAGCGCAGGTCGCTGCTCAGGCGCGCCGCGGGCACCGCGGTGAGGCCCTTGGGCTTCCTCTGGGGCTCCTTCCAGCGCGGGCAGTGATGTGTGACTCACGTTACTCACGAAGCAGCACCGCGCGTGCATGCGTCTCTCTCTGTTGTGGGCCCCTCACGCCCCCACTCGCCCCCCCCTGCGCCTCCTCCCCGGCCGCCTCTGGCGCCAGGCTGCCCGCCAGGCGCGGGGCCGCGTCGCCCTCGTTGGCCCAGGCGGTCAGGAAGAAGAGCTTGTGCTCGGCTCTCCTCAGAGCCGCCGCGGGCGCGGCGCCCGCAGACCCCGCCGCCCGCTCCAGCAGCCGCCTGGCGTGCTCCAGCGCGCACACCAGCGCGCCGCGGCCGCAGGCGCTCAGCCGGGCCGCGTCCGCGGCTGTGGCTTGCGCGTGAGGCCACACGGCGTCGCCCAGGCCCGGCGCGCGCGCCCGCTGCGACACGCCGCGCAGCGCCTCGCCTATCGTGACAGGCGCCGCCTGCGCCGCGGGGGCGGGGCCGCCTCTGGAGGCTTGATGCAGCACTGGAGAGAGGCTGAGCAACAGCTGAGCAGCGCCCTCTTGGTCGCCCGCCCAGTCGCCGTTGTAGCACCGCAGAACGCAGCAGTATGCGCCCAACGCCTCCGCGCAGTGGCAGGGCAGCAGCGGCGAGGGGCGGCCAGGCAGCAGGCTGCACAACGGAGGCAGGGGCTGGGCGGGCGGCAAAGGCAGTGTTGCCGCAGGATCCTCCTCGCACGCCTCGCCCGCCAACGCCTGGACCAGCGCGGTGCCGTCCGACCGTAGCGCCACGGCGGGCGCCTCGGGACGCCACCACCAGGGCTGCCAGGGCTCCAGCAGGTTGCTAAACAGCGCACGCAAGAGCCCACGTCAGTGCCAAGTGGTGTGCGTGAAGCCCGCGGGGCGAGCGCACCTCACGCCGCCGCTGCCCACTGCGCGCAGGAAGGCGCGGCGCTCGTCGGGCGTCAGCTGCTCTAAAGAGGGCTCCTGCGAGGCTGCCAGGCGCGCCAACGTAGAGTCGCTCAGCCACCCCGGGTCGCCCTCACGCCCTTCCTCCTCGCTTCCCGACCCTGCGCCGAGCTGCTCCGCCTGCTGCGCGTCGTGCACGCGGCGGAGCAGCCCCGCAAAGCGTTGGCGCTCGCCGTCCTCCACGCGCAGACCTGCGGCGACGGCGGCGGCTTCTCAGCCTTTCTGCACGGCGGTGCAGGGACGCGCCTGGGGAAAGCGCGCACCCTTCATCGCCTGCAGCGTGTTGTCGCGAGCAAACTCCTCCGTGCAGCGCTTGCAGTGCGCCTTGTAGCACTCCAGGCTGCAGGTGCGTGCGTTGCAGCGAGGGCAGCCGTACTTGGATAGCTGGCGCGCGCACACGCCGCACACGACGCGAGCCTGGGCGCAGCGCAGCGTCAGCGAGTGTCTGTCCGCGTGCAGCCGAGTCGGCACACCTCGCGCAGCGCTGGCTCCGCGTCGGACGACGTTATGCGCACGCCAGGCGGCTCCATGGCGGACCTGGCGGGCTAATGGGGGCGCTGCCAGGTCCGATATGCGCTGGGCGAAGGGGACAAGTGGTGGGTTGCATCTTTGAGGAAGACTTTGACGCTTTTTTGATGCGAATCGCGAACCCCCCTCCGGCGAGCTCGTGTCAGGCAGCATGGTGCGCGGACTGGACGTCGCCAACCTTTCCAAGAGCGTGTCGCCTGCGGATGATTTCTATACGTTTGCGAACGGCAGCTGGTGTGACAAGAACCCCATTCCCGCCGAGTACAGCCGGTGGGGCACGTTCGAGGAGCTGGTGGAGCGCAACCTGAAGGTGTTGCGCGAGCTCTGCGAGAAGAGCGCCGCAGCATCCGAGCCTGGGGTGACCCAGAAGGTTGGAGCCTTCTGGCGCGCGGCCATGGACACGCAGGCGGTGGAGTCTGCTGGCTCGTCACCCCTGCACGAGCTGCTGGCGCTGTGCGACGCAGCGGCGAGCGGCGCCGTGCCGCTTTCCGAGGCGCTGGCTCGACTGCACACCGCGGGCGTGCCGGTTTTCTTCGGCCTGAGCGACAGCAGCGACGCCAAGCGCAGCGACTGGAGCATCGCGCAGCTGCGACAAGGCGGACTGGGACTGCCTGACCGGGACTACTACGTGGAGGAGAAGCACGCAGCGGTGCTGTGTCAGTACGAGGCGCATGTGGCGTGCATGCTGCGCCTTCTGGGCGACAGTGACCCTGAGACTGCTGCAAAGGCCGTTGTTGCGCTGGAGACGCGGCTTTCGAGGACGCACCTGACGCGCACGGAGCGTCGCGACCCTGACAGAACGTACAACCCCACGACTGTGGAGGCGCTGCAGAGCGATGGTGCGCCGTCGCTGGACTGGAGGGCGTACTTTGGCGCTCTGGGCGCAAAGCCCGAGCTCGGCAGCCTGAACGTGGACACGCCGGGCGCGCTGCGCGAGGCGGTGGCGGCGGCATCGGACGTGGCAAGGGAGGACCTGCGCTCCTACCTGCGCTGGCACACCGTCAACAGCGCTGCGGAGTACCTGTCGGACGCCTTTGTTCAGGCGGACTTTAGCTTCTTCGCAAAGACGCTGTCTGGCCAGAAGGAGATCAAGCCACGCTGGAAGCGGATTATCAGTGAGGTGAACAACTCCCTCCCCGAGGCCCTGGGCCAGCTGTACGTGCAAAGCTGCTTCGCGGGCGATGCCAAGCAGCGCGCGCTGACGGTGGTGAACAGCGTGCGCGCCGCCATGGAGCAACGGCTCACATCCCTCACCTGGATGGCAGACGAGACAAAGGCGAAAGCGCTCGCCAAGCTCGCCACTTTCAAGGTTAAGATCGGCTTTCCTGACGAGTGGATTGACTACTCGACGCTCCAGATCCAGCCTGGAGCCCCTTGGTTCTCTATGGTGCTCGCATGCCGCGCCTTTGACCGCAAGCGCAGCCTGGCTCGCATGAACGCGCCCGTGGATCGCCAGCGCTGGCTGATGGCACCGCAGGTGGTCAACGCGTACTACAACCCGCCTTTGAACGAGATTGTCTTTCCAGCCGCCATCCTGCAGCCGCCTTTCTTCGACCAGGCGGCGGACGACGCGGTGAACTATGGCGCCATGGGCGCGGTGGTCGGCCACGAGATCACGCACGGCTTCGACGACCAGGGGCGCAAATACGACGCGGACGGCAACTTGGCGTGCTGGTGGAGCGAGGAGGATGCAGCTGAGTTTACGCGTCGCACCGAGACGCAGACGGCGCAGACGGCCGCCTTCGTTGTGCACACGAAGGAAGCGTGTGCGTCTCCCATTGGGCCATTCAAGCTCACGGGCAGCAGGGGCAGCGCTCTGTGCCAGTGCACGGGCATCAACGCGCAGCTGACCCTGGGCGAGGACACGGCTGACCTGGGGGGGTTGAAGTTGTCTTATGCAGCCTTCTTGGCAACCTCGCCGCAGGCGCAGAGCGACGAGCCTGACGAGGACGGGTTCAGCCCCGCCCAGCGATTCACCCTCGCCTGGGCGCAGGTGTGGCGCGCCAACATCACCACCGAGGCTGCTGCGCTGCGGCTGGCGACCGATCCGCACGCGCCGCACACCTTCCGCGTTAACGGCCCTCTCAGCAACACAGCGGTCTTCCAGGAGGCCTGGGGCGTCAAGCCCGGCGACGGAATGTACCGCGCAGTGGAGGCGCGGGTGGACATCTGGTGATGCCATGAAATGCTTATGATGACAGCAGGTACCACTCATCGGTGGTACCTGCTGTCATAAACAGCTATATCTTCGTACTACTTCAGTCCAGGTCGAAACGTCCCGTGGGCAGCTCCTCCATGTGCGCCCTCGCCTCCGCCGCGTGCACCGCCAGCGTGGCGTCCGGCAGCGCGCCGCGCAGGTGCTGCCAGGGCAGTGTCTCGGCGCCAGGCTGGGCGGTGCGGAAGACGTAGTCATCCAGGGGGGGCAGAGTGCCTACGCGGTCCTTGAACGCTCTCCTGAAGGCGCCCAAAGAACCCCCGTAGCCCTTCACAGCCAGCAGCACCTCCGCGATGCGTCGGTCTCCGCGGGACAGCAGCGCCTGGATGAGGCTCCACTTGTAGCTCTCCGGTCGGAAGGCGATGCCAAGCTTGCGGGTCTCCTTGTCCAGGCGGGTCAGGCGCTTCTCGCCGTCGCGGTGGACGCCATACCACTGGAAGGGGGTGTGGGGTTTGGGCACGAACACGCTGCAGCCGTAGGTGAGGCGCAGCTTGGGCGCGTGCTTGCGCAGCATGGAGAGCATATCCACCGTGGCATCCACGTCAGCCTCCTCCTCGCCAGGCACGCCCACCATGCCGTACAGTTTCAGAGCCTTGAGCCCTCCGGACTGCGCAGCCGCAGCCGCAGCCAAGATCTCTGCGCCGCTGAGCTTCTTGTTGACCACGCGGCGGATGCGACTGCTGCCGCTCTCAACCGCAATGGTGAGCGACTCTGAGCCGCGCTGCGCCAGCGCCGCCGCCAGGGCGGGCGTGACGGTGCTGGCGCGCACGCTGGCGAGCGACATGCGCACGTCTGCAAACTGGGGCTGCAGCAGGTGCGCAAGAAGCTCCTCAAACTGCGGGTGCTGCGTGATGCTGGCGCCCAGCAGCCCCAGGCGGCGCGTGGCCGCCATGCCTGCGGCCACAGAGGCGAGCAGGCCCTGTCCACTGTCGTCTTCCAGCGAGGCGGGCCTGAAGGGCAGGGTGAGGTACGAAGCCGCGCAGAATCGGCACATCTCGGGGCAGGAGCGAGCCACCTCCACCATGAAGATGTCCGGCCACGCCATGCGCGGGGAAACAACCGCGCTGGCTGCCAGGACGCGGCCTCTGTGGGTCTGCTTCACAACCTCCGAAGGGACGCCTGGCGCGTTGGGCGTCACCGCAGTGACCCGCCCGTTCGCGCCGTAGGAGACGTCGTAGAGGGCGGGCACGTAGACGCCGGGCACGCTCGCCAGGGCCAGCAGCGTTTCTGCCCGCCGAGCACCTCCGCTGCGGCAGGCCTCCAGCGCGCTCACGAACGCGGGCAACACCACCTCGGCGTCGCCCAGCAGCACCACGTCGAAGAAGAGCGCGTACGGCTCTGGGTTCGTACCTGTGAGAGGAGCGCGTTAGTCCCATCCAGTGCGCGTTAAGTACCCTATCACTGACCCATGACGCCTCCACCTCCAAACACGACGGGCGCCTCTTCGCCACGCTCGGTGGCGCGCAGCGGCACACCCCATCGCGCAAGCATGTCCAGCATGTTGGCGTAGTCCAGCTCCCAGCCAAGGCTGAAGCCCAACAGGTGCGGCTTCGACGGAAGCGGCTCTTCTGCGTCGGTGAAGGCCCGCGAAACACGCACGCCCGGCTGCTGCGCCAGCCAGGACCAGACCAACTGGTAGCCCAGGCTGGTGATGCCGACGTTGTACTCGTTGGGGTACGAGTAGACGCAGAGCAGCGGGTCCTCGCCGACAGGAGGGACGGGCGTGAACAAGAGCGTCTCGTCCGCTGCATAAACACGCATGGTCGCCTCCAGCGAGGCGCCAGCAGGCGGCGCGGAGGGCGCGGGTGCAGAAGGCGGCGGCGGCTTGCCCCTGGCGCTGCGGCGCTCAGGCGCAGCCGGTTTGGCCTGAGCAAGAGGGGCGACACTGGCACGGCGGCGCGGTGAGCAGCGCTGGTGGCCCAGCGCGTGCGTTGCTGCTCCGTACAGCCGCATGCCACAAGCCTCTCTCTTCTCTCGTCGTTTTTCTGGCCGGTAGCCCTGACCGCAATGATGAGAGGGAAAGAGATGTGAGTAGCGATGGACAGCAGGTTACGAATGCAGTCGAACGCGTGTCATTATTGTGTTGTTCGAGTGGTCGGTGCCAGCCCGCTCCGCCCTCCGCTGGATGCGTGGCCCACCTCAGGAAACGTATCGTCCTGTGGCCGCGCCGTGGGCTGCTGGCGGCGCGCGAGCGGCGCGCGCAGTCTCTGCTTTGAGCGTACCGCCGCCGACTGCCGCTCGTGCTACTGACACCAACGGAGAGCCCAGCGCCTCGCCCAGCTTTGCCTGCACAGATGCAGCCTCGTTCGAGTCTCTGGCTCGCGAGTGCGCAGAGTGCAGCGCTCCCGTTGACTGCGAGTTGCTGCACGTGCTGCGCGTCTGCGCCAGTGCCTCTCCGCCGCTGCTGCGCGGCGTTTTGAGCGCCGGCTGCACCTCCGCCGCGTTCGAGCTGCTGCTGCGTCCCTGGGAGGAGGCGGCTGCCGCTGAGCGCGCCGCCGCGGCTGGCGTGGCTCACGCCGTGTCGCCCTCGCAGCTGGATTCCTGGCTGGAGGCTGCGTACGGGTGCCTGGGCGCGCTCACACGCTGCCCAGCCTTCGCGCCCGCGGAGCTGCCGCCGCGCTGGTGCGGCGCGCTCTTCGTCCGCCTGGCGAGCGCACGCACGCGCCCCTCTGAGGTGCCCCACCTGCGCGCGCTGCTGCACTGGTGCGTGTCCTGCAGGAGAAGCACACGCTCGCCTCCGCTGTTCCTCACCCCCCACACACACAGGGCGTACCGCACCCAGACGGGGGCTCGTCGAGCGCTGCGCCGCCGCCTGGGCGCGCTGCTGGGCGCCGCCGGCGCGCCTGGCGCGGCGTGGCCGCCCGCACCGGGTCTGTGCGCCGCGCTGGAGGTGCTGTGGTGCGTCATCTGCGGCCTGGAGCGGCGCCCGCCGCTGCGTGCCCACCACGCGCAGCTGCTCGCCCTGCTGCTGCCCCTGTTCCGCGTGTCTGGCTTCCTGCCGCACCAGCACCCTCCGGTCTCCGCGCTGCAGCCGCTGTGTGCGCCGCTGGTGCGCTGCGTGTGCCGCCTGCTGCACCGCAGCCCCGGCTGGGCGACGCTGGCGGTGGAGGGCGTGGCGGCGGGCTGGCCAGCCTCGGCGGCGCAGGCGAGCGCCCCAAAGTGCGAGCTGCTGCTGGGGGCGCTGCAGGCTGTGCTGTGCTCCGTCGCGGCAAGCCCACAGCACGCGGCCGAGGCGCTGGCCAGTGCGCTCCCGCTGTTCAGCCTCGCGCTGCGCGACGAGCACGCGGGCGTGGCCGCAGGGGCGGCCACAGCCTGCGCCGCCGCCGCGCAGGCGGCTCGCGCCAGTCCCCAGGCGCCCCTGCGCGCCCTCCTGCCGCCCCTCATCGCCGACGCCGCGCCGCACTGGAGCGGCGAGGTGAACGCGGCGCGCCACGCGGCGCTCATCGCTCTGCAGGTGCGCCCCAGGCGGGTGCCCAAACCCGGGTGCCCCACCCAGGCGCGCGCTCACTCTGGCTCGCTCAGGCTCTGGACCCCACGCTGTTCCACGTCATCGCGACGGAGTGCCTCGCCGCCGCCGCCGCCGCCGCCGCCGCCGCGTCTCCGAGCCGGCCCCCCGCCCGCGCCCCTTCGCCTTCGCTGGCGCACCTGCTCCACCGGCTGGCCCCTCCCGAGCAGCCCCCCTCCGCCGCGTGCCTCTCCGAGGCGATGTCACTGTCCCATGCGCCGCTGCTGCTGCCCGAAGCTGTGGGCTTCAACGACCTCATCTTCGGCGCCACCCTGGGCAGCGGCTCCTTCAGCACCGTCACCGCTGCGCGGGTGCGCGCCAGAGGCGTGCCAGCCTCCTCCTGGCGCGAGGTGGCCGTGAAGCGGCTGTGCCATGCCACGCTTGCTGGGCGGCGCTACAGCCGGGCGATAGCGCGGGAGATCAGCGCCCTTCGCCTTGTGCACCACCCGGGCTGTGCGCGCCTGGTGGCCGCGTTTCGCTACCGCCGCGACGTCTTCCTGCTGCTGGAGCACGCGCCCGGCGGGGACCTGCACTCCCGTGTGAGCGCCCTGGGCAGCCTTTCGCCGGCGTCTGTGCGCTTCCTGGCAGCGCAGCTGCTCGCGGCGCTGCACGCGGTGCACGCGGCGGGGCTGGCGTTCGGGGACCTGAAGCCCGAGAACGTGGTGCTCACAGCCAGCGGGCACGCCAAGCTGACGGACTTTGGGGCTGCGCGAGCGCTGCCGGGCTCAGCCGCAGGCACAGCGGCCACCGGGCGCACGGCCGCGCTGGCGGTGCTGGTGGAGCTGCGCAGCGGCGACTGGCGCGCGCAGTCGGGGCTGCCTGCGCGGCGGGGGGAGCCGGCTGCGGGCGACTCTCACCTCGAAGAGGAGGAGGAGGAGGAGGATGAGGATGAGGAGGATGAGCGACTGGAGGGCACTCCAGCCTACCTCTCCCCTGAGCTGCTCGCCGGCGGCCTGCCCTCCGTGGCCTCGGACGCCTGGGCGCTGGGTTGCCTGGTCTTTCAGTGCCTCACAGGGCGCCTGCCGCTGTGGTCAGACGACCCGCAGGCGCTGCTGCAGCGCATTGCCGCCTGGACGGGCTGCCCGGCGTCCCTCTTCCCAGCCTCGCTGCCGGGCGACGCCGTGCACTTCTGCACGCGCCTGCTGGAGCCGGAGCCCGCACGCAGGCTGGGCGGCTGCGAGGAGGGCCTCCGGGAGTGCATGCGCCACGCCTGGCTGGAGGGCCTGCAGTGCGACCAGCTGCACGCCGCCACGCCGCCGCCGCTCGCACGAGGTGCAGCCGGGGCTGCCGCGCCGGGGGCGCACGTGCCTCGCCAGAACAGCGTGCTGTGGAGCCGCCTCCCGGGGTGTGGCGGCACGTCGCTCGGGGCGGAGGGGCGCAGCGAACAAGGGGTGGCCGCCACCATCGAGGAGACGGAGGGTGAGGCGGGCGCCCCCTGGACGGCCGTAGAGCAGGTGGCCGCGGAGCAGGTGGGGCTGGTGGGCGCCCCGTCAACAAGCAAGCTCCGCCCTCCCAGCGGCAAACTCGCACCCACCGCGCTCGCATCGCTCAACGAGTGTGAGTAGAATTCGCTAGAGCTCTAGACCCGCGCACAGAGCACGTCGTACTCCACAGTAGGATTTACAAGTATGTCGGTCAGCGACTCAGCGAGCGTGGCGAGTGGCGAACTAACGGCAAACGAGCTTCCCTAGGCGGACTGATGTGCGCAGGTGCACTCTGGTAACTGGGCTGTGACGTATTGGGCTTAGAGAGGTGGGGCGCACGGGAGTCGTGGGCATGCCTAGCGGGCGCACGCACCGCCAAGCTCCGCACCCCCCGGCGCAAGCGGAGCTCTGAGCTCTGAGAGTGTGGCTGTTCGCGCGCGCCGCGGCCAGGGCGGAATGCACGTGCCCACTCACCGGAGCTGTCCCCGTGCGCCCTCCACACCTCGTGGTGTCCTCTGGAGTCTGTGCCTGGTGCTCCTCGGCGTGGTCGCAGCGGCGCGTGCTGAAGCTGTCTGCAACAACGGGGCGGGCACGGTAGCTGTGGCACCGCTGTGCGAGCCCGTGGCATGCCCTTTCCCGGCGCGCTGCCCCGGCCAAGGCGCAACGTGCATCGCCGGCACCACAGGCGAGGCGTGCACGTTATGCGCCCGGAGGTGGGCCCGCCACAGAGACACCTGCAAGCCTTGCCCCGCAGGCTTCCCCGTGTTCCTGTTGTTGTTCTGCCTGGGCCTCGTGCTGGTGGTCCTCATTGTGGGCCCCACGCTGGCTCGCCTGGCCTCGCCGACCATAGCCGCGCAGCTGCGAGGCCTGATCTTGTACTTGCAGTTCCTGGCGCTTGCTCTTGACCTGCGCTTGCACTGGCCTCCTTTGACCACCAACTTCTTCGCTGCACTGCGCGGGCTGACCAACGGCGCGGACATGGCGTCGCCGGAGTGCTACACCGACTGGAGTTACACCAAGCACGTGTACCTGATCCTGCTTGGGGCGGCCGGCGTGCTCGTGTTTGTGGCGGCCTTGAACGAGGCCTTCCGTCTGCGCCAGCGCAGCATCGTGCTGCGCGACTCCTGCAGCCACGCGGAGACGGCGCGGCGAGTGGAGCGTTTGGAGGGGCTGATGAGACGCAGAAACGCGCTGCGACAGTTCTTCAGCATCTACTTCCAAATCGTCTACATCCTCGTCAGCTCAGTCATCCTCGCTGCCTGGGACTGCGTGCCGGCCGCGGGCACCGGTGGCGTCGTGCTGGTGCTGCGCAGCGACCCGGACACAATGTGCGCAGACCCAGCCTTCCTCCGCTTCCGCGCGGGCGCAACCGCAGGGCTGTGCGTCTTCGCCCTGGTCGTGCCTCTGGGGGTGCTGCTGCTGCTGCGCTGGGTGCGATGCGCGGCACTGCAGGACAGCCCTTTGAGACGGCCCGCCTGGCGCGGGTGGGCGGACCCCGCCACGCGCGCCGCGCACGGGGGATGGTTCCAAATGTACCGCTACTCGGGCTGGCACTCCACCCCCTGCGCCGACGGCGACGCCCCAGCGCCCATCAGCCGAGCTGCAGCCGCGCGTGCGGCGCTGCAGCGCTCCTCCAACGCTCTCTCGCCCTACTTTGAATGCACGCAGTACGTGCAGAGAATGCTGCTCCTCCTGGCGGGGCACACCTTTAAGAGCACCATCGGACAGGCATCGGTGCAGGGCGGCGTGCTGCTCTGCTGGGCCGTGCTGATCGCGTGCACGACGCCGCTGCAGCGACTGGATGTGCGCGTGCCGCTGCTGCTCTGGTCGCCCTTCCGCCTGGGCGAGAGCAGCAGTGAGGAGCGGCGGTCCGTCACGGACGCCTGGCGCGCGGCACCGCTCTGCGGCTGGCTTTGGTCCTCCCACATCATGGTCTTTGACGCCCTCAACTCTACCGCCGTGGCCATCAACCTGGTACCCTTGATCAACCTTGTGCTGGTGGCGGCGCTGCGCGGCCGCGGCTCAAGCGTCGTCGGCTTTTTCCTCCTCTGCCTCAACGCGCTTACCATCCTGCTCACCCTCGCAATCTGGCTGGCCGCTGTGGCCGCCTGGCGCCTGCAGGCGGCCGAGCTGGACACCCTCAAGGCTGCCCGTCGCAGCATCGTGCACGTCAACCCGCTGCACGCGCCCCAGCTGCCCCTGCCCACCGACGAGGAGCTGCCGCTGGCGCCCGCAGAAACGCCGTTGCGCCGCCGCTCGCGAGCCGGGCGGCGCTCAGAGCCAGGGTCGGACGGGCGGGAGAGCTCTCCGGTCGCAACCCCTCTTCGCGCCCCGCCGCGCCTCTCGCTGCAGCAGGTGCTCGTGGCGCCGCGCGAGGCTGGCGAGGAGGAGGCGATCAATGAGGCGATTGAGGAGGCGCTGCTGGCGGCGCCAGACTGGCTGGTGGAGTTGGAACAGCAGGAGCAGGCTCAGCTTCAGGCGCTAGAGAGGCCCGTGTCAGCCCCGTCGCCCTCGCCACGCTCGCCCCGCGCGCGCCTCAGCTTCCGCGCACAGATGCTTCCCCGCGGCGCCGCGCTGCTGGAGGAGGGACAGGCTGCAGACGAAGCACCGCCGACGGACGAGCAGGCGGCGGCGCCGGGCTGCTGGGGCACCGCGGTGCCGCAGACGGCTGTGGAGGACGCGCGATCCGCGCTCATCGCTGGCGGCGCCAAGATGGCGCTCCTCCGCGCGCGCGGGCGGCACACACACGCGGTTGCCCTGGCGCGCAACTGCGAGTTTGTCGCCACGCTGGTGCTGGTGAGGCTGCAGCACCGCCGCGACGGGGCGAAGCGCGCGGGCGAGGGGGGACGGGGCCAGCTGGCCCGCATCGAGACGGACGTGTGTGAGATCGAGCGCCTTTTTCTCGATTGCGGCTTTGAGGCGGCCATGCAGAGGGACGGGGTGGAGCACGCGGAGCGGGAACACAGAGCCTCCGTCACGCCGGGCGTGCCCGCAAGCTGGGCGCTTGCTTTCCTGCTTGCGCTCGTGGCGGCTCTGTCGTTTGTAGCGGGCACATATACACCGGTGAGCGAACCAACTTGATCTATTGATTGTAGTGCTAGAGCCCAGTCTAGTGAAACAGATGCACCTTCGAACTAGGCACGCCGCGCCACGCGCTGTTTGCTTCGCGCAGCAGCGTCACCTCCGCAACGTGGCCCAGCTCCTCGCTCTGCGGGACGATGCTGAAGGACAGCTCGCGGATGGTCTCGTTCCGGCGCACCGCATGCGCCAGAGCGACTGTTGCGGCCGAGCCAACCGTCGCGTTTTCGCCAATGTTCAGCGCCTCCAGTCGGCTGAGGCTAAGAGACGCCGCGACAATGAACATCGTCGCCTCGTCAATGCAACACCCAGCAAGTTCCAGGCGCTTCAGGCTGCACGCCTCCGCAGCCAGCGCGGCGGCCAGGCAGCCAACTCCGTCGGGTCCCATGCGCGGATTGTTGTTGAGAATTAGCTCCTCAAGGCTCCTGTTGTTGCGCAGCGCGCCGGCGCAGATGGTGGCCCCGCCGGCGCAAATTCCGTTGCTGGCAAGGCCCAGACGCCTGATGCGCGAGCCGGGGAGGCTTATCGTGTACGCCAGGCACGTGGCACCTGCGCACCGGATGCCATTCCACTCAAGGTCCAGCGAGGTGACTCCGCAGCGAGGAAGCACGGCCGCCAGCGCCGCAACGCCCGTAGCGCCAATGCTGTTGAAGTCCAGGTTGATGTGCTGCAGGGTGGTGTTGGCAAGTAAACTAGAGGCCAGCGAGAGGGCCCCATCCTCGGTTATCGAGTTACCGCTCACGTCCAAAAACACGAGGCTGGTGTTCTTCTTGAGCGCCGCGGCAAATGAGGCCATTCCTTCGTCGCCCACCCGATTCGAGCCCAGCACCAGGCTCTCCAGCCCCGCGTTGGTGCTCAGAGCCGTAGCCAGCGTGCGCACGCCAACGGCGGAGATGTTGTTGGCGCGAAGGTTCAGGGAGCGCAGGCCGCGAGCAGCGGCCAATCCGCGGCCGAGCACCGCGGCGCCATCATCATTGACATCGGAGAAGGCGAGGTGCAGCATCCTTAGACGAGAGCCGCCAGCCATCGCGTCCGCCAGAGCGGCGAGGGCGTCCACTCGAATGCGGCCGGCCACATGCAGCTCCTTGCACTCGAAACGTCCAGACTTGATTGCGGCAAGGAGAGAAGCTGATGTCTCCCCACCTTCTACCGTGAGGTACGCCTTTGACTCTAAGGTGTGCATCTCCTTCGCCATCGTCAGCGCAGCCTGAATTTGAGCGCCAGACCACGGGAAGCGCAGCTCCGTTGCCCGAACGATGCGAAGATGGTGATTCATGCGCAGCACATTCAGCAGACTCGAGGGCCGCAGATTGACGCCCTGCTGAGCCAGATTAAGGGTGCGCATTTGCCCTTGCGCGCGCCTGCAGCATGAGTAGAAGGCGGCTTCCGTAACTGGAGTGACACGACAGCCGCCGTGACTGGTGCCAAGGGAAAAGTCAAGGTCGCGCCAGGCGAGAGGTGAAGCCAGCGCAAAGCGCCAGTCAGTGGACACACACGCAGCCACAGCGCGGTCGCGCAACGGAAGCGCATTGAAGCAGCGCATGAGCAGCTCATCCGGCAAGGCGTCAATCGCCAGGTCCTCGGCCTCGCCCTCTGTCGCCGCGAGAGCCATCACGTCTTCTTCCACACAGCACAGAGGGAGGGAGGGTGAGTAGTACGTGTGCTTCCACTGGACAGACTCGTGGCGCGGGTCTCGGGGTCACCTCGTTGACGCCAAAAATTTGCGTGCATTCGCAAGGATCTTTGGCGAGACAGCGAGAACGCTTCTCTCCGGCTGGTAACGTGCAATCCTGCGCAAGTAGACGGGCCTGCAGGGGCGCACGCCGCGAGGCGGGGCGGCCGACATTGGCTTTGCTTCCGCCACTCGTCGCTCTCGCTGCGCAGAGGGCGGCGCCTGTGTGCACACATGGCGCGCGCCTGGCTGCGCTGCCTGGTGCTCCTGCTCGCCGCGCCTCGTGCTTTTTCACAGTCTCCCTCGACTTCTAGCTCGGACGCTACCGACGCTGTCCACTCCGCTGCTGCCGGCGCGGCGTACGTGACCAGCTGTCTGGGCCAGGTGCGCCTGCGAGCAGCACCTTGGGACGTGAGGGTTGTGCTAACAGGGGCGCGTTACGCCTCCACTTGCGTTCTCGGCCTGACGCCCAATCCCACTCCTCAGTACACGGCCAACCCGCTGACGCCGCAGTGCATCGGGTCCTATGCGGACTTGCAGCAGATTGTGCTTCTGATGCTGGAACAGCCTACGCTGGTGACACCAAACGATTTGGCTGTGCTCCGCGGCCTCTGCTCCGCCACTGGCTACTCTTCCTGCATAAACCAGCTGAACACGCAGGTTGACGCCTTCCTGAAGCGCATCTCGGCGCCCAGTGCGAGCGCGTGCGACGCTGCGCTGGCCCCCAACGCGGCCAGCCTGGTGCAGCTGTTGACAGATTTCCTGTGCCTGCAGAACAACCGGGGAGAGCAGTGCTTCCAGGTTGTAGCCACCGCCGCCAAAGACCTGGGCCTGACGGCGATGCTGACTGGTCGCGAAGCGTTCAACGCCAAGACCATCTCCTCACCAAGCACCTGTGCGGCGCTGAACGCCAGCACCTGCTGCGGCGCGGCGCTGCTGGAGATGCTCTACGCGGTGGCCCAGATGACCTGCCACCAGGAGGGTGCCAACGCGGCGCAGATGCTGTCCAGCAGTTGCAGCGGCATGCCCGCTCCCTGCGGCTCCTTCACAGTGCCCTCCTACGAGGCCGTGAGCAGCTGCCGAGGCGTGAGCATGCCCAAGACGTGCGACACGCCGCCCGACTCGTGCCCCGACTCGCCATGTCAGCTGTTGTGCGCAATCGCCACCAATGAGCCGCCCGCAGAGCCCAAGGCCGCCTCTACCGCTGCCCAAGTGGCACAGGTTGCGAACGAAAGCAGCGCCCTGTCCTCCGTGTCCGCGGCCGCGTACCTCACCACCTGCCTGGAGCTGGGCGCTGGCAAGCCGTTGGAGCCACAGTGCGCCACCGTGTACGAGGACCTATGGTCGCTCATCCCCCAGGCGCTGGTGAACCCCGCTGCCGACCCCTCAGGCCCCGAGGACGCCGCGGTGCTGACGCAGCTGTGCACGCCGCCCAAGCGCGGCCAGATGAGCTGCATGCAGCAGCAGCTGTCGCTCTTCATCGCCTGGATATCCGCTATGCCGCAGCCCAGCAGCACCGTGTGTGACTACGTGCTGGGCCCAAACGTGGACACGCTGGGCATCTACGCAACCTACTTTGCTTGTCTGTCCAATGAGGATGGGCAGATGTGCCTGCCTGCAGTCGGCGCCGCGCTCAACACTGCTGGCCTCGGGGCTGTGCTGGCCGGCAAGGCGCCCCTGGACGTCGCCGCAATCGACGCCTCCAGCTTCTGCCCAGCGCTGGGGAGCACGGGCTGCTGCGCGGGCGCCTTTGTGGAAGTGGTGCAGGGCATCTTCGCCATGACGTGCCAGACGGAGCAGGCGGCTGCGCTGAGCACGCTGCTGGGGCAGTGCGACGGCCTCCCAGCCACCTGTTCAGACTTCCAGCTGCCGGAAGTCACCCCGGCAGCCTCCTGCCCCGACAGCATCACTGGCCCGCCGGTGACGTGCAGCATTGCGCCCAACCAGTGCCCCTCCACCCCCTGCGAGGCCCTCTGCGCCTATACAAACCTGCAGCGCGGCGCACCGGCATCGTGAGCGAGCGCGCGCGAGTTTATGTGTATTCACACAATCGGTACATAGCTTCACGCGTGCGCGGGTCGGTCCCTCGTCGGTCGTACAAACCAGCTAGTGGCAGACGGCTGACGCCCTCCTGCGCATAAGGCCCCTCACCTCCTGATTCGCTCCCAAGGACGGCTGTGAGGAGACGCAACTGCGCGCAGATGTCGCTGTATGGCAGAGGGCCCGCCTCGGGCCCGGAAGTCTCTGACGGCTTGCTCGCCTTCGTGGACGGCCTCGTGCCGCTGGGCTCCGACCTGCTGCTGCCGCAGCAGGTGCGTGACAAGAGAGCCCCCAGCAGGCTCTGCAGGGTTTGGGCAAACATGCTGCCAGCTTCCACCAAACACAGCCCCTGACGCGTGCCCGCTCACGGCGCAGGACCTGAGTATGAGCGGCGGTTTCTCCCGGGAGCTGCGGGGTGCGCAGGCGAAAGCACAGCTCACGCAGTCGCGCACCTGTGTGTGCGCATTGTACTGCACCAGTGCACCTGCTGACGCGCCCTGTGCACCGCCCAGCGCTGGCCGAGGGTGATTCCATGCCTCGCGACTCGGACAGCCACGGGGAAGCGGGAGGCGGTGCCAGAGCTGGGCGTGAGCGAGGGCTGACCGCCAGGGGTCACGCTGTGGGTGCCACCTCCAGCGAAGAGGGCGGCGGCGAGAGTCACGGCAGCGACAGCAGCAGCAACCTGATGGATCGCATCACGCGCGCAATGGGGGACCTGCTAGCGCCCAGCGCCGGGAAAACCAGCAGCACGCTCGGGGGGAGCCTGGTGCAGCTGTGGCTGCCCTCCAAGCTGGACGCGGTGGCGGGCGACAGCGAGGTGCTGGCCACGCGCGGCGCGCCGTTCACGGTGGCCGCTGTGCAGGGAGGCGACGGGGGCGACGCGCTGGCCGCCTTCCGCTACGCGAGCACGCACTACGCCTTTGCGCAGGACGGGCTGACCAGCGCCGCGCGCGGCCTGCCCATCGGCATGCCCGGCCGCGTCTTCATTTCCGGACGCGCAGAGGTGAGCCCGGACGTGCAGCTCTACGCCCACTCAGAGTACAGCCGCCTCCCCGACGCAGTCACCTGCGGCATCCACGGCACGTTGGCCATGCCCGTCTTCGACCGCGCCACCGGCACCCCCGGCTCGCCCAGCGACAAGGGGAGTCGGCGGCGGCGCCCGGTGGCGGTCATCGAGCTGGCCACCCCCTCGGGCCACGTAGAGTGGAGCAGCGTCATCGGGCGCATCGCAGCGGTGCTCGAGTCCTCCGGCCTCAGCACCTGCGCCAGCGCGCGCGTGGACTTCGCGGCCGCGTCGCTGCAGAGCCAGCCGGCACTGACGCGCCGTAGCGTGGCGGCTCTCACGTCACTGGTGCAGCGCGCGGGCGCATGGCCGGGCATTTCATTTGCGCAGGCATGGCGGCTTTGTGCACCTCTGCCGGCGCTCCCCTCTCGCGCGGGCGAGGGCGCCAGCTCGTCGCCCCCGCCCCCGCCGTACCTGCAGACCTGGGGCATGCCCCACACGAGCGTGCGGGGCTCCAGCCCCTCGCTGGCAGCCTTCAGGGTCATGTGCTGCGAGACGCCCCTGTGCGCGGGCCAGGGCCTGCCAGGAGTGGCGCTCAGCCGAGGATGCGCCGAGTGGACGGGCGCCGGCGGTGCGTGAGACGCGCTCGCGCACGGCACATGCGCACGCGAGTCTAACGCCCCTCGCAGATGCCTTCGACATCTCAGCCTACCCGCTGCGCCACTTCGCCCAGGCGGCGGGGCTGCAGAGCGGCGCTGCGCTGCTGCTGGAGCTGCCGCAAAACGAAGGGGGCTGCACGCTGGTCCTTGAGTGCCTCAGCCCGGACCGCCCCGCCACAGCCGCCGCCGCCGCGGGGCTGCTCACCAGCTTCCAGTCCCTCCTGTCCGAGCTGGCGACGCGCGCGGAGGCTTCGGGCCTGGCGCCGGCGCGGGTGGCACGCAAGCGGGGGGGGCGCGAGGGGGGGCGACACAACCTCCAGGTCGCCCCTCCCGCGCCCGCCCCCGCACAGGAGGCCGGCGACGAGGAGGACCAGGTGGACGATGACGACGCGCCCGAGGAGAGCGACGAGGAGGAGGAGGCTGGCGAAAAGGGAGCACAGCGTAGCGGGGCGGGCCTGCCCATCCAGAAGCGCACCCTCTCTCGCGATGAAATGGTGGACCACTTCCGCTTCGGACTCAAGGAGGCGGCCCTGAAACTGCAGATGTGCTCCACAACGCTGAAGCGCATCTGCCGCACGCACGGCGTCGCGCGCTGGCCCTCACGCAAAAAGTGGCGCAACGAGCTCTATCCGGCGCTGACCAGCCCCGGCGGCGTTGACGCGCTGATGGCCATCATGGCCCCCGGCGCTGCGCCACAGCAGGGGGCGTCCAAGCGACGCACCTCCGCGGGGATGCAGGCGCACGCGCAGCTGCACGCCGCCGCTCTGGCGCCGTCCAGCGCCAGCGGCGGCAGCGGCGGCAGCAGCGGTATGGGCATGGGCACGGGAAGCTTGGACGGAGCGGGCGGAGGCGAGGAGGCGCTGCACTGGGGGGCCGGGCTGCCTTCCACTGACACGGGCAGCAGCCACGGGCGCACCGGCTACGCCAACTGCCCGATGCTGCCTGCGGTGCTGCCGGTGGCCATGCAGGCGCTGTACGGCTCGGGTGGGGTGTGGGTGCCTCCGGGCGGCGCCGCAACCGCCGCAACCACGGAATCGCGCTCTGGAAGCAGCTCCGAGGGCGCCGCTTACCTGGCGCGCGTGTTTGCGGGCGCGGTGCACAGCGCGCCGGTGCCCTGGGGACCGAACGGCTCGCCCGTGGCATCACACCCCTCGGCGCCAGAGGCGCCAGAGGGGCCAGCCCACGCGGCCACTTCGGGACCCTCCTCTGGCGGCGCGCAGGTAAATGCAGCCATCGCCATCCCTGGGCAGGAGGCCGCCGCCACCCAAGCGCGCTTCTGCCATTCATGCGGCGCCGGGCTTCGCGCTGCTGCGCTGTTCTGCCACATGTGCGGCACGCGCGTGTGAGCGAGCAAGCAAGAGACACCCGAATGTTTGTTTGCATTAGCTAGATGTGACACGTGCTCAATTGGCGGGAGTGCCGGCAGCGCGCTCCCCATAGGCGAAGAAGTAGCAGCCAGCGATGAGCAGCCCACCGCCCACAATGTTGCCCAGCGTCACAGGCAGCAGGTTGTTGCTCAGGAAGGCTGGCCAACTCACAGCCGCGCCGTTCAGGATGCCCAGCGGGATGAGGAACATGTTGGCGATGGAGTGCTCAAAGCCCATGGCCACGAAGGAGGAGACGCAGAGCCAGATGCCCAGGAACTTGCCGGCCGGGGACTGGCTGGCGGTGGCCATCCACACAGCGGTGCACACCATCCAGTTGCAGAGCATGCCGCGCGTGAAGGCGGTTGCGAAGGGGAGGGAGGACTTCATGGCGGCGACGCTGAGCGTCGTGTTCAGCCACGGCTGCGCAGCCGTGGTGCCCGCCATGAAGGCGAGCGCGGCCACGAACAAGCTGCCCGCGAAGTTGCCCAGGAAGCTGACGCCCCAGTTGACAGCCAAAGCACGCGCAGACACTTTGTTGCTCAGCCAGCCAGCCAACATGAAAAACACGTTGCCCGTGAACAGCTCACCGCCAGTGAGAATCACCATCGACAGACCCTGCCAGCGAAGGTTAGTGCTGCACAGTGTGCCCTGCACCAGCGTGCCGCACCACTGGCAGTCCGATGGCGCCCCCCAGCCACTTGCCCAGCCCCGGGTTGGCTGCGCCGAGCGAGGGGGAGCCGCCGCCCACGGTGACCATGAGGAGCGCGCCGAGGGCGATCTGGCAGCCCTAGAGTGGGAAGGCGGGAGAGCGTTGAGCCTCAAACGAGTGCACTGGAGCGCAGGGAGCCGCGGCTGCGTACCGCCAGGAAGGAAAGCATGGCCACCTTCTGCCAGGAGTAGCTGGCCTTGAGGACGCTGGTGTTGACAGCCGCCTGGTGGTGGGGTGAGTCAGCGGCGCAACTGGGCGCGCGTGCGGCGAAGGCGGGTGCACGCCTCAAAGACCTTGCCGGGCGGCAGGGTGGCCGGGACGGGCGGGAGGGAGGTGGGCGCCACTGCCGCAGCGGCTCCAGCAGCGGTGGCGCGCGTCTGCACCTAAACCCAAGTGACGAGTCAAAAAGGGCAACAGTCAGTGGCGCCAAGTGGCGCCAATGCAGCGACGCACGCACCTGACTCCGGGTGAAGCGGGTGGAGCTGGCGCAGGCGGAGCGAGAGAGCAGCGCTGAGCGCACAGGGCTGAGCGCAGTGCGTGGCACCGCAGCCTGCTGCACAGACGGGCGCCGCCTCAGGCACGGGCGACACAGGCAGCACACGCCACGCCCGCTAGCAGCTGACTGGTTTCGAGCACGTACCTCCCGCGTGGAGGGGCTGCTGGCCGCCCGCCGGCAGACAGTCACCAGCGAGGCGCTACACAGAGACAGCGACGACATAGCTAGTGTAGGGCGTGGATCTGCGGCGTGTACGGGCCCGCCGACGCGCCGACCTCCTTCGTACGACCACAACACATCCAGTTATTAGAACGTTAGAACAGCGCCATAATCCATCATCGCAGCGCTCCGGCTGCTACGCCATGCACTCTGCACGCCAGAGCAGCCCTGCTCTGCGCCCGGAAAGCCTGGCCACTCGGCCCCGCGTGGTGCGGCGTCGTGGTGCTCCTCAGCCGGCGCGTGCGGCTGCGCGTGACCCCTTCGAGCAGCCTCTCTCGCCGTTTGTGGCTGGCAAGGTGCGTGATTGTGATAGCTGCTTGGGGCGCGTACGGGCGCGGCGCGAGTCGCGCTGCGACGCCGTTCTCGCGACTGTACCTGTGACTGAAACTCGGGCGCACTCCTCTCTGGCCGACAGGCGCCACCGCGCAACGTTTCATGCGACTCCGCGCCCACAGCTGAGGTCCGAGCCCCGCGGGCGCCTGCTGCACGCAGCGCCAGCGCGCCTGGCATGTCGCAGCAGAAAAGGGCAGGCGCCTCCACCTTTTGCCTGTCTTGCCAACACCCTCACCCCCGCGCCCTCAGGCTACCGACACCGACGTGGCCCGGTTCTCTCGCGAGACTCTGGCCATCCCGGGCGTGGTGGACGTCCAGGCGGCTGACGCACGCGTGGAGCGCGATGCCGATGGGTACTACCAGCTCAAGGCGACCGAGAAGGCGGGCAACCCCTTCGAGAAGGTGAGTGTCTGTGTCTGTGTCTGTATCTGGGTCTGCTTTGCTTCCGCCCGCAGCCTTGACTCACCTGACACTGTTGCTCTTCAGCTAAAGGTTGCGCGCGACCCGATGAAGCACCTGCTGCACCTCAACGAGGTGAACACTCTGGCCGCGGACGTGGCTGCGCGCGGCTTTGAGGCTGTGGATGACGGCAAGGAGGCGGAGGTTGAGCTGGACCACCGGCTCAAGTGGCTGGGCTTCTTCCACAAGCGCAAGCACCACTACGGGCGCTACATGATGCGCCTCAAGCTGCCGGGCGGCTTCATCTCTGCGGAGCAGGCGCGTTCGGCGCAGGGCCTGCGCTGCTGGCAGCTCTGACCCCTCTCTGACCCCTCTGAACCCCTCCCCAGACCCGCTACTTGGCCAGTATCGTGGCGCGCTACGGCGACGACGGCTGCGCGGACATCACCACGCGTCAGAACTTCCAGCTGCGCGGCATCACGCTGCCCGACATGCCCCAGATCCTGGCGGGCCTGGAGGCGCGTGGCATGAGCAGCATCCAGTCCGGCCTGGACAACGTGCGCAACGCGGTGGGCAACCCGCTGGCGGGCATCGACCCGCTGGAGGTGCTGGACACGCGCCCAGCCACCGCGGCGCTGCACAGCTACGTGACCAACTTCCAGCGCGGCAACCCCGAGATCTCCAACCTGCCACGCAAGTGGAACGTCTGCGTGGTCGGCAGCCACGAGCTGTGGGAGCAGTGCGTGCCCCGCGCAGCCTGCGCCGCGCTGCGAGTGCGCAGCCCAGCTGACGCGTCGCGCCCCGCGCGCAGCCCCCACATCAACGACCTGGCATACATGCCCGCGGAGCGCGAGGGTGTCATGGGCTACAACATCATCGTGGGCGGCTACCTGAGCGTGGCGCGCGCGGTGGAGAGCATCCCCATCGACGTGTGGGTGCCCACCGGCGAGCCCGTTGTCTCCCTCTGCCACGCCATCCTCACCGTCTTCCGCGACTACGGCTCCAGAGGCAACCGCCAGAAGTGCCGCATGATGTGGCTGGTGGAGGAGATGGGCGTGGAGAAGTTCCGCACAGAGGTTGCGGCGCGCATGCCCGGCGGCGTTCTCGCCCGCGCAGCCCCCGCCGACCTGCTCAAGACGGACTGGCAGCGCCGCAGCTACTTCGGCGTGCAGCCGCAGAAGCAGGCTGGCCTCAACTGGGTGGGCATAAACGTGCCCAGCGGCCGCATGGGGGCCGAGGACATGTTTGCCATGGCGGACCTGGCTGAGCGCTACGGCAACGGCGAGCTGCGCCTGACTGTCGAGCAGAACCTTATCATCCCCAACGTGCCCACCGACAAGGTGGCCGCCATGCTGGTGGAGCCGGTGCTTGAGAAGTTCACCCCCTTCCCCGGGCGCGTCATGGCCGGCCTGGTGGCCTGCACTGGCAACCAGTTCTGCGGTTTCTCCCAGATCGAGACCAAGCAGGCTGCGTGGAAGGCGCGTGCCTGGCTGCCTCACACGCCACGCTTGATGCCCCCGGCCCTGACTGACCCCTCGCCCCCTCTCAGTTCGCGGAGCACCTGGAGTCGGTGCTGGACATCCCGCGCGACATCCGCATGATGTGGACGGGCTGCCCCAACACCTGCGGCCAGGTGCAGGTTGCGGACATCGGGCTCATGGGCTGCATGGTCAAGGCGCCGGCTGGCGCCAGTGGCATGGTTCCCGGCGTGGACGTCTTCGTGGGCGGACGCGTGGGCGCGGACTCGCACCTGGCGGAGGTGACCCACCCGTCGGTGCCCATGGATGCGCTGCAGCCGCTGCTGGAGGAGATCATGGTGAGCACCTTTGGCGCCACGCGTAAGGCTGTGCCCAGCCCCAACAAGCAGCTGCACCTGCGCTTCAAGATGGCGCCCAAGGATGCTGCCACCAAGACTGCGCCGAAAGGGACGCCCAAGAAGGCTGGCAATGCCACGCACATCTGCGGCGACTGCGGCTACATCTACAACCAGACCATCCCGATGGAGGCGCAGCCGGAGGACTTTGCCTGCCCCGCGTGCGGAGCGCCCAAGGACCGCTTCCGCCCGCTCACCGGTTCGAGCGAGCCATCCTCTGGGTGCGCACCCCGCTGCTTTCCTGCGCGTTGTTGCGCTCCCTAACGCGCCGCCTTCTCTGTCCAGCCTGGCGTCTCGCGACTACTCCGCGGTTGCGCTGCAGGGTGCGGGCGTGCCCATCCGCCTCACGCTGGTGGAGAAGGAGGTGCTGAGCGCGGACACGCGCCGCTTCCGCTTCGCGCTGCCGTCGCTGCAGCTGCCGCTGGGTCTGCCTGTGGGGAACCACCTGACGCTGGGGTTCACAGACGGCGCCGGCGTGCGCGTCACGCGGCCCTACACGCCAGTCTCCGACGACAGCGCCCTGGGCCTGGTGGACCTTGTGGTCAAGGTCTATTTCGGGGGCGTCAACCCCCGCTTTCCGGCTGGGGGCCTCATGACGCAGCACCTGGAGGCGCTCAAGATCGGTGACGCCGTCGACGCCGAGGGCCCAGGCGGGCGCATCACCTACGGCGGCCGCGGCGCGCTGCACGTGCGTGACTACGCCAGCGGCGCGGTGGTGACGCGGCAAGCGAAGCAACTGGGCATGATTGCGGGCGGGAGCGGAATCACTCCCATGCTGGCTCTCATCCGCGCTATCTTCAACGACCCGGCGGACACCACGCGCGTCAGCTTGTTGTACGCCAACCAGACGCCCGCGGATGTGCTGCTGCGCGCGGAGTTGGACGCCGTCGCAAAGGCGCACCCAAACTTCAAGGTTTACTACACCGTGGACCGGGTTTCCGTCGGCCCCTGGCCCTTCGGCGTCGGCTTTGTGACTGCAGACATGGTCAAGACGCATTTGCCGGCGCCGGGGCCGGACACGCAGGTGCTGCTGTGTGGCCCGCCAGGCATGATGCAGCACGCCATCATGCCCGCCTTCCAGACGCTGGGCTACACGGAGGGCATGCACCTGTCCTTCTGAGCCATGTTCTCCGACCGATAGTCACCGCGTCTTCCTGTCGCGTGGTGCCTGGTGCCACACCGCGCTTCCCTGTCCGCTGATAGGCGCCTGGCGGCAGCGAGCGCGCGGCAGGGCTGGCGCAACACGCAGCTGGGCGTGCCACCGCACACGCAGCAACTGCCACGCAAAGGTAGCTCGTCACACAATCGTCAAACACACAACATGCGGCGCTGCAGCGTCCGGGGCGCGTCACCAGCGCGCGCTACCCGTGGCGGCGGCAGTGCGCCGAGGCGGCGGCCAGCTCAGCCTCCTGCGCCTCGAGCTCCTCCTCGACGCGCGGGCCCTTCGACGGCGTCTTAGGCGCAACACGGGTGAGGCGGTACGTGCGGCAACGGAGGGCGTTCTCTGTGCTCCAGGCGGCGTCAGCGTCTTCGGGCGTCGCCCCAGCTTTCTCCAGCTTCGCCAGCCAGTCCTCCTTCCAGCGCGGGCAGTGATGTGTGACTCACGTTACTCACGGTCGGAAGGTGATGCCAGAGGCACGAGTCCAGTGGCTACGATATGTCTCAGCTTTGTCCACGACAACTTGGGGGCAGCACCACTCAGCAACCTTGGCAGGTACAGGTTGAAGCCAGACTCTGTGAAGGTGTCACCGCGAAGGTTCGCTGCGTGCATTTGATAGATAGTCGTACACCAGTCTCTAGAGTCGCCGCCAACGCCCTTGACATGTCACCTGTGGATGCCGCCGTAGCTTAGCAGCCTGTGCGGATTGAGCAGCGTGCGTCCCTCCACAATGTAGTGCGCGTGGAACCTGAAGAAGCTGCGCAGACGGCGGGAGCTGTCCTCGTCCAGCTCGGCCACGCTCGCCATCGCAGCCTCCATGTGCTTCACCCACCGTTCCGCGCCCTCGCGTGTGACGCCCGCGTACGGCGCGTGGCGCCCGATGAGCGACAGCGCCCCCTTTCGCGCAGTGTATCCCTTGGGGCCGCCCAGGCGCTCAACCAGGAACAGCGCCTGGTTGTCGATGGCGTCAGCCTTGGTGGTGTTTGCGAACGCCGCGCGCAGCAGGACACCGCTGGGCAGGGGCTGCGTGTCTGCGTAGACGCGCTCGTAGAAGCAGGTGCTGAGGCGCCGGATGGCTTCAGCGCCCAGGCGCTCGAAGAGCAGCGGCACCGCTTCATCGATGTCAGTCGCCTGCTCCACAGGCACGCCGCTGAGCTCAGCAGCCTGCTGCCACAGCGAACCGGAGCCGCTCAGCGCAGGACAGGCCATAAGACGCCCCGTGCAGGACGGCACGGCAGCCGTGGGGGCTGCTTGCGCACGCGGTGGCGCTGACCCGGGCGAAGCTAGGCGTGCCTTCCTTCGGAAGAAGCGGAGAGCGCTGCACACACAGCGCGACAGCGGGGAGAGGTATTGGTGCGCCGGTCGGCCGGTGCCCTTTCTCCACGGTGCCCTTCTGCCCTGTCGGACGACGGACGACGGCGTTGGGGGTTGGCCGACGACGGACCACCAGTCGACAGCCCCTAGTCTTCCCTTCCTCGTGTTCAGTGGTGGTCTTGCTGCTTGCTCCATGAGGCGTCTCGCCTCTCTGCGCTGCGCCAGCCTGCTCGAGGTGCTCGCGCAGCGGCAGCCCAGGCTGTTCTCCTCAGCCGGGTGCGTACGCCGCGCCAGACGCGTGGCTCAGCGTCGCAGGCGCTGAGCCTGAGCACCTTGCCCCCGGCAGCGCCGTTGCCCCTTTTCCGCTGCATGAGGATCTGCACGCCTCGCGCCTCGCCTCCAGCGCGCAGACGTCCTGCTCCTTGCCAGCCCTGTGGCCGGAGGCGCAGGGCTTTCCGCACATGCTGCTGGACAAGCAAGGGCGACGGCACACGTACCTGCGCATCTCACTCACCGAACGCTGCAACCTGCGCTGCACCTACTGCATGCCCGCCGAGGGGGCGGAGCTGACGCCGAGCGGCAAGCTGCTCACAGCCGCCGAGGCGCGTGCAGCTGGCGGCTGCTTGCACAGTCGGGGCACTCTCAGCGAGCGCTGTGACACGCGAGCTGACTTTGTTGCTCACAGATTGAGCGCATTGCGCGCCTCTTTGTTGCCTCTGGCGTCACCAAGATTCGGCTCACAGGCACGCGCTCTGTTGAGGCGGATGCCACTTTGGGGCTCAGTAGCTGCCTCCTGCCCCGCAGGCGGCGAGCCGACTGTGAGGCCGGACCTGGAGGAAATAGCTGCGCGTTTGGGCGCGCTGCCCGGCCTGCGCGACCTGGCGATAACCTCCAACGGCATCCTGCTTGCAAAGAAGCTGCCAGGTACGCCCCGCCTGCTCACACACACGCACGCAGCGCACACGCGCTGAGGCGCCCATGCTGCTCAGCGCTGCGTGCTGCTGGCTTGACGGCTGTGAACATCAGCTTGGACTCGCTGGTGGCGTCCAAGTTTGAGCTGCTCACGCGGCGCCTTGGCCACGACCGCGTGCTGGCATGCATTGACGCCGCCCTGGCCGCGGGCTACTCGCCCGTCAAGGTGAACGTGGTGGTCATGCGCGGCGTGAACGAGGACGAGCTGCTGGACTTTGCTGCGCTGACCAGGCACAAGGACATCAACGTGCGCTTCATCGAGTACATGCCCTTCGATGGCAACGCCTGGGCCGCCAAGAAGATGGTCTCTTACGCCGAAATGCGCGCCAGAATAGCGGAGGCACACCCAGGGTGAGATCTGCTCCCCCCCCACCTCCCCGTCTTTCCACTCACGTTCCCCTTCCATCGCGCAGCATGTACCGCCTGGACGACGCGCCCGAAGAGGTTGCCAAGAACTTCCGCCTGCCCGACCACAGGGGCAGCGTCTCGTTCATCAGCAGCATGAGCTCCCACTTCTGCGGCGGCTGCAACCGCCTGCGCCTCATGGCCGACGGCGCGCTCAAGGTCTGCCTCTTCGGCGCCAACGAGGTGTCGCTGCGGGACGCGGTGCGCAGCGGCGCAGACGATGCGGCGCTGGCAGATCTGGTCGCGGCGGCAGTGGCGCGCAAGAAGGCTGCACACGCGGGCATAGCCGTCGCGGATTTGGTGGCACAGCCAAACAGGCCCATGGTGCGCATCGGCGGCTGATATAAGCAAATTAAATGCACGCGCGCTTTTCATTGCCGCCCTGCCCGCCTGCCTATGTTTGTGCGCACGGACGCGACGCGTGCCAGTCGTGGCAAAAGAATTGAGTAACGTAGCAATAAAGCAGCATGCGCGCAATATCGCGGCGGTATCGCGCGTATCGCGCCAACAGGCGTGTACAGAGCAGCGCCACGCACAGAGGCCCGGCGCACAGCAGCACGGGCCCGGTGCGGTGGCGGCGGCGGCGCTCACTGCGGCGCCGGCTTCTCGACCTCAGAGGTGTCCTCCACCACGCTGGTGGCCAGCCTGTCCTCCTGGCGGCTCTTGTAGGCGTCCCAGCCGAAGAACAGCGCGCCGCAGACGACGGTCATCAGGCTGCAGCCAATGGCGCCGGCGCGCAGGTCGTAGATGCTGCTGTCCGTGGTGCCGGTGCTCTTCACCGCGGACCAGCCGTCAACCTTGAAGAAGTTCTGCGCGTTGCTGTTGGTCAGGTTGGCGCTGGTGGCGGAGCTGCCGAAGCCCAGGTAGTTGCCGTAGACGTCGCGCACGAGGACGCGCACAAAGTAGGTGGCCTTTGGCGTCTCAACCGGGAAGCTGTAGTCCACCTTGTACCAGTCGGGGTCGGTCAGGTCCACGTTGTCGCCCTTGGTCACCTTCCAGGACTGGCCGGAGCGCACGCAGTTGCTGTCCTGGGCGCCGGCGGAGACGGAGGAGGCGTAGTTGGGGTCGCTGTTGGGGGCGCTCGCGGGGGTGCTCACGTTGGTGGCGACGTTGAATTGGGCGCCCGCAGACTTCAGCGGGCTCATGCCCGACGACGCGGAGGCGTTGAGGCCGGGGCGGCAGAAGGCGACGGGGGAGACTGCCGGGACACCCGCGTTGAGCAGCCCAGGCAGCGGCGCGTCGTTCACAGCCAGGCCAGTCACCGCGTTGGCGGGCTGGAAGCGGCTGATGAGCTGCAGGCACTGCTTGTTTTTCTGAGGGGGGGGAGGGGGCAGCGTGAGTCCCACAACGGGCGAACGGCACCGTTGTGGCCACACGCACGATTGCGTCGCCGCCCTTTTTGCGCCACGGGCGGTCCACGATGCTCATGGGCGCGAAGCATAGCTTGATCTCAGCGGTGTAGGCGCGCTGGAAGAGGGGCTCAAGTCAGACCCGCTCACCCGCCGCCGCACACGCAGCCGCGCACGCACCCCCAGGTTCTTGCTCACGTCGCCCAGCAACGCGGTAGTGAGGTTGGAGACGTAGTAGCCGCCGTTCACAGCGCGCAAGCCAGCGGCAACCGTGGTGCTGTCGTACGGGTTGTCGATGGCGTTGCGCAGGCCGTAGTTCAGTGCTGCAGGCGAAGCGCAGGGCGGCGCGTCAGACCGCAGCGTGCAGGCGGGGCTTAAAGCGCGCACGCGGAAGCGCACCGAAGTAGATGCTGATGGTGTTTTTCGGGCTGCGCGGCGTGTACTGGGTGAGCATGCCGTTGGCGATGTCGTCCGCGGTGGTGGTGTAGACGTTCATCTTCGCGTCCATGAAGGCTGAGCTGGCGTAGTTTGTGGGCGCGGCGGCCAGGGCGGGGAAGCTGGCGGCGGAGGTGCGCACGTTCACCATGTTGCCCGGCAGGCAGGCGCCGGGGCGCACGGGAACGCGGAACACCTGGTTGTGGGTGTTCTTCTGCAGGATGGAGGAGAAGTCCAGGAAGTGAGGCACCTGCACGCCCTGGAAGGTGGACGTCACGGCCGGCGTGGGGCTGAACGCGTTGGGCTGCGTCTTGGCCCAGCAGGGCGCGGGCGTGTCCGCCACGCCGTTGTACGTGTAGGTGCCCGAGGGACAGGCGGCGGTGTTCTTGCCGTCAGGCTTGCCCCACACCGGGTTGGCCACCACGCTGCTGCCCAGCGGGTAGTCCAGGTAGCACCCTATCCAGCCGCTGGTGCCGAAGGAGGGCGCGACTGGGGCGGTCAGGCGCGGCGAGTCAGCGCACGCGCAGACGCAAAGGGCACACCGGCCGCCGCCATAGCTCTGCGCAGCCGCGCCCGGGGAAGCGCAATGCGCGCCGCCTGGCGCCAATACAGACCTCCAGGCGCGCGCAGGCGCGCTCGCAAGCATGCGGGCGCAGTGGCGCGCAAAAGAGGCACCCAACTCTTTGTGGGGGGTCACGCCAGAAAGGTGGGAGTCGCGCCACATGGGGTCGCGCGCCGGGGCACGCACAGGTGGAAGCGTTCAGGAAGCCCTTGGGAGTCGGGTCCACCGGGATCGCTGGGTAGTCCACGGAGTTGGCCTCAGCCCGGGGCGCGCAGGCAAGAGCCAGAGCAGCCGCGAGCGCAAAGCTCTTCATCGCGCAAGCGGGCGTGTATCGCAGGGCAGCGCGCGCGGTGTTGCTGCTTCCGAACGGGCTGCAGGCTGCGGAGGAGAACAGCGGCACAGGTTTTCCGGAGGAAGCGAGTGTTGGACAGACGACCTATAGAGTGGGGCAGCCCCGCCCGCGCCCCCGCCTGATTCAGGCGGGGCTGCCCCGCCCGCCCGCCCGACCTTTATATCTACCACTCCACGCGTCTCCGCACAAGGCAGCGCCCCTGCACTACCACAATTACACTGCCAAGCTAGCTGCTGCTGAGCGAGGCTCCCGCGACTGAATGCGCAGCGTTGCCCAGCCGATGCCAGCATTATCTCCCGGCGCCGCAGACGCGTGAAGGCAGGAATGGAAATGTGGCATAGTTAAACAGAACAGCATGCGTTAAAAATGGAAGGAAGTTGACAGCGAGTGACGGCGCTCAAGCCTTGGCCGCGACGGCGTCAGCCTTGACGTCGAGGGCGTTGAGCGCTGCGCTGCTGCCGTGCTTGGAGCCCCGCTCTCCCATCGCCTCCTTGGCGAACTTCTTGGCGGCCCCGTCGCGCCCCTCCTCCTTCTCCTGCGCCGAGTACTCGCGCGTGTAGTACTCCTCCTCGTCGATGGCGTTCTTGCGCGGCCCAAAGAACATGCTGCCCCACTGGGGGAAGTGCACCAAGGCGACGGGCACGGTGAATGCCATGATGACGATGCCCAGGTTGCGAATGGCGATCTCCACCCACACGGAGGTGTGCGTGAAGAACACGTACTGCACAATGGCCGCAATCGTGTTGCCGCCCGCGCCCACGAAGCCGGAGACGACGCCCAACGCGCGCTTGCTGATGAAGGGCACGATGCCGTAGGTTGCGCCGCAGGACATCTGGGTGAGGAAGGAGAAGATGATCATCGTCGCAATGCTGTTGTTGAGGCTCTCGTAGCACATGCCGAAGGCTACGCAGACGCCGCCGGATGCGGTCTGCAGGAACCAGAGCGTCCACAGGCGGCCGCGCATGCCGAAGCGCTTGGCGGCCAGGTCGGAGACGATGCCGCCCAGCGCACGGCTGCAGACGTTCATGAGGCCGCTGTAGGAGGCGATGAGCCCGGCCTCGGTGAGCTTCAGGTCGAACTGGCTGTAGAAGTAGCCGGCCAGCACGTTGTCCACCACCAGCTCCACTCCGAAGCAGAAGCCGTAGGTGAGCACAAACACCCACATGCGGTAGTTGAAAATGCCAGCCTTGAAGTTGCGCATCGCCTCAGCTGTGTCAGCCTTGCGCGCGCCACTCTTGGCCAGCGCCGCGTAGTTGCCGTCGGGGCTGTCGATGCCGAGGATTAGGATGGACATGCCACACAGCAGGTGCAGCAGGCCGGGCGTGAAGAAGCACTGGCGCCAGGCGCGGAAAGCTGAGCCATAGTGGAGGAAAAAGCCGGCCATGATTGGGGTAACGATCTGGGTGACGCCACCGCCCAGGTTGCCCCACCCGCCCGTGATTGCGTTGGCGCCGCCCACAATCTTGGGCGTGAACATGGTGCTGGACCAATACTGGGTGCCTACGAAGGAAGCGAGGGAGAAGCCGATGAGGCAGCGGCAGATGAGGAACTCAGCGTATGTGGTGACCACAGTCATAGCAAAGCAGGGCAGGGCGGTGAGCAGCATCAGCACGCCGTATGCCTTGCGCGGGCCGATGGTGTCGCAAAGGGAGCCCATGAGGATGCGCGCGGCGACAGTGCCTGCAATGGACGCGCTGGCGGCGTTTCCAGACTGCGTGGCAGTCAGGTTCAGATCGTCGCGGATGATGGGCATCAGCGGCGCCGCCATGAAGGTGGAGCAGAAGCTGATGAAGAATGCGAACCAGGCGCTGAGCAAGAGGCGGGGGCGGGTTAGCTAGTGAGCTGAGGGCTAACGCAACGCAACGCACAGATGGAAGGCGGACATGTGCGGGTGCGCGAACGAGAAGATGCGGATGGTGGTCGCCTTGTTCTCGCTGTCCACCGGCAGCGCGAACTTGCTGGTCTGCATGCCTTTCACTGAAGCCGAGCAAAAAAGGGGAAGGGACAAGGGCAAGGGGCGCGTCAGCAGCCACAGACTCGCCATGGCGCCTCAACAGTCCCACGCTGCTGCAGCTGCGCGGCGGCGCTCACCTGAGCCCTCCGCAGACAGGCTGAAGCCGCCTGACATGGCTTGGGAGGCGTCGACGCCCTGGGCGCAGATGTGGGGCGCAGCGCGTCAGCGCGCGTCCGGGCGCGTGTCTAGAAGTCAGGACCGCTCCGACGCTGCGCGCAGGCGCAGCAGCAGCGCTGGGTGGCCTTCAGCGTGGCCGCTTGGCCTTGCACCCTTTTCACGCGTGCGCGCCCTTTGGTGGTCCGGGCCGCAAACCACAGCGCGGAGAGCGCTGCTGACGTCCAGCAAGGCCAGGCGGCAGAGAGATGCGTGCGAGCGCAGCCAGGTACGCGGCTGGCCCGTTGCTTTTTGCTCGGGAAGGGCGTGCACTGCGCGAGCTTTGCCACGCACCCGCATCGACTCGCCCGGAGCCAAGCCGGGGTCATCCCGACCATACGGCTGGTTCAGCTCCGCGCCCAGGTTGGTCTGAACCTCCGGACGCTTGGGAAACACCATCTTGCACGACCGTGTGCAGGCACGCTCCGCGCTGCACGTGCGGTGGGAGTCACGAGCAAAGCAGGCACACACACACGCTCACGGTGGAGGCGAAGGCGTCGAGATGTGTGACTCACAGCACTTGTACGACTGCTCGACTGGTAGTGTGGTGGACGGAGGTCACCTGCCCCTTGGCGCAAAGGGGACTTCTGAAAAAAAGGCCTGCAGAAAAGGCAAGCGGCGCATCCGAGCTCCCTCCGCCATGCGGCGTGCACGTGAGCCCGACATGACCGCTCTCGAAGAGTCACGGCAGCCGCGGCTGGGCGTGCTGAGCGTCGCCGCTGCGGTGGGCGCTGCGGTGGGCGCAGCTCTCACGGTGGTCCGCCAGCGCACTGCCCCGCACGCGCGCGTGCCGCTGCGCTCACCGCACGACGGCCGCGCGTGGGATACCTTTGAGGAGGCGGAGGCTGTGAAGTCGGTGCGATATGCGAGCCTGAGCTTGTTGCGGCATATCACTAAGTGGTGCTCACGCTCTCAGGGCGCGCTGCCCGAGCTGCCTGACGCAGCCGGTCTGGCCTGGGCCGTCTCGGGCGAGTTCAAGCCCTCCCAGATTGACGAGCGTGACGTGGGCACGCCCGACGACTGGGTGCCTCGCCACCCAGAGCTCGTGCGCCTCACAGGTGCGACCGACCGCCTGCCTCTTTTTGCGCCCGAGCACACCCCCTGAGTCACGCACGCACCAACCCACTTTCCAGGACGTCACCCCTTCAACTGCGAGCCGCCGCTGAGCAAGCTGCTGGACACTGGGTTCATCACCCCGGCTGCAATCCACTACGTGCGCAACCACGGCGCCGCGCCGCGCTGCGAGTGGGACACGCACACGGTGACGCTGTCAGGTGCGCGGCATAGGTCGGGCGTGTCCGCGGGGCTTGCCTGATTTCTTGTCTCGCGGTTTCAGGCAACGTGCCCGGTGGCAGCCGCACCTATTCCATGGACGACTTGGTGGCCATGCCCTCTCACACGCTCCCCGTCCTGCTGGTCTGCGCGGGCAACCGGCGCAAGGAGGAGAACATGCTGAAGCAGACCATCGGGTGCGTAGGCGTGGGCAGCAGCCACCGCCTCCCTCTCACATTCCCCTCCGCAGCTTCTCCTGGGGCCCCTCCGGTCTAGGCTGCAGCGTGTGGACTGGCGTGCCGCTGTGGCGGCTGCTGCATGCGGTGGGCATCACGGAGCCGACGCCCGAGGCGCAGTACGTCTGCTTCGATGGCCCGCAGCAGGAGCTTCCCAAGGGGGCTGACGGCAGCTACGGCACCAGCATCCCGATGCACGTGGCACTGGACCCCGCCTGCGACGTGCTGGTGGCCTACCAGCAGAACGGGGCGCGCCTGGAGCCCGACCACGGCTTCCCCGTGCGCGTCATCATCCCCGGCTGGATCGGCGGCCGCATGGTGAAGTGGCTGTGCAAAATCGTGGTGAGCGCGACGCCCAGCGACAACTTCTACCACTTCAACGATAACCGCATCATGCCGCCCGAGATTGACGCTGAGCGCGCCGCCGCGGAGGGGTGGTGGTACAAGCCCGAGTACATCTTCAACGAGCTGAACATCAACAGCGCCATCGGGGCGCCTGCGCACGGGGAGGTGCTGTGCGTGCAGCGTTCGGCGAGCTCGCAGCCGTTCACGCTGAGGGGCTACGCCTACACTGGCGGCGGGCGCGCCATCACGCGCGTGGAGGTGAGCGTGGACGACGGGTGTTCCTGGGCGCTGGCGCAGCTGCAGCGCCCCGAGAAGCCCACCAAGTACGGCCGCCAGTGGTGCTGGGTCTTCTGGCAGCTCACTCTGGACGCGCGCGCGCTGCTGCTGGCGCCCACGCTGCGCTGCCGCGCCTGGGACGCGGGCAACAACACGCAGCCGCGGGACATCACGTGGAACGTGATGGGCATGGGCAACAACTGCCATTTCACAGTTCACGTGCACCAGCAGCGGGACGCAGAGGGCAACGTCTCACTGCGCTTCGAGCACCCCACGGAGCCGGGCGCGCTCAAGGGCGGGTGGATGGGCAACACGGCGGGCGGGTGGAAGGTGCGAGGCCTGGAGGGCACGCAAGCGAACCACTGCAGCTACTCACGCATCCTCCTCTGCACAGCCTGCGCCCGCGGCGCCACCCGGCGCGATGGTGGCAGCGCCCGCGGTTACCGTCGCTCCCGCGCCTGCGCCTGCCGACGCGCCTGCTGCTGCGGCACCCTCCAACGGCAAAAGGTTCTCCATGACTGAGGTTGCCAGGCACAACAGCGAGCATGACTGCTGGATTGTCGTCTCCGGCAAGGTGCGCCGCAAGATGCACGCGCCTTCCTCCGCGTCTGACGCGCCACCTTGTGCCAGGTGTACGACACCACAAAGTTCAACAAGCTCCACCCCGGCGGCGGCTCCTCTATCTTCATCAACGCGGGCACGGACACGACGGAGGAGTTCGAGGCCATCCACTCCAAGCGCGCGTGGGGGCAGCTGGCCGAGTGGTACATCGGCGACCTGGTGCGTCTGCATGCTGGCTCCTCGCCGCCCTCTGTCGCTGATCGCGTTGCATTTTGCCTCCAGGATGCCGACGCGCCGGTGCCGCCCGCGACGCCGCTGGAGACTCAGGCGCTGCAGCGCACGTCGCTGGACGTTGAAGGACGGCTGAAGCGTTCTGCCGCTCGCATCTGGGCCGGGCCCGTGGCCCTGGACGCCCGCAAACGCCAGCCTTTCAAGTGCGTCGCCCACGCAGCGCGCGCACGGTGTCAGCGATGCTGGACTTACGCTGCTTTCCCTGCCCAGGCTGATTGAGCGCACGGAGCTGAACCACAACACGCGTCTGCTGCGCTTCGCGCTGCAGTCGCCCGCGCACGTGCTGGGCCTGCCCGTGGGGCAGCACGTGTTCATCAGCGGCAGCATCGATGGGCGGCTGGTGATGCGCGCGTACACGCCGACGAGCGTGAACAGTGACCTGGGCGTTTTTGACCTCCTCATCAAGGTCTACTTCAAGGGCACTGACCCCGAGTTCCCCCTCGGCGGCGCCATGAGCCAGCACTTGGACGGGCTGCGGTTAGGCGATAGCATCGACGCCAAGGGTCCGCTGGGACACATCGAGTACATGGGCCGCGGCGTCTTCGAGCTCTCCGGCGCGCGCACGCACGCCACGCGCCTGGCGCTCGTCGCGGGCGGCACGGGCATCACGCCCATGTACCAGCTGATCCGCGCGGCGCTGAGCGACGCGGGCGACGAGACGCGCATCTGGCTGCTTTACGCCAACCGCAGTGAGGAGGACATCCTGCTGGGCGCCGAGCTGGAGGCGCTGGCGGCGGCGTATCCCACGCGCTTCACGCTGACGCACACGCTGAGCCGGCCGCGCGAGCCGGCGAGCTGGAGGGGCCGCTCCGGCCGCGTGAGCGCCGATATGTTGGCTGCGCACCTGCCGCCGGTGCGCGTGGACGGCGCCGACGTGGCACTCGCCTTCCTCTGCGGCCCGGGCGGGATGCAGGAGGCGTGCTACCGCCACTTGTACGCGATGGGGTATCCGGACGAGCGCGTGCTCACCTTCTGAGCTGAGTGCAGCGCTGGCCCGCAAACACTGTCGATTCCTATTCTTAATGCAAGTCTTTAACACTTGCAACGCTAACGCTCCACGTACAAGGCGTCTTGCTAAACAACAGCGATTCCGCGCGCGGCGAGCGCCGTGGCGAGCACAACGTCCAGCTGGGCATAGCTGGATGCGGCGGCAGCCAGGCGCGCGCGCATGACGCGCTGCTGCGCCGCCGCCGTCACACGCAGGCTACTGAGACGGTGGGCGAGGAGGATGGCTGCTGGGGGCGCATCGACCCCGCATCCCTCCACCTCGAGCCCAAGCATCACGCCGCCACCGCCGCCATCGCGCTTCTCCTCGCTCTCACTCTCGCTCTCGCTCTCGCTCTCGCTCTCGATGCCGCCGTCGGCGTCACCGACGGTGCGCACGCGCAGCGCTGCGGCGCCCTTTGGCAGCGCCGCAGCCACAAACGCAGCCGCCCGCAGCATGCGCTTCGCCTCCCTGGCGCGCGTGCGCAGCGCGGACAGCGCCTCCGGGAAGCGGTGCAGCACGTCGTCCAGGTCCGCGCGGCTGAGCGTCAGGATGTGGCAGGTGCCCTCGGCTATCAGGCTGTAGCGGCGCCGCAGTGCGTCGTCGAAGAAGCCCGCCTCGCCGAAGGAGGCGCCGGCGGTCAGCGCTTCCACGCACAGGCTGCCGCGACGCACGCCGGCGCGGCCGTGCTCGATGAAGACGAGGGCGGCGGCAGCGGCGGCGCTGCGCAGCAGGTCGTCGCCGTGCAGGCACGCCTGCGGATGCAAGCGCATCGCCAGGTCGCGCAGCATGGCGGGCGGGCAGTCCCTGAAGAGCTGGCTGGAGCGCAGGGCGCCGCCGCGCAGGTGCAGCAGCACGTCCGCGTGCAGCCCCCGCGGCAGCGCCTCCATCACGGCGCCCATGTCCACCCCGCGGTGCAGCGCCCACAGCTCTGCCGCGTGCGCCTCCGCACGCAGCGCTAGCGGCTTGGGCACGCCGTAGTGGCTGCACAGCTGGCGCAGCGCCTCCAGACGAGCGCCCAGCCGCGCTCCGGCGCGGTCAAAGGCCTGCAGCAGGACGGCCATGTTGCCGAACACCACGGCACAGGCGATGCAGCCGGCCAGCTCGAGGCACATTGCGCCGACACGCTCCATGTTTGTGCCGGGCACCAGGTCGCCGAAGCCGATGGTGACGAGCGTGGTGAGCGCATAGTAGGCCATGGCCATGTACTTGGTGGGCAGGTCTGCGCAGTAGAGCGTCCACTCGCTGCCCGGAGGCAGGGTGAGGCCCGGCAGCGTGCGGCTGGCGCAGAGCTGCGAAGGGCCCAGTCAGCGCATCGCACACACTCCGCCGCGCATCGCGCGCACGCGCGCACCGCCGCCTGCACCGCGTCCTCCGCGGCGCTGAAACGCACGCCTCGTCGGTGGTCCACCAGCGCCTTGGGCAGCAGACCCGTCTCCGGGTTGATGCCGTTGCCGGCCGTGTACTCCACCTGGTAACGCGAGACGGTCCAGATGGCGCAGGCGCCCCAATGGGCGAGGACGAGGAAGGCGCCCATGAGCTGCGCCACTCGCAGCAGGGGCGACCCAGCGGCTGCGTGCGCGCTGCTGGCGCGCGCCAACAGGCGCAGCCGCAACAGGCGCGGTAGCTTGGCGAGCCGCAGCGCCAGCGAGCTCGGCTGCTGCCCGTTGGTGACGGCGGCGACGGCCACGAGCGCGTCCCAGGGAAAGATGGCCGCCAAGTCGCCCACCAGCCAGCCCCGGGCGGCTGCGTCTAGCACCGCGCGACCGTCAGTCACCAGCGCGTCGCCGGGCGCGGGCAGGGCGGTGCGCAGAGACAGGCCCACGTCCAGCCTGGGTGCGGGGTGATGTCAGGACGTGCGTGCGACTCTGGCCAAGGGCTGGTGCGCGCCAGAAACAGACGTTCACGAACGTGTCCACGCCCGCCATGTGTCGCGGGTAGCAGTTGTCCAGCGGCTGCGGCCCCGTGCACACGCGCTCCAAAGAGTCAAAGGTGTAGCCAACCAGCCAGCTGTGCGTGAGCGCGTGAGCGCACGAGTCGCCCGCGCCGCGCCGGCGCACGCACGGTATGACGAGCGTGTAGTAGAGCGCAAAGCAGCACATGAGCGCGTCCCAGCGCAGCTTCCAGCCCGCGTTTGGTGACACCAACCCTCGACGCCACAGCGGCGTGCGGAGCGGCGTGTCCAGCCCATCCGCGCAGTGCGGCACCACCTTTTTCTGAGACTCAGGCGGCGGCATGGGTGAGTCGGGTGGGTCGGGGGCGGGCGGGGAGAGAGAGAGAGGCGCCAGAGGATAGACCAGCAGACGCGAACCGACACACCAGCCACCTGACGTCACACAGTACCAAAGGAGGAACGTCACGCCCTCCGACAGTCCCATGTCGGCCGAGCTGCTGCGGCTGCTGTACGAGGCACTTGATGCGGACCCGTCTGTGCGAGCAGAGGGGGAGAAGGGGCTGGCGGCTGGTGCGCTGCAGTCCGGCTTCGGCCTCGCGCTGGCGCAGGCAAGCGCCTCGCCCGAGCTGCCCTATGGCGTGAAGCAGATGGCGGCTTCGGTGTTTCGGAAGTTTGTGAAGGTGTGCCTGCAGTCAGGAGCTTGAACCCTGCTCTCCCGCCTCTTTCTCACCACCACCGCTCGGCGCCTGCAGGAGCACTGGCAGCAGGGCGACGAGAACTTCGTGGCCCCGCAGGTCGGCGACGAGGAGAAAGCTCTGATCCGCGAGCTGCTGCCGCGCGGCCTTTCCGACCCGGTGGGCAAGATCCGCCTCGCAGCGGCCATGGCCATCGCCAGCGTGGCAGCCTTTGACTGGCCGGAGGCGTGGCCGGAGCTGACGGGCACTCTGGTATGCGCCATCCGTGAGCGCAGGAGCGCGGAGTGCGTGCACGGCGCGCTGCGCTGCCTGGCGCTGCTGGCGGACGACCTGGAGGAGAGCAGCCTGCCTGTCGTGGTGCCCGCGCTGTGGCCCCAGCTCTACGCATTGGTGGCGGACGACTGCGGCGCGTCGCTCGCCCGCCGCGCACTGCAGGTGCTACACGCCTGCCTGCAGACGCTGGCCTACGCTTCCGGCGCGCAGGCCGCCCCCTGCCGCGCACTCATGGCGCCCTACGTGCCCGGCTGGCTCGCCGTCATCGCTCGCGTGCTTTCTCAGCCGCTGCGTGCCAGCGACGCGCATGCGTGCGGCCTGCAGATGGAGGCCCTGCGCGTGCTCATGAAGCTGCTCACGCTCTTCCCGCCCAAGGACGCTGCGCTAGGCAGCGACGCGGCGCACGCTGTGGCCGCCGTCTGGGGGCTGCTGCAGCGCAGCCATGAGGCGTACCAGGCGTGCTGCGTGGAGGGGGACGGGGAGGGGGAGGAGTGCGGTGCGGACAGCGACGGCGAGGAGCTGTCGCTAGAGGCGCTGGTGGCGCAGCTGCTGGAGCTGCTGCTGCTGCTGGTTGGCAACGGGCGCTTCGCGGGCCTGGTGGAACCGCACCTACCCAGCCTGCTGCCGCTGCTGCTGGGCCTGATGCGCATGACGGCGGCACAGGAGGCGCGCTGGGCGAGCAGCCCGCAGGAGTTTGAGGAGGACGAGGATGAGGACTGCTCCTCCGTGCGCGCAGTCTGCGAGATGCTGCTGGACGAGCTGCTTGCGGAGATGCCGGGCAGCGCGGCGCCCGCGCTCACCGCCACGGCGGTGGAGGCTATGCGCTGCGGGCCCGCGCACGCGGCGCGGCCGCGGGGGTGGTGGAAGGCGCGTGAGGCTGCGCTGCTGGCACTGGGCAGCACTGCGGAGCGCTTCATGGAGCCTGGCGCGCCCTCTGGCGGGCCCGACTACGCGCAGCTGGTGCGCGACGTGCTCTCCTCAGAGCTGCACCCGGGCGCCGCGGCTGCGAGCGCCGCGCCGCCGCTCCTCGCCGCGCGCGCCCTCTGGGCCGCCACCCGCTGCGCGCGGTGCGTGCCGCTGGACTCTGCGCCGGCGCTGCTGGACGCCATCGCCGCAGCGCTGGCCCCGGGCGCGCACCCGCTGCTGCGCGCTGCTGCTGCGCGTGCCGCAGCAGCCTACATCCCCGTCGCCTCCGCCGACGGAGCGCTCGCCCCGCGCGCGCCGCGGCTCTTCGCGCTGCTCGGGGGCGTGCTGGCGGCGCACGGGGAAGAGGCGGCGCTGGGCGGTGCCTTGGAGGCGCTGCGCTGCCTGGCGCGCGCGCAGCCCGGCTGCGCGGCTGGCGGCGCGCAGGCGCTGGCGCCGCCGCTGCTGGGCGCGTGGGCGGCGCACTTCAACGACCCGTTGCTGGCGCCGGCGGCTGCAGAGGCCGCCGCCGCCCTCGTCGCCTGCTCGCCCGAGGCTGCGCGCGCGCTGCACGGCGCCGCGCTGCCGCAGCTGCGCTGCGTCTTCCTGGAGGCTGCGGCCAGCGTGGCGCCCCCCGGGCTGCTGGCCAGCGCGCTGGAGCTGGCGCACGCGCTCGTCGGGCAGCACCGTGGCGGCGACCAGGCCAGCCGCGCGGCGCACGCTGCGCTGTTCGCGCCCGCGCTGGCCCTGGCCGCGGCCGCCACGGACGCGGCGGTGGTGGGCGCCGCGTGCACGCTGCTGCGGGACCTGCTGCGCGGGGCGGGCGAGCAGCTCCCCGCCTGGGGCTGCGACGGCCAGGGCGCCGGCGACGCCGTCGGCGCGCTGCTGGAGCTGGCCGCTCTGCTGCTGCAGCGCGGGGGGGAGGACGAGGACTGCGCCGTGCAGGCGGGGCCCCTGCTGCTGGCGCTGCTGCGCCGCGCGCCAACAACCTGCCTGTCCCTCCTGCCCCGCATCGCTGCCGCCTGCGCGCAGCGCATCAGATGCGCGCGCACCCCCGCCCTGGCCGCCTCGCTGCTGCGCGTCTTTGCGCTGCTGGCGCACGAGGACTGCGCGGCGCTGGTGGACATGCTGGCCGGATGCAGCGACCCGGCCGTGTGCGGCGACGACGGCAGCGCGCTGGCCACCGTGCTGCGCGCCTGGACGGTGGCCCAGGCGGACGTGCACGGCGCCAGCGCGCTGGCGCACACCACCACTGCGCTGGCGCTGCTGGCCACCTGCGCCCACCCTGCGCTGCAGCGGGTGATCTGCCGCGGTGAGCGCGTGGACGCGCTGGCTGGCGAGGCGACCATACGCACCCGCTCGCGCGCGCGCCAGGCGGGCCCGGAGCAGTACGCCGCGCAGCCGGCCCCCCAGGCGCTGCTCGCCCTCTGCGCCGACGCGCTGCTGGAGGCGCAGGAGGCGGCGGCGCTGGACGACGAGTGGAGCACGGACGAGGAGGACGAGGAGGAGACCCGGGGCCGAGGCAGCAGCGGACAGCGCCTGGGGAAGGGCCTCGGCGGAGACATTGCGGCGCTGATGGAGCGCGGCGGCGGCGCCGGGCTGTGGCCGGACGAGGAGGCGGAGGGTGACTCGGACGAGGCTGATGATGCGCTGACGCAGACGCGCGACGCTGTGCCTCGATTTGTGGGTGAGGCGCTGCGCCAAGCAGCCGCAGATCCGGCCCGCGCGCAGATGCTGCTGGCACACGCGCGTGCGCTCAACCCGAGGCGACAGCAGGCGCTGCAGCAGGCCATGCAGCAGGCCAGCGCCAGCTGAAGCCCAACACCGCCTGCAATTATGAGCTTCCGTTCTTATTCGTCGTTAAGCGTCTGACCTGACCACGCGTCGGTCACCACGAGCCATTGAGCCCCGTTTTTAAGAATTCGACTTGGCACCGACCCTTTCGAGGTTTCGACGTTTCGAGGGGTCGTCACCCTTTCCACCCTCGCACTGGCTATGCGCTGCCGTTGCTGAGGCTGCGGCCGCAAGGGAAACAGAGGGACGCGCACATAGCACATGTCGGCGCGTTCGTTGCTGAGCTGTGCGCCCTCGCACAAGGGTGGAGCGCTAAGCGCCGCTGTCCTCTCACCGCCGGGACGGAGCGCGCCCGCCTGCTCGCCGCCTGCCCGCCTGCCGACCGCACACGGTGGGCCCGGGAGCTTCCGCAGCCGCAGGTGCGTGGCGCGGCCAGGCGTGAGTCAGCTGAAACTGAACTGAAACGTGCCTCTCGCTCCCCTTCGATAGCCCCCACCGCGGAGAGACGACGGAGGCTGCTCGCGAGCTCCAGGCTTACCTGTCGCGCAGCAGCTGTGGTGAGCTGAGCGCGCTGGCGAGTTCTCCACCAGTGCGCTCGGCCAACCCCCTACCCCAGAACTTTGCGGAGGGTGTCGCGCGGAGTCCCTTCGGCGCCGCGGGCGCCTCCTCCTTCAGGCCCACCTCGCCACCCACCAAGACGGTGGTGCACGGCTTCGCGCCCTCCGTCCTCACCTCCACCACGCCGTTGGCGTCACCCCGCTTCCTGTGACGGCCGCCCCAACCGGGCTGCTGCCGACCTGTATCCTGCGCTACGCTTGTGTGGCCCGCTGGTGAGACTAGACCTTGTACACCGTACAGAGTGTTTTTAAAACTGCCACACGTATGACCGTATTGCCAACAAGTCGCCGCGCCGCACCCTCACACAGCGGCGCGGCGCAGCGCCAGCGCAGCAGGGTACCCCGCCCGCCCCTCGCGGATGACTAGTCGGTGACCGATTTGAGGAGCCACAGGGACAGCGCAGCCCCGATGAAGTGCGCCAGCAGCGCGTTTGCCGCAGCCTGCACCAGGAAGATGTCCAGCGCCAGCACCGGGTTGAACGCGGCGCCGCTCAAATACGGGTTCTGCGCCGCAACGCTGAGCGTCTTTGCAAACAGAAGCCCCGTGGTTGCCTGAAACGCAAGTCAGCACGGCGCCGCAGCCGGGCGCCAGCGCAGCAGCGTGCCTGTAGGCCGACGACTGTGAAGCCCATGCCCAGCATGTTGATTGTGACGCCGCTGGTGAGCGAGTGGATGACCTGGCGCGAGCGCTGTCAGACGCCGCAGGGAGACGCAACTGCCGCGCTCGCCAGCAGCACTGTCAGTGCGCACTGGGCTCCACGCGCCTGCGAGCGCGGCGGTGCCAGCTCCGGCTGGTCCACTCCTCTGCGCAGTCGGTCGCCCAAGCGTCGGTAGCCCATGGTCCAGAAGACGCTCAGAAAGGCGGCCACGATGCCGAACAGGATGAAGTAGAGACCCGCGTCCGTGCCCTGCGACGCCCGTCAGCAGAGCAGGCGTGTAGCGCGTTAGCATCGGACACGCCTTGGTCACGCCCTTGAAGACGATGCTGAAGACGATGATGACCGCCGAGACCACCGTCAGGGTGAGCTGGCTCCAGAAGCCCAGCCAGGAGGCGCGCTTGAGGCGCTGCGCGCAGGAGGCCACCTTGGCAGCCACAGTGGCGAGGTGCGCCTTCTCCTCCGCGCTCAGCCCGCCCACAGGCGGACCCGGCTGCGCGGCAGCACCCGAGGCGGCGACCGCGGGCGCGCTGCGGCGGCGCAGCGCGGGCGCTCGGCGCTGCAGCAGCGCAGCGGTGTGGCGCACGCCCACGACGAGAGCAGGGCCCACGTGCGGAGCTGCGGGTGCGCGCCTGAGTCGCACGCACGCGCCTTGCGCGCCGCTGAGCACAGCCAGGCGCGCACTACACGCTGCCATGGCGCAGACAGGAGGCGTTTCTAGACACGCGAACAACGCCTAGACTACAAGGGCTTACGCTATTCAAGGTTTAAGGGCGCTTATTTTTGCTGGGTTGGCAAATAAGGCAGGTGCCTTATAATTCCAGGAGCTGAAAACGCCTTATAATAAGCTTATAATGCGCCCGCCCAGCCCCTATAAGGCCTGTCAGCATGGCTGG
>Ga0208951_1000034_pt1 | contig 48687 bp, 35 predicted proteins | sample GreLakmeMI27MSRF_FD_187702 | JGI IMG/M metagenome (GOLD analysis project Ga0208951, IMG submission 187702) | Freshwater lentic microbial communities from great Laurentian Lakes, MI, USA - Great Lakes metaG MI27MSRF (SPAdes) | ecosystem: Environmental > Aquatic > Freshwater > Lake | place: Great...
GGGCCCGGCGGCGGCGGTGGCTATGGCTATGCCGCCCCGGCCGCGGGCGGCGGCTACGGTGGTTACGGCGGCGGCGGCGGGCGCGACGACTACCGCGGCGGCGGCGGGCGCGAGCGGTCGCCCCCTCGGCGCCGCGAGCGGTCACCCCCTCGCCGCAGGGAGGACTCCCCCCCGCCCCGCCGGGAGCGCTCACCGCCCCCGCGCCGCGACGACCGCCGCCGGGACGACTGAACGGGCGGCGGGAAAGGTCTGGGCTGGGGCTGGGAACGGGGGCTGGTTCCAGGAACACGCACTGTGCGTGTGACGACGAATCCGAATGGGGGGCATCACTCTCTCTCTCTCTCTCTGCAATTCCACGCGCACGCGCATGCACCAGCACTCAGGCGGCCTTTTGGCGTGCGCTGGCGCCGCTTATGGCGTACTGCTTCTGGTAGAAGCGCCCGAACAGGAACAGCATGTTGAGCATAACCCACAGCTGCGTGAGCGGCAGGCTGGCGGGGCAGGCGCCCGGCGTGGCCAGCACGACGAGCGAGTGTGCGGCGCAGGCCACAAACTGCGCCATCTGCGCAACTGTCAGGTACCGCTTCCACGCGCAGCGCACCCCCAGCGCCGCCAGCAGGTAGTAGGAGTACATGAGCACGTGGATGGCGGCGTTGCAGCCGCAGCCGAAGTAGGCGTCTACGCAGCCGCTGGTGCGCAGCACCAGCAGCCAGGCCCAGATGAGCAGGCAGTGGTGGTAGCAGTGCAGGAAGGAGAGCTGGTCGTGCTTCTTGCGGAGCACCATGAAGACGCTGTCCAGCAGCTCAACGTACTGCGCAAGCAGAAGGGTGCGAGTGAGACAACAGCACATCTACCCCGCCTGCGCCACCCCGGGGGCTGCTGGCGCGCAGCGCGCGCGGGCGGCGAGCTGACGTGCAGGCGAGCGCGGTACGGGAGAGCGGCAGGCGTAGCGGCGTAGCGGGTGCCTGGGAGCAGGTGCTAGCGGTGGGCCGCACGCGCCTTGTTATTGTAGTGGAGCCAGATAACGGCCGCGATCCTCCCGTACTGCGGCCTGTCCCGCCAGCTGTGGGGCAGCACGTTGGCCCACACGCGCAGTCCGTTGCCCCGCACCTCGGCGAGCAGCACGCACACGCAACAGGCGTTGAATAGCGCCTGGTAGCCGTTGTACACCAGCATGGCGGACTTGCAGCTCAGCGCGGGCCTGCCCGCCATCAGCCGCGGGCCCAGCGAGTAGAAGGCCAGGTAGGCGGCAGTGACAGCCGCAGGCAGCGCCAGCGACACCTGGCTGTAAAACTCGGGCGTCGCGGCGGTGCTGCCCGCGGGCGTCGCGGCGCGCAGCTGCAGCAGCGTGTAGCCCACCGCGCACGCGCCGGCCAGCACCAGCTCAACGGCACCAGAGGAGGCTGGGGCAGCAGCCGAGCGCTCAACTGCAACTTCGCCCGAGCGCACCTTGGACGGCGGAGCGCCCGTATGCGCTGCTCGCAAGCTAGGCTGACACATGCGTGCGGAAGCGGCAGCAGGGAGGCGGGGAGGGCGAGCGGCTGAGCGCACGTGAACAAACAACAAGCGCGCGGCAGAGCTAGTTTCGTGCGCGGCAGTCTTTGATTTTCTCGATGACTGGCCCCCAAGCAGCCCTGCTGACCTGTGGAGGCGGCCTGTGAGGCGGCGAGTTGAGATACGCGCGTGGGGTGAGGATGGACTTGCAAACACTTGCAGCAGTGCTGCGCGCCTGCGTGAGCCCAAACAAGGAGGAGCGCAAGCGGGCGGAGGATGAGTTGCTGAAGGTACGTGCGCAGTGCACGCGCGCGAGGGCTGGCGGCCCCGTTGGACGCAGGGAGGATGTTGGGCAGAAAGGGCGGCGGCTGTCTCGACACACGCCCCTGCCCAGCGCCTCGCAGAGCGCGCGCCAACGCCCCCGCTTGCCTGTAGTGTGCTTGTTCCACGCGTGCCTGTGCCTTGCGTAGCCCCGCGGGCGCTCTGGATCCCTGCGCGCACTCACCCCCCTCACCCTTTGGCAGTTCAAGTTCGCGGCTGGCCACCTGACGTCGCTGATGCAGTGCGTGGTTGCGCCGCAGCTGGAGCTGCCGCTGCGCCAGGCTGCTGCGATCCAGTTCAAGAACCTGGTCCTGCGTGAGTGGGACCCGGAGGAGGACGACCAGCGCCCCGCGCAGGCCCCCGGCGCGCCCCCGCACCCCGCCCTGCCCGACGCGGACAAGGCGATGGTGCGCGCCAACATGCTGGAGGCTGTGGTGCAGGCGCCGCCATTGATCCGCGCCCAGCTGGGCGTTGCACTGCGCACAATGCTGGAGGCTGACTACCCGGAGCGCTGGCCGGGCCTGCTGCCCCAGATCAACGCCTGCCTGCTGAGCAGCGAGGCTGGGCGGCTGTACGGGGGGCTGTTCTGCCTGCGCATGGTGTGCCGCAAATACGAGTACAAGGACGTGTCAGTGCGCCCGCTGCTGCACGCTGTGGTGGTGGAGACGCTGCCGCAGCTGCAGCGCATCACTCAGGGCCTGCTGGCGCTGAACAGCACGGCGGACGAGGTTGCGGAGCTGCTCAAGCTGGTGCTGAAGACGCTGTGGAGCTGCGTCTACATGGACGTGCCGCCCTCCATGCAGCAGCCGGACACCTTCCACGGCTGGATGACCATGTTGGGCGCGCTGATCGAGCTGCAGTTCCCCGCCGGCTGTCAGCCGGTTGAGGATGAGGATCGTCAGGCGTGGCCGTGGTGGAAGACCAAGAAGTGGGCCTTCCGCATCTGCAACCGCCTGTTCAGCCGCTACAGCACCCCCAAGAGCTGCCGCGACGTTGCCCACAAGGCGTTCGCGGTCCGCTTCAAGAGCCTCTACTCGTGCTCGCTGCTGCAGAGCTACCTGCGACAGCTGAGCAGCCTCACCCAGGGCGCATTCCTGCCCGACCGGGTGCTCAACTACGCGCTGCAGCTGCTGGAGCACGCGGTGCCAAAGCCCGCGCCCTACCGCATCCTGCAGCCCGCGCTGCCAGCCTTCCTCTTTCAGGTGGTCTTCCCGCTGCTGTGCTTCTCGCAGAAAGACGCGCTGCTGTGGGAGGAGGATCCGCACGAGTACATCCGCAAGGGCTACGACATCATCGAGGACATGTATAGCCCTCGCACAGCAGCCATGAGCTTCCTGTGCGAGCTGCTGCGCGTGCGCGGCGGCGACCAGCTGCACCCGTTCCTCTCCTTCCTGGTGTCTGTGCTGCACCGCTGCGGGCCGGGCACGCCGCCGGAGACGCGTCCGTACGGGGAGCTGGACGGGGCGCTGTACGCGCTGGGCAGCCTGTACGACCTGCTCAAGCGGCGGCCCCCCTACTGCGATCAGCTGGAGGGCATGCTGGTGGCGCACGTGCTGCCCGAGTTCGGCAACGCGCGCGGCCACCTGCGCGCAAAGGCGTGCTGGGTGGCTGGCGTCTACGCCGACACGCGCTTCCAACAGCGCGCCCACTTCACGCAGCTCATGGAGCGGGTGGTGCACTCGCTGCGCGACCCGGAGCTGCCGGTGCGCGTGGACGCGGTGGTGGCTCTGCGCGCCTTTGTGGACGCCAGCGAGGACGTCACGCAGCTGCGCGCCATCCTGCCCCACCTGCTGGACGAGCTGTTCAAGCTCATGGCGGAGGTTGACAACGAGGACCTGGTGTTCACGCTGGAGGCGATTGTGGAGAAGTTTGGCGATGAGATGGCGCCCTACGCGCAGGGCCTCATCCAGAACCTGGTCGCCTCCTTCTGGCGCGCCCTGGCCGCCGCGGACGAGGAGGGGGACGGGGACAACGACGGCAGCGGCGCGCTGGCCTGCCTGGGCTGCCTGCGCACAGTAGCAACCGTGCTGGACGCGGTGTCGGCGCAGCCCAGCCTGTACCCGCAGCTGGAGGCGCACCTGATGCCGCTGCTGCAGCGCATGCTGAGCAGCGAGGGGCAGGACGTGTACGAGGAGGTGCTGGACATCCTGGCGTACCTCACCTACTACACGCCCCGCGTGAGCGACGCGCTCTGGTCCCTCTTCCCCGTGCTGGTGGGCAACGTGCGCGAGTGGGGCCTGGACTACTTCGCGGAGACGCTCACGGCGCTGGACAACCTGGTGAGCCGCGACACGCAGCGCTTCCTCACCGGCACAGACGCGCAGGGCGTGCGCCACGTGGACGCGCTCTTCTCGCTGGTGCAGCACGTGCTGGGCAGCGACCAGTACGAGGACGACGACTGCGTGTGCGCGCCGCAGCTGCTGGCCATCGTGCTGCAGCACTGCCGCGGACAGGTGGACCCAATGGTGGAGCCCGCGCTGCGCCTGGTGGCTGCGCGCCTGGAGGGGGACACCCCCGCGGTGGACCCCTTCTTCCGGGACACGCTGCTGCTGGTGTGGGCCAACAGCCTGTACTACAACCCGGCGCTGGCGCTGGCGGCTGCGCAGCGCTGCGGCGCGCTGCCGGTGCTCTTCCGCGCCTGGCACGCGGCGCTGCAGCGGGTGCGCAAGAGCGGCAAGCGGGCGCACTTCAAGCGCGAGCAGGACAAGAAGCTCTGCGTGCTGGGCCTCACCTCGCTGCTCACGCTCCCGCCCGGCCAAGCGCCGTCCGAGGTGGAGGCCACCCAGGGCACGCTGGTGCAGGCCGTGCTGCAGCTGCTGTCGGAGCTCAAGGTGCAGCGCGAGCAGCGCCTCAAGCAGGAGGCGGAGGAGGGGGATGGCGACGAGGAGGAGAGCGAGGAGGAGGAGGAGTACGGGGGGGTGGAGGACGAGGACGAGGATGAGGCGGCGCCCCAGGGGGGACAGCAGCCCTCCGGGTGGGGCCAGTCGCGCAGGCAGCTGGCTGGCGCGGGCGGCGGCGCGCCTGAGGACGAGGGCTCTGACGACGACGACAGCCAGTGGAGCGACTACACGGAGGAGGAGGACAGCGCCAGCGGGCCCCTCGACAGCGTGGACCCCTGGTGCTACTTCACGGATGCGCTGCAGCACCTGCAGCAGCACCAGCCGCAGAAGCTCCTGGCGCTGCGCGCGCAGCTCGACTTCCCGGCGCAAGCGGGCCTGGCGGCGCTGGGCGAGTACGCGCAGCTCAGACGCACGCAGATGGCCGCGGAGAGGGCGGCGGAGCTCACCGCTGGGGCGCCCAGCGGTGTGTGAGCAACCCGGTTGTGTTAGCAGGCGGGCACAAGCCAAATCTCACAATTGCCAAGGAAGAAGCGCATGAGAGTAGCGCTCCGTCTTGCCGGCGCCTCTGGCCGTCTTGCAGTAGACCAGGAGGTGGTGCAAGGGCGGTCTCCTCAGCCTGTGGCGTACGCAGTGCCACGCGTCGCTCACGACCGTCTACCGCGGGCCCCGGCATTTGTGGCTACGTGGGCGTGTCACCGCCTCGTAGGCGTGCTCCGCGTGCCGTGTGCTGCGCCCAGCAGAGCTGGGAGCAGAGCAGCATCTGCACCGCCCCCGCCCAAGCCTGAGCGTGTGCGGCGCGCTCCCGGGCCAGCTTCCACCTCTGTGCGGCGCGTGAACGCCTCCTCCGGCGCGTGAACGGGGTGTGCTTGGGCAGCCGTTCACACAGGCGCCCCCTTGATGGCCGCGCCCAGCTTGCTCTCGAAGAGCTCGCAGCGGATGGGCATCTCCGCCTCGTAGAACGGGTTCTTGAGCACGTAGTCGGCGTAGAGCTCGTAGACGACGCGCAGCAGCGGTGCAGCGCCCAGCGCACGCGGAGGAGAGGTGATGAAGAACTTGGTGCCCGTGGGGGCCTGAAAGCAGTGCAGGTCAAACGTGTCCGCAGCCAGCAGCTCTATGCCGCCGCAGCCGGCGCGCGGAGACAGTTGCGCGCTGATGGCGTGCAGCGAGTGCCAGATTGAGGCGAGGCGCAGTGTGTCATTGGTGTCCAGCCGAGCAGCGTCTCCAAAGTCGCGCTGGAAGATGAGACCGCCGCTCTTGTTAACGATGTATAAGGAGGAGGCCATGGACGGCGCAGCGAGGCGAGGGCGCCAGTCTGCAAGGCTTTCGTACGACCACTTTCACGCAACTCTGCCGCCCTGCGCGTCCTACGAAGCTGCGATGCCTATGACTCTGATGTGCGCTGTGCCAGTCGCAAGGCCGTTCACGCCGTGTGCAGGAGCCCGCAGGTCAGGCGGTGTGCCGCTGAGCTGCCCAGCTGCAGCGACGCAACTGCAGCCTTTTAGCCTCGCCTGTGGGCGTGCCAGAGCGACTTTAGGCGTGCGGCGAGCGGAGGAGCGGAGGAGCGTCCTGGCAGCTGCAGCTCCTGCGCCTGCGAAAGTGGGAGAAGTCTCGGGCAGCGCTGAGGCTGCATACAAGACCGTCTCGGCCCTGTTCCTGGTGCTCGCAGCGGGCGCCTGCCTGCCTGTGGCTGAGAACGCGGGAAGCCTGCTGGCGAGAGGCGTTGCTGCGTCAGCTGTGCTCTCAAGCGCCAGCGCTCGCGCTCTGGCGGACGCGGCGAGCCACGGTCGCCTGGGGAGCGATACCTACAAGCGCCTGAACTCTGGACTGGTGCGTCTCTTCTACGCGAGCGAGGGCAGCGAACCTGATGTGCCTCCTTGCCCCAGTTGCTATCCTCTGTGGTCAGCCTGGCCACCGTTGCAGCCACTCCCAGTATGCTGCAGCGACTCGCCCTGCCCGCGCTGTGCAGCCTGGCGTGCGTCACGGCCTGCGTCGCCGCGTACCGCCGAGAGCTGTCGTTGCCCGCTGTGCTGGCTCCCCTGCCCTCATTCGCCACTGCAATGCTCTCCGCGCGAAAGCCGGTGGCGCGCGCTTACGCCGCGCTGGGCGCAGCCGCGTGGCTGGCGGCCGGCGCTCTGCTGGCTGCTCCACACATTGCGCTGTCATTGCTCCATGCCTCCGCCACCCAGAGTGGCCTGGCCACCGCGCGGCTCTTGGGCGCCTCGCTCATCAGCGTCGCGGTCGCACACTGGGTGCTCTCCGACGCGGCTGATAGGGGTCGCCTGGGGGCCAGCACCTTCAAGTCGCTCAACGCACACCTCGCTGCCGCCTCGCTCGCCGTCGCAGCCGCGTGCGTCGCGGCGCATGCCTCTGTCGCGTACAGCGGCCTACTGGCTGTCGCAGGCGCGCAGGCGGTGCTCGCCGCGCTGTGCCTCTGGCAGTACTGGACCGCAAAGAAGTGAGGGGAACGCGGACAAGGTGCAAGCGTTAGCGAGCGTGTAGCCAAAAGCAGACGCACGGCCTGCCTGCATATGCTATGGAATTGGGCAGACTAAAAGCGTAAGCTCGCTGTCTCGACTACCGTATGCGTGCGTTCCCCAAATTTCATTTTCGCGCCAAATCGCGCCAAATATTTTAGATTGAGAGCCCCCCTCGGCCGCCCCGTTCGCCCCGCCCCTGCGGCGATGGCGGGCACACACGCGGCTGCGAATGCGGCGCTGAACCTGGCGCTGGGCGCGCGCATCCAGGTGTTCTGGCCCCTGGACGTCGCCTGGTGCGCCACCGCAGCCGCGCCCGTGGCCGCGCGTGTTGGCTCACCCCGCAGGCGCAGGTACACTGGCACCATCACGTCGCTGGAGGGGATGCGCGGCATGGTGGAGTACGACGACGGTGCGCCCGCAGCTCGCAGCCGCCCGCAGCTCCCATCCGCGCTCCATCCGCGCGGCTGCGCTGCGTAATCGCCGTGCGCGTGGGTGCTGCAGCTCTGACGCGCGCATGCGTGCGCATGCCCGCACCGCGCAGGCGACATCGAGGAGCTGAACCTGATGAACGAGAAAGTGCGGCTGCTGGGCATCGCCCTGGGCGGCCCCGTGGACATGGATGAGGGCGATGGCTCGCGGCCGAAGCAGCACAAGCCCAGCACGCCCTTTGGCGTGGGCACGGCGGGGGTGGACGGCAAAGCTGCTGGCGCGTCTCCCTGCGAGACCCACAGCCCCGCCAATGGCGCGGAGCGGCTGCTGGTGCGCTTTGCGAATCCGAACGTGGGCGGGCGCGGAGAGAACGGAGACGCAGAGGCGGGCAAGGCGCACCCGGGCGCTGGCCACGCGGGCGGCGGGCGCGCGCATGGCCACACGGGCGCGTCTTGCGGGCGCGCTGGGGCGGGCATGGCGCCTCCGCGGTCGCACAAGGCTGGCGCGGGCGGGGCTGCAGGCGGGGGAGGCGGCGCCCGCAGCGACCGCGGCGCGACGGCGGACGGCGCGCGCGCGCTGGTAGGCTTCGCAGACAAGGGTGCGTGCCCGGTTGCGCGTGCGGCCGCCGGCTCCGCGGCCCCCTGGGCGCGTGTGCGCGCGCGGTGCTGCCAACCCTGGCCCCTGTTTGCGCGCAGCCTCACGCGCGCGCGCCCCGCGCGCCGCCCGCGCAACAGGCCCCACCTGGAGTTCGCAGCCGTACGGCCCCTCCGACGCGGCGGCGGTGCGCAACTGGCTGGCCCAGCGCGGCATGGGCAAGTACGCGTCTCTCTTTGAAGCCAACGAGGTGCGCAACCACAGCCGGCGGCCGGAAGCATATCCGCGCGCCGACCACGCGCGCGCGGGCCATACACTCGGCCGGGCACGCGACGCGGGCGCCGCGGGTGAACGCTGCGGCTCAGAGCACAGGCTATGTCTGGCCAGCCCTGGCATGTGCTTCCAGGCGGTCCCAGGCGCCCGCCTCACGCGCCCGCCCCCCGTACAGGTGGACATGGCGACGCTGCCCTACCTGACGCTGCAGGACCTGCGCGAGCTGCCCATCCTGGCTGTTGGTCCTCGCCGCAAGCTGCTGGCCTCGCTGGAGCGGATGTGAGGGGCACGCGCGGCGCGCGGGCGCGGTGGCAGCCAGGGATGAGGAGGATGCGCTCTTGCGAGCCGGGGATGGCTTCGAAGCGTGAGGAGGAGAGACGTGCTGAGGAGGCGCGCGGGAGTGCAGAGCCACGTGGACGCGCGTAATATGCGTCGGCGATGGTAATCGCGGAGGGACAAGGGCGGCAGCAACGCATGACGGGAACTCTGGGGGCGTTCTGCGGTGTCATCGAGCTGGGCTTGACGACGCCATCCGTCCCGCGGCGTCACATCCACGGCTCATGCTGCACAGCGCGACCGCGCGCGACGTCGCTCGTCGCAGTGAGCGATTAAGAGAGGCCAGCTCTCACTTCTTCTCGCTCGCTGCTACTAGGCGGCGCTGCCATAAAAAACAGGCGGCCCTGGCGAGCCCTGGCAGCTGGCACTCCCCCACCCTCGCCTGCTCTGTTGCTGTTGTTGCCTCGCCCACGCCACGCTGCACGGCTGGCGCGGCGTTGTGGTGCAGAGACCCCCAGGCTGCGAAGATGAGCGACTCGGAGGACGACCTGACGCTGGGCCAGCGCGAGGCTGCGCTGGCGCAAAAGGCGGCTGCCCAGCCCGCTGCTGCGGCCGCCAAGCCCACCAAGCCGAAGGCCGCGGCGGTGCCCGAGAGCAAGCGGAAGCGCGCTGCGGCCGAAGAGGAGGAAGAGGAGGAGGAGGAGGAGGACGACGACGACGAGTCGGAGAGCGAGGAGCCCGCGCCGCGCCGCAGGTCAGCCGGCAAGCAGCGGGTGGCGTCAGAGGGGGACGGTGCGTCCTGTCCGCCTCGCTCCTCACCAACCCTACACGACGCCCTCTCGCGCACCCACCAAACCCCGCTTCCGGCCTCTGCGGCAGTCCCTGAGGCTGTGGGTCTCTGTCTTTTCGCTCGCAGACGACTTGGACGACTCGCAGCCCAAGCCCAAGAAGAAGCCAGCGCCCCAGAAGGCTGCGTCCCAGAAGGCTGCGCCCGACGCAGCTGCGAAGGTGAAGAAGGAGGTTGTGAAGAAGGAGTACAAGATGCCGGGTCAGAAGCGCGACACTCCCGACGAGGTGCGCCCCTGTGCCCCGGCCGCCCTGGCCGCGCGCAGCCCGTGCTCACGCGCAGCTGCGGCGCAGACCAACCCTTCGCGCAAGTTCTACTCGTCGCTGCGCGAGCAGCTGCCGGGGTCGCGCATGGCTGAGGAGTGGCTGCTCAACCACGGACTGCTGAGCCAGGAGGAGGCGGAGGAGGCCCTCAAGGCTGTGGCGCGGCGCAGGCGCGCACGCACGCGGCTCGCCGCCGTCCCTCCTGTTGGCTGCTCACTCGCGCCCCTCTCCCTCTCTGCGCAGAGGCGGCGGCGCCTCCACCCCCTCCCGCAAGGGTGCCACGCCCGCGGCTGAGAAGAAGGCCGCCGCATCGCGCCCGCCCGCCAAGGGCCGCAAAAGCCGCGGCCAGAGCGACAGTGAGAGCGAGGCTGCGGACGAGGAGGACGAGGAGGACGAGGAGGAGGATGAGGAGGAGATGGAGGAAGAGGAGGCGCCCAAGAAGGTTGCGCCGCCAAAGGCCAAGGCCAAGGGCAAAGCGAACCAGATCTTCGACGATGACGACGACTAGAGCTCAAGGACGCAGCTCCGCAAGCCGTTGTCTCACTGGCGCAAACAGCGCCCTTGCAAGAGATACAATTATCGGGATGAAGCCGCAGCACGCTCGCTGCGTGGTTCACGCGACGCATGCTTCGAGTCTGCGCTCCAAAGTATTATGGCTAGATTCTATCATAGCATAGAGAGCTCCGCGCTCCATTGGTGTTCCGCCTGGTATGTTTGGCTCCGTGCCCAATGCTGGCTGTGTGGCCTCGCGCTGCGCATCCAAGCGCTGCGCGTTATTTGCTTGTTGGCTGCTCGCGCTGCGTGGCGCGTGATGGCTTATTGTTCCCCCCCTCACCTCCCTTCTCAGGCCCCCGTCCCGCCTGTTCCTAGTTCGTTGCCCGGCGATAGTCTTCGTCGGCGCATCGCTCTGACGATGGGCGCAGCCTCCATGCGCTCCTGCGCCCAGCAAGAGTGAGCTCGCGGCGCATGAGTGCTCGCTCTCGCTCTCGCACACACCTCTGTGTTGTAGCGCCAGGCCTGGAACGCCAGCATCGACTCCCTCCCCGCATCAAACACTGGCCACGGGCGCGGCGCGGCGCGTCAGGGCCCAGCGGCACAGGCGCAGCCACAGACGCTTTGCCGCCCAAAGCCCTCTTCATCTACGCACCATGCCGCTCCTCGCGCGTCAACAGCCGCACGAAGGCGAGCTGCTCCGCGCTCTCCACCGCCGTGTGCGCCCGGCTGAGCAGGCTTCTGTAGCGGCCCTGGAAGGCGGCCACTACCATGGGTCCCAGACCTACAAAGGCTGGCTCGCCCGCGCACTGGCTCGCCAGCGCCAAACCAAAGTCGAACCAGTAGGGGCACTTCTCGCGCAGCCGCGCGCCAGCGGGCTCCGCGTTCAAGTCGTCGCGCGTGCTGAGAGGGACGGGGCATGAGTAACGGAGCAGGGCGTGTAACAACAGGGCGCCACGCCAGCTGAGCCACAAGCGCAGACAGACGGGCGTGTCTGTCCGCCCTGCCCTGCGAGCTGTGCGTATCGGGCGTGCAGGCGGGAGGCGCACCGTTTTCCAAAGTGTTTGGGCATCTTGGGCACCACCATGTTGCGCGCGTGCAGCTCCGGCAGCAGCCACAGTGGCAGCTCCACAGCCGCGTTGCGTGGCAGCTGCGCGGCGGGCGGCGTGAGGGCGTGGGGCGCGCGGGCAAGCACGTCCCGCCCGAGAGCTGTCTTTGAAAGTCGGCGACGCGCTGCGCGCGCGCGGGGGCACGCACGTCGTCCGCGTCGCACGTGGCGTCCAGCTCACGGCCCAGCTGCAGGCAGCCGGCGGCGAAGAGCACCGGCAGGCGCTGCGCGGAGGCGAGGAGTCGAGCTCAGTTTCGGACAGCCAGTCTGGGCGGAAGCGCTGCTGGGCGCTGCACGCACCTCTTCCTCCGCCAGGATGGCGTCTACGTCATAGTAGCTCATCGCTGAGCGCAGCAACAACAGGCGCGGGCCGCTCCCGCGCCTCACAACCGCCTGTCCGCCTGACTCTCGCCCGCCCCTAGCTCCCCACTCGCAAAGCAGGCCCCGACGCCCCCTGCACCGCGGCCGCGCGTGACACAGCGCCCACAGGGGCCCACGTGGTGCCGAAAATCGAAGACACGAAGAGTGCAAGGATGCATGACCAACAAAGAGCACGTCGTGGCGGCGTCGGTCGTCGGTCGGCCCCGCCTCGCTCTCTCAGCGCTGCCCCCTCGCCCGGTGTTGCCTCGCCCGTCTGGCGCCATGTCCGGCCTGGACCTGCGTCTGTGCGGTCTATTCGCGTGCGTGTACACGCTGCCCGGGTGGGCGATGGTTGGCTTGACGGCGGGCGTTCGCTCGCGCTTTGGGCCCCAGAAGGATGCCAGCGCGGTTGAGGTTGTGCGCCTCACCAACCGCACCATCGCCAGCACGGCCATGTACATCGTGCCCTTCCTGCTCATGCTGCGCAACCTGCACATGTGGAGCCCCTGGAGCGGGGGGGTGTGGGACTCGCCCCTGGACAGCACGCAGCGCGCGCTGCTGCACATGCAGCTCATGTACTACGTCTGCGACATGCCCTACACGCTGCTCAAGCGCGACGTGGAGCAGGTGGTGCACCACTGCATCGGCTTCGGGCTTGCAGGACCTACTGTGCTCCTCGGCAAGTGCGGCCTTCCCATGTGCGCTATCATGTTCACCGAGCAGGTGCGCGCCCGAAGCGTGCGCACGTGCGCCGCGCGCACGCGCTGCGAGACGCGCAATGTGCGCGCGTGCTGCGGGAGTGAGGGCGAGGCCTTTGGGTGGCAAACGCAAATTCGCAGCCGCCCGCGCCCGCGCTCGCGCTGCGCCCGCGGCCGGCTCCTGTGGCTCACGTGTGCGCTGTCCTGCAGGGGACGAGCATCTGGGTGCGCTACACCAAGATGCAGCGCTACTTCCTGCCCCAGTACAACGCGCTGGAGCGGACTCTGGTTGCGATGAACTTTGTGCAGAACGTGCTGTTCTTCTTCGTGGTCAACACGCCGCTGCTGCTGCGCGTGGCGCATGAGGTGTTGTTCGGGACGGGCATCCCGCTGACAGGGCTGGCCAAGCAGGTGCTGGGCTACGCGGTGCTGCTGCAGCTGTGCTACGACGCCTACTGGACCACGCGGCTGTGGAACAGCTTCTTCAGGTGCGGCGCGGGAAGGAGCGGCGTGCACTCTTGACACTCATGTGCCCTTCCCTCCCTCCTCGCGCATCGCCCAGCTATCGCGCCAAGCTGCGCATTGTCCGGGGCGGGGAGAAGAAGCGGCGGTGAACAGCGGCGAGCAGCGCAGGGCAGGGCAGGGAAGAGGAGAGGAGGTTCGCTCTCACTCCCGTCGCTCGTGTGCTGATTGCCTCGGTGCATCCGAGCGGGCCGCCCTCACCTGCAATTCAATCTACATCTGGTCGGGCTCAGTCAAGGTGACCAAAAAATGCTCGCTCCTGTTCCTCGGATCCTCGCGGTGCTGTCACACACGTTGCCCTCGCCCCTGCTATATGAGTTTGCGTCTCCTGCTGCCTGCTCCTGGCCCGCTCGCCAGTCCTCCCTCGATCGCGCGTCGCGGCCGGCCTGTGGCCAGAGTCACACGCGTCGCTGCAGGGGAGGTGCCTGAGCTCAGAGCGTCTTCTCCTCTTCCACTCACGCTCATCCACGAAGGGCCAGGACCGGGAGGCGCTGTACGAAACGCTGGAGGTGGCCCCTGGAGCGAGCGCCGAGGCCGTTAAGCGCGCTTATCGACGACTGGCGAAAAGGTGCTTCCTCCTTGACACGCCCGTCCCAGACGCCCCGCTAACCTCCTGCCAGGCACCACCCCGACGTCTCCAGTCTGCCCGACGCGCCCAGCCGTTTCCAGGCGATTCGCCTCGCCTACGAGGCTTTGCTGGTGGGCGGAGGGGGCACGCAGAGGCCCTGGTGGCGTGGGCGCTGGTTGGCGCAGGTGCGAGGCTTGCAGGCCTTTGTGCGCGACAAGCTGGAAGGACGGGCGGAGGCTGCAGTGGAGGCCGAACCACAGTCGACGAAGGGCAGAGAAGGCGACGAGGCCGAGACTGAGACTTTGCACCTACGTCGCCTGAGAGTCGAGTCGCAGCTCGCGGGGCTCAAGCAGAGGGACAGGCGGCGAGGGCGGCGGCGACGCACCGTGGCGGAGGAGCCACCTCTGTAAGCGCCATCTGCCACGGCAAAAAAGACAAAGAGACGTCGTGAAGACGAAGAGTAAAGACTTCAGGCGCACGGGAGAGTGCTGCACATCCCTCAGGCCTCCTGGTGTTGCTGCGCATCGGAAGCAGTCTATGTTTCGCATATGAGTCAGCACAGCCAGGGGAAGAGCTCGTGTGCGGTGCGTGGCGGCGCCGCAACCGCGGCCTGCTTCGGCCCCGGCTGCTGCACCACGCTCTGCGGCGGTGCCGGCCGCCACTCGCCTACGGGAGGCTGCTTAAGCGCCTGCTCGGCTGCGGCGCGCGCGGCGAGGTCGCGCAGCGCTGCAGCTTGGAGGGGCACGTTGACGGGGATGTGCGCCTGCGGGTGGAAGGGCTGCCGACAGACGGTGCACTTCGGGTGCTGCAGCCGCAGGTCCGCCAGGCAGGCCGCGCACACCGAGTGCCCGCAGGCGAAGGAGACGGGCTGCTTGTCTTCGCTGCTGCAGAAGGCGTCCATGCAGACGGGGCACTCGAACTCGGAGCGCCCAGACACGGACACGCTGTCCAGGCGCTGCGTCCACGACGGCGTCCACGTGGCAGCGGGCGGGGGCGGGGCGGGGCGGGGGGATGCCGCCGCCAGCGGGCGCAGGGCTGCTGCGGGGGCGGGTGGTGCCGCCAACGGACGGGCAGCCACTGGGGCCACTGGGGCCACCTGCTGTGGCGTGCGCGCTTGGCCTTGCGCCGCTTGTGGCGCGGCCAGCTGCTGCGCAAGCGCCATGCGCGTGCGCGCCTGCTGCACGAGGCGCGCCTGCGCCTGCGACGCCTTTTGCTGCTCCAGCTCGCGCGCCGCCTGCGCCTCCGCCCGCGCCTGCGCCTCGCGCGCCTCCGTGCTCCGCCTGCGCGCCGCCGCCATCAGCTCCTTCTCCAGCGCGCAGCTCAGCCCCTGCGCCAAATCCACCAGCTCCTTCACCTTCTCCGCAGACCACAGGTCGTTGCGCTGCGCAGCCGCGTGCAGCACATCCAGCACGCGCGACACGCGCTCCTCGTGGGCCGTGTAGGCGCGGCAGTCCGCGGCGAGGCGCTTGATGAGTTGGTGCATCGTGTCGCGCACGCCCGGGTTGGACAGCGTCTCCTCCGCGCTGGCGCCCTCCACGATGCCGCGCAGCTCCCTGGCGGCCTCGGGGGTGTCGTCCGTGAGCGCGCGGCGCACCAGCACGCGCAGCAGGGGCCGCCACTCCGCCATCGCCTGCCGGTTCTGGCTCATCAACCGCAGCTCGCGAAGGGCGTCGTCCGCACGCTGCAGCAGCCCCGCGTCGGACGCCCGCACGGGCAGGCCCGCGCGACGCGCCACCGAGAGAGCGCGCGCCACCTGTTCGAGCGCGTCGGGGGCGCGGCGCGCGTTGAGCTGCGCCCAGAGCGTCAGTTTGTCGCGCGCGCACTCCTGCGCCTCCAGCTTGCGCGCAACCGAGCGCTGCTGCGCCTCCTGTCGGCGGCGCGCCACAGCCTCGGGGTCATCCTCCACGGCGCCGCCCAACACCATCCCCTCGCTGGCCATGCTCCAGTCGCCGCATCCGCCCAGCGCCGCCGCGCGCACGCGGAACGACCACTCGCCCGGCTGCAGGCCTGTGAGCTCGCGGCGCATGGTGCGCTGCGCCAGCGGCTCCGCGAGCGTGACCCAGGGCCCTCGCGCCTTGCCCACCAGGCACCCCTGCAGCTCGTACCCGCTCACGTCGTACTCCTGCGCGCGGTGGCAGCCCCACTGCAGCAGCGCGGCGCCGTCGCTGCCCTCCACCACGCTCACCACGGGGCAGGTGCAGCGGTTGGGCACGCCTCCAGTGAGAGCCAGCGCCTTGCCGGACTTGCCGGAGCCAGCCTTGCGGCGATCCGCGCGCAGGCTGTCCTCCTGCGACGCCGCAGCCGCAGCTGCAGCCTCCGCGCTGCGCTCCGACAGGAACTGGTCGTGGTCATAGCTCTTGATGTAGCGCCGACGAAGATCGCCGTCGTGTAATGTCTCATATGCTGTCCGCAGACGCTGGAAGGTGAGCGTGTCGGTCTGCGAGCCGCTCTTGCGCTTGTCAGGGTGCTGCTGCAGCACCGTTGTGCGATAGGCGGCGCTGACGGCCTCGTCCAAAGCAGTGTCGGCGGATGCCTTCTTGGCAGAGGCTGCCAAGAGATGCTCCTCGTACACCTGGATACGCCTGCACACAGCCTGGTAGCGCTGCTCGCTCGCCTGGACCACCGCAAGACTCTGCTCGCTGGTTGACGGCCACTCGCCGCCAGCCACCACCACCACGCCGTCAGCGCGCGCCTCCACGCGCAGCCGCGTGAGCTTGGCCAACAGCTTCGCTTGCTCTTTCTCCATCTTGTCGCGCTGACGCTGAAAGACTGTGTCGGTGCGAGGAGTCGCACTCTCACTGCGCTCAAAGGACGCCATCCGCGCCGCGCCCTCCTCCAGCGCAGCCTGCACCTCAGCTTGTTTCTGTGGCGGGGCGGGGCGCTCAGCGGCGGCGGACAGCGGGGAGTGAGGCCGGGCCAACCTTGAGGTGCGTGATGGTCGTTGCATACTCCCTCTTCTTCGCGCGGTCGGGCAGCAGCATCTGAATGACGGCTGTTTCATTGCGTCGCAACACGTTCAGCCTGCGAGCGGTGGGCGGGCGTTAGGAGGCGACCGTGCGCAGTGTCTGTCAGACGCACGAGCCCAGGACGGCCAGGAAGCTCGAGTCCTCGCCCAGGCCCAGGTCCGCGAAGAAGGGCAGCTTTGTTATCGCCTCCTTGCCCTCCAAGACCAACTGCGGATCAGCCGGGCCCGAAGGGGCAGCCGAAGCTGAAGCCGCAGCCCCCGAGGCCGCGTCCGCCGCAACGTCCGCCATGACGGGCCCAGCGCCCGGCGCAGAGAGACACCCGCCGATCGCGCAGTAGTAGCACACTGCTGGACGCGCACAGGAGACGCGAAAAGGCGCTCTTTTTGGTGCTGGCGAATGGCCGAACAACGCCGACTGAGGCGGGAAGTGGGACCACGCACCTGCAAACTGGTGCCATCGCACGCACTATCGCTGCGTGTGGTTGCTGCGGCACGGCTGTTCTACCATGGGCAAGGGCGGGTGCGTGCGCGTGCTTGTGCTCGTGCTCGTGCACCCGTTGGCAAGGAGTTCTCTGACGTGACTTGCACCAACCAAAGCTGCGGCATCTTTGCGTACGTGAACCACGGCGTGCCGCGCAAGCAGCGCTACATCGTGGACGCGCTGCTGACGGGTCTGCGGCGGTTGGAGTATCGCGGCTACGACAGCGCGGGACTCAGCGTGGATGCCGGGGGCGTGCCGCTGGTGTTTCGCGAGTCGGGCAAGGTTGACGCGCTGCTGGCCAACGTGGAGGCCACGGCCAGCGCGCAGGGGCTGGACTTTGGGAGCGAGTTGGAGGTGCACGCGGGAATTGCGCACACCCGGTGGGCCACCCACGGCCCGCCGCTGCCGCGCAACGCGCACCCGCACGTGAGCGACCCCTTGCACGCCTTCGTGGTTGTGCACAACGGCATCATCACCAACCACGCGGTGCTGCGCGAGATGCTGCAGCGCCACGGCTTTGTCTTCGAGTCGGACACGGACACGGAGGCGCGTGCAGCAACGCAGTGGCTGTGCTGTCGCTGGCTTCTGACTTGCGCGCAGGTGATTCCCAAGCTTGCCAAGTACCTGTACGACTCGTTCCCAGTGCCAGCCTGCGGCGGCGCGCGCCTGCCCTTCCTGCAGCTGGTGCAGCTGGTTGTGCGCGAGCTGGAGGGGGCGTACGCGCTCATCTTCAAGAGCAGCCACTACCCTGGCGAGCTGATCGCTGCCAAGCGCGGCTCGCCGCTGCTGCTCGCCATCCGCGACCCCAAGGCGGTGGACGCGGCGGAGCAGGCGCCCGCGCAGCCGCAGCGCAGCGCCAGCAGCGGCAGCGGCTGTGCGGCCGGGGGCGGCACTGCAGTGGCCACGGCTGAGAGCCAGCCCGCGCTCACCTCCCGCCCGCGCCCGGGCAAGCGCCACCGCTGCGAGAGCGTCGAGTTCTTCCTCGCCTCCGACGCCAGCGCGGTGATCGAGCACACCAAGAAGGTGGTGGTGCTGGAGGACGACGACGTCGTGCACCTCGTGGACGGTGCCTACGCAGTCTACCGCCTCCAGCGCACGGGTGACGCGCCTGCGGACGGCGGCGCCGGCCCGGAGCTGGTGCATCGGGTGATGCAGACGCTGGAGATGGAGGTGGAGCAGATCTTGCGCGGTGAGTGGGATCACTTCATGGCCAAAGAGATACACGAGCAGCCGGACTCGCTGAGCCAGACCATGCGTGGCCGGGTGGTCCCTCCCTCGCCAGAGTGCCCCTGCGGCCGCATCCAGCTGGGCGGCATCAGCACCTTTGCGCACGCCATCCGCCGCAGCCGCCGCATCCTGTTCATCGCCTGCGGCTCCTCCTTCCACGCATGCCTGGCCGTGCGGCCGCTGATGGAGGAGCTGACAGAGCTGCCGGTGCAGCTGGAGCTGGCCAGCGACTTCCTGGACCGCCGCTGCCCGGTGTGCCGCGGCGACGCAGCCGTCTTCGTGAGCCAGAGCGGCGAGACAGCGGACACGCTGCGCGCGCTGGAGTACGCGCGGGCGCAGGGGGCGCTGTGCGTGGGGGTTGTCAACGCGGTTGGCTCCGCCATTGCGCGCGGCACCGACTGTGGCATCCACATCAACGCGGGCGCGGAGATCGGCGTCGCCTCCACCAAAGCGTACACCTCGCAGATCGTGTGCCTGGTCATGATGGCGCTGCTGCTGGCGGAGGACAGCGTCGCAAAGGCGCCCCGCCGCCGCGAGATCATCGCAGCGCTGCTGGCGCTGCCCCAGGTTGTGGGCGAAGCGCTGCGCTGCGACTCGGGCGTGCGGGCACTGGCGCAGCAGCTGGCCGGGGAGCCGAGCATGCTGGTCTTTGGGCGCGGCTGGAACTACGCCACCGCGCTCGAGTGCGCGCTCAAGGTGAAGGAGGTTGCGCTCATGCACAGCGAGGGCATCCTGGCTGGAGAGATGAAGCACGGGCCCCTGGCGCTGGTGGACAGCACTATGCCCCTGCTCTGCGTCGCAACCGCCGACGCTCACCTGCCCAAGATGGAGAGCGTCTGCGAGCAGCTGCGCGCGCGCGGAGGGCGACTGGTGCTGCTTGTGGACGACGCTCGCGGGCGGCTGGCACAGGCCGCCGCGTCCACAGCTGGGGGCAGTTCGCGCGTCATCGTGGTGCCCAGAACCGTGGACTGCCTCCAGGCCGTCGTCAACGTCGTGCCCTTCCAACTCCTCGCTTACCACCTCACCGTGCTGCGCGGACACAACGTGGACCGTGCGTGCCCGGGCGCTCGCTCTGCTTGCTCGCTCTGCTCTGTCAATGCTGACCCCTCACCGCAGAGCCGCGCAACCTGGCCAAGTCCGTGACGGTGGAGTGAGTGCGGCGAGGGACAACGGACAAGCGAGGACAGCGGACAGCGGACGGGAATGGGAGGGAGAGAGCAGCCGCGCCCGTGTCAGGAGAGACGCGTCTGCCAGCAGCAGCAGGCCAGCTCACAGCAGGGCACCGCGTTGTGAGAATCAGGTTGCCTCAATTACCACCGCCGCCACAGGGAGCGTCGCACAAGCGACTCGCAGCACAGGAGTGGAGGATAAAACAGCACAGCGGTTGTGCAGCTCCCGCGTCTCACGGCGCGCCAGCTCCAGCCTCCGCTTAGTGGTTCTGCCGGGGCGCACGGGGGTGTCAGCGGCGGCGGACGGGAGTAGGAGTGTGTTTAGGGTTAGGGCTCTGCTGATCGCAGCCCGCGCGTTGCTCCCAGCTCTCGGCGCACGAGCAGCAGCTGGCAGGGCGCGGCGATGCAATGGCTGTAGCTGGGCAACCAGCAACGGCGGCGCGTAGACCAGTAGGCGGTTCGGTTCACACAGGCGTGCGTGATGGCGCAGTCGCCGCTAGCACGCCGCTGTTGCACACCACAGCACCCGCAGGCCGCGAGAGCACCACTTTGGGCGAGCGTGCCGGTTGTGCCGTGCGCGCGTCGCACCTTGACGAAGCCGATGTCCTTGGCATACTCGCGGAAGCACTGGCGGCAAATGTCCAGCTCGTACTTGCGAATGATGCCCTTGAAGTTGCCGCACACGCGGCTGCGCGGGTGGACAGTTGCGCGTCAGGGCGCCAGCCTCCGGGCAGGCGAGCAGAGACGGGGCGCAGCGCACGCACCAGCCGCGGCCGCCCTTGCCGCAGTCCTTCGGGTGGCTGTTCCACACGGTGGCGAACCCCATGCTGATAGCGGAGCTGAGCGGTGCAAGAGACCCGCGGCGCGCGGCCCCGCCGACGAATATTTAATGCTTGGTGCATTCTTCGATTTCGAGTCGCGAAATCGCATCAGCATCGCTGTGCAACCTCCTTCTCTTTCTCTTCTCCCGCTTCTCCTATCGCCTCGCCATGCGTCGCCAGTCCAAGCTTGGCGGCTGTGTCCCGACGTCAGGCCTGCGCCCGTCGACCAGCGGCGCCTTCGGAGTAAACGGGATCCTGCCCGTCTTCAGTGAAGAGGACACGCTGGAGGCCTCTTCCGCCAAGGCCCTTGTCAAGATGGTGAACCGCGAGGAGCTGAAGACTCGCGTGGTGGAGGCGCTGGGTGCCTCGCGCCTCGTCCGCTTGCCGGATGGGGGCGCGGAGGCGGCCTGGCAGATGCTAGTCACGAGTGGTCACACGCGGGGCGACCTGCCACACCCCGCAATGAGTGCCGCGCAGGCGGCGTTGAAGCGCGCGTTCAGCAAGACGTCGCTTGACGCCTCCGCCGCCCGCTTCCTGACGCCGTTCATGGAGACACAGTGCCGCAACTGCGGCCGCACCTTCCAGCCCTCCAAGGCGTCGCTGCTGGAGGATCCGTGCTACCCGCACGAATTCCTGAAGGCGCAAGCTCTCGGGGACGTGGTGGAGAGCCAGGTGCGCCTCCGCTTCGTCCGCGTATCCGCGTCTCTCTGATCGCGCGGCGCGCTGACTTACTCGTCCGTCAGCACCTCCGCTGGTTCAAGCTCCGCTGCTGTGAGCAGAAGAAGTACAAAGGTTGCCAGATGACACAAGTGCCCGTGGACGGCGACAGCCTACTCATCTGCCCTCCTCGCAACGCATCGACCTGGCACAGCGTGTGGCTGGAGGAGCCCAGCTTGTGGTCCGGATCATGCATCGTGCCCAGCTCCGGCTGGCCCTGGGACAGCGTCATGCCGCCGCCAGGCCCTGACCCCTTCAGCTCTCTGGACTGCCGCACGCGCACAAAGTTGTCGCTGTGGAACCAGGGCCAGTTCACCCCCAAGCTGCGCAACCAGGCGGGCGGCGGGCGGCACGGGGAGTCGATCGACGACGAGGACGCCAGCAGCCTGAAGACGGGCGAGCAGGAGGAGGAATGGGCCTCTGAACAAGACGGCGTCGCATCCATCGATTCGCGCACAGCCTACTTCCTCACGCGCCAGAGCGGCGAATCTGTCCGCCAACGCTGACGCCCCAAACACGGAACACCGACGCGGCCCGCTGGAGAACGAAGATGAAGAGCGCAACAACGCCGCTCACACAATACACGGCACCGCACCCGCCCAAACTGGAGGACTGGAAATGCAATCCATGGCATGCTCACAGCGCTGCGCACACTGTCTCGCGTCTGTGGCCGATTCATAGCCTCGATTCACCAAAAGTCGATTTGCATCTTCACTTTTGCAGTTTTGCTTTTTTCAGGCGAGAGCGCGCGCCTTCGGCTCACTCGTGACGCTCCTGGAGCGCTGACCCCGCGGATGCGTGCCTGCTGCCCTCACTGCGCACCCGCGAGCCTGACTTGTGGCTTCGCCATGCGGCGTGCGCTGGGCTGTGCGGCCAGCGCTGCGCGTGCGCGCACCGCACGCGGCCTGGCTGCGCGTGTGATGGCTGAGGCTGGAGAGGGTGCGTGCAGTGCGGAGCGGCGCGTGAGCCCCTCTGACGCTGCCGCTCGCAGTGCTCTCTCGCGGCGGCGACGTCTCAACCTCCAGCGCTACTCCGCCCCCGCCGCCTGCTGTCCGCCGAGTGCCGCCGGGTGGACCGCCCCGCCGCGTGGTGCCGTCAGACAGCGGCGCACTGCCCTCCGCGCAGCCTCGTGCCGCAGCGCCCACCCCCTGGGGCTCCCGCGCCGCAAGCGCAGGCCTGACCGCCACGCGCGAGAGCGTGACCGGCACGGTGACGAACATCACCTTTGGCCCCACGGTGCGCCTCCCTCTCCCTCTGCCCCCTGGTGAGCCCTAACAGCGCCGCGCCCCAACCGCAGGAGGACACCGGCTACACCGTCGCCACGCTGCGCCTCAAGCCCCCCTCCGGTGAGCGCAAAGAGGTGAAGGTGGTGGGTGACAAGATGCCGGGTCTGGCCAAGGGGAAGGTGGTGAAGGTGACGGGTGCCTGGGTGAAAGACGCAAAGTACGGCATGCAGCTGAGCGTGGACTGCTGCGAGGAGGTGCCTCCGGAGGGCAAAGAGGGGGTGCTGGAGTACCTGTCCGGCGGTGTGGTGCCCGGCGTGGGGCCAGCAACCGCAAAGAAGCTGGTGGACAGGTTCGGCGAGGACACCCTGGCGGTGATAGCGGCGCCCGACGGCGCCAGCCGCATGACCGCGGTGCTGGGCGTGAGCAAAGCGGGCAAGGTGAAGCTTGCCTGGGACGAGGGCGCCGGCGAGCGCAACACGCTCGAGTTCCTGGTGAGCCTGGGGCTGCCGCAGCGCCTGGCGCAGCGGGCGGTGGAGGCGCACGGCGTGGGCAACGTGCAGGCGCGGGTGCGCGAGAACCCGTTCGAGGCGCTGTCGCGGGTGCGGGGCGCCTCCTTCGCAACCGTGGACGCGCTTGCCGTGTCGCTGGGCGTGGGCGCCGCCCACCCGGCGCGCGTGCGGGCGGGGCTGCTGGACGCGTTGGTCAACCGCGCCGGAAGCGACGGACATGCTTTCCTGCCATGGCGTGACGCCCTCAAGCACGCGCTCAAAACGCTCTGCCAGCCGCGCACCCAGGCCGACGAGCAACAAGCCGCCCTCATCGCCTCGGCGGAGCAGGATGGCACCAACCAGTGGGCCTCAGCCGACGCGCGCGACCAGGACACGCGAGCTCTGCCCGACGCCACACACGTGGAGCGTGCCGTGCATGAGCTTGTAGCCTCCGGACAACTCATCCTGGAGCAGCCTGAACTCCCCAGCCCCTCCGATGATCAGCACCAGGCCATGGCGCAGCACCGCCCGGAGGAGGACGAACATGCGGGAAGCCTGCACCTCGCCGCGCGGCTCTACGTGCCTGACTTGCATGAGGCTGAGTCCATTGTGGCGGCTGCGCTGGCGCAGCGGTGCTCTGACAAGCGTCTGTGGCAAGTGCCAAGCAACCTGGTCGACTGGCTGCGACTCAGCGAGAAGAACCTGGACGTGCAGCTCAGCACCGAGCAGCGGGAAGCGGTAGCGGCGGCAGCCACCCAACGGTGCGTTGTTTCGTCTTGCTTGTGCTGCCCTTGTTCTGATGCTTCACATCTGCCCTTGCAGCGTGCTTATCCTCACAGGCGGCCCCGGCACTGGCAAAACGTTTGTGATGGCGCTGGCGGTGCGTCTGTGGTTGCAACAGAAGCGCCGCGTGCGTCTGTGCGCCCCCACGGGCCGCGCGGCGCAGCGCATGGCCGAGCTCATCGCTGACGTGGCAGAGCACGCGCCGGAGCTGCGCAGCCTCGAACCGCCCTCGACCATCCATCGGCTGCTGGAGTACATTCCCCGCGGACCCGTTGGAGCGGCGGCAAGCGGCGCCGCTCCGTCGTCGGACAGCACCGACGACTCCACGCTCTCCTGGTCGGGTCGCTTCAAGCGCGACGAGTCGAACCCTCTGGATGTAGATGCGCTGGTGGTTGACGAGGCGAGTATGTTGGACCTGCCCCTCGCGGCAGCTCTGCTGCGCGCTCTGCCCCCGGATGCCACGCTGCTCATCATCGGCGACCCGGACCAGCTGCCGCCTGTGGGCCCGGGGTCACCCCTGCGCGACGCGCTGCGGTCGGGCATTGTGCCTGCCGCTCGCTTGTCTGCTCTATTTCGCCAGGGCAAGGGGTCTTTGATCGCCAAAGCCGCAATGGCGGTGCACCACGGTGTCTTCCCGCCTCTGGCGCCGGTGACGCTGCAGGAGGGGTCACCTGAGAATGGATTGCTGAACAGTGGAGCGCTGTTGAACCTGAAGCAGCGCCTGGGGTTTGACCCACACGCGCAGGGCTTCTCTGCGCGCGCCGCGACTCCCGCAGCCGCGGCCACCGCCTTCTCTGCGGGCTGCGACGCGCTGTGGGTCCGTCTGGCGGACGACTCCGGGGTGTACGCCGCGCACGATGCCCTGGAGCACCTCATCTCAACCACTCTGCCCCAAGCCGGCTTTGACGCCAGCCGGGACTTGCAGGTGCTCATCCCCATGCGTAAAGGCCCGGCCGGCTCAGCCGCCCTGTGCACCGTGCTGGCCCCCATGATGAACCCACGAGGGGGCCCTGCGCAGCGCACGCTCAAGGTGAGGAACACGGAGTTTGCGATCGGCGACCGGGTGCTGCAGATGGCCAACGACTACGACAAGGAGGTGTTCAACGGAGATCTGGGGACGGTCAGGCACCTGGACACGATGAAGCGTGAGTTGGTGGTCACTTTTGGGGATGGAAAGGACGTGCGCTACGAGGGCCCGCAGATGGACGCGCTGGCGCCGGCGTGGGCGGTGACTGTGCACAAGGCGCAGGGGTGCGAGTTCCCCGTGGTTGCCTTGGTGCTGGACAAAGGTGCGCGGCGCGGGGGAAGGGGGCACATGCCACTCGCCCCTGTTCCTCCTCTGACGCGTGCGCTTGTCTTCTGCGCAGCGCATTCGAGAATGCTGCAGCGCCACCTGCTGTACACGGCGCTGTCGCGAGCCAGCAAGCTGCTGGTGGTGGTGTCTGCCGATGGGCCGCTTGGTGAGTAACATCCCACTCTGCGCGCTGCTTTCTGTCTGACGCGAGCATCGCCCCTGCGCAGCCGCGGCGGTGCGCAATGTCGTCACGGAAAAGCGCAACAGCCACCTCGTGCCGCGCCTGCTCGCCCTGGCGCAGCAGCACAGTCCAGGCACGCGCCGCAGCAGGTGAGGGCGTGCAGTAGACACGCTGTCGTTGCTGTTTATGATAGTGTTGCTTGAGTTATCAGGTCGAGGGAAGGGTTACTTGTGCTGCCGTAGTCGTGCTCTTCTTCGCTCTGCTTGCGCCAGCGCTCTGCCTCGCTCCCTCCCTCCTCTGGCCACGGTGCTTTGCCCACTCCTGCTTGGAGAGCTCCAGCCATCGCGCTGGCTCGTTGTGGAACAGAGTCGCCATGTGCGCGTCATGCGCTGCATCCGTGCTGGCTGGCACAACCTCCGCAGCGCTCCCCAGCCCCAGCCCCAGCCCCCCAGCCCCAGCGCTCGTCTCCGCTGGTTCGGCGTGACCTGAGCGCACGCCTCTCGCCTCAGTCACAGCAGCCTGCCAAGGTGCGCCGACTGCCAGGACAGTCCACGGCACAGTCAGCGATACTGCGAGCATATCATGCTCGCCCATCGCGTATATATCGCAGGGCAGGGCACGGGCAGCTGGGACGCGGAGGAAGGGGCAAGGGGCTGCCGCAGGGAAGACGGAGGGAGGAGAGTTTCATGGCTGCAGTCCTCAAGTCCAGCCGCCGTGCGTCGCATACTGCTGGGGCCAACCTGGGCAGCTTCGCCTAACGTAAGAGCGAAAGACTGAGCCACAGAACACGGCATCCAATGCAGAGCATGCGGGTCGGCATATGTTGTTAGTAAAAGTGCATCACGCATAGATAGACGGCTCCTGCTTCAGCGACGACGCGGCTGCCGGGAAGAGTGGCGCGGACTGGCTGCCAAAGGCCATTGCGAGCCTGCTGCTCACCTCCGCCGGAAGAGCGTACGAGACGCCGCCGATCTCCTGCGACGCCACGCTGTCCAGCTTCACAACCTTGAGGCGTGCCACCACCACCAGCGCGAACAGCACCCCCAGAGAGGTGAGCATCACGGTTATGCCCACAACCTGCCCGAGCAACGTGCGGAGATATAGGGGAAAGTGAGAGGGCGAGCCGCCTGCTGCCTGTCGCAACGTCACGCGCCTTCCACCACGGCACGATGCTCCAGCTGGCGTTGGCGAAGGCCTGCGAGCAGAGGCCGGCGCCCACCTGCGCCAGAGTGGTCTCCCCCGACAACACGCCCGCGCACGTGGGACTGCCCAGCTGCTCCGCGCACGGGCTCCCAGCCTCGCACGTCGTCGCGGATGCGAGCACCAGCAGGCGCCCGCCGCGGTGCCCAGCCTCCACAGTGAGCTGCGTGGGCGTCTGCTCAAGCACCGAGTACGGCACGCCGCTCCCATCCAGTGCAAACAGCTGCCACTTCACGGGCGCGTTGGCGCGGAACGTGGTGGTGCCGTTGCTGTAGCACTGACCCATGAGAGGCGTGACCACCAGCTTGGCGGAGGCAGGGGCCTGCAGCGCGCCGTCCAGTACGGGCTCTGATCCCGACAATCCCACGAACGTGGCCAGCGCGCCCAGATGCAGCACCCGCCGCAGTGCTCGCGTCAGGGCCATGCTGCTGCCCCCCAGCGGCGAGGCCGCGGCTTAGCGCGCAAAGATGCTTCCGACGCGGCTCTACTGACGGCTGCTGCTCAGGCGACGCGGTGTGGCGACGCACACAATCGCAGGGCTAGAGGAAGCGAGACTGCGTTTCTGCACTCTTCGTCCGACCTGTGAGCGATGGTGCGATGCCTTGGGCGAATACTACGCCCCGCCAAGGCTTGTCTCTTCCCATCATGCCGGCCGAACGCCTCGTGGGGCCCAGCGACGCTGCTCGCGAGCGGCTGAGCGCGCGGCTGAGCTCGCGAGAGAGCGCCTTGGTGGACGACATTGTCAGGTGAACGCCTCCTTTAATCCTTTCCTTGCCGAGGACGGAGCTTGACCGCGCAGGTGCCCGCCACAGCATGATCTACAGCATGAGCGCCTTTGTGGGCCTGGGCGAGTGCGATGCGCCGGCAGAGGCGGAGGTCGAGGCGGAGTCTCAGGGAGAGGAAGAGTGCCCCACTCCGCGATCCACCGCGACAGAGGAGGCGCTGCAGGCGATGAGGGCACGCCTTGCTCAGCGCGCACGGCAGCGGCCCGCAGAGGAGATGCGGTTACGCAACCAAGGGCGCGCACTGCTGCAGCCGCAGCCACAGCCGCGCTCTCCATGGCCTGCCGCCTGCGGTGCACTCCGCAAGGGCCGACGAATGACCCCGACCGCCTCCTGCTGGGAGGCCCTCAGCGATGAGCCCACACGCAACGAGGCTGCACCGTGCTCCTTGCGCTTCCCTGCCACCATCCGGGCAGAAGGACGCACGCCGCGCGTGTAAAGGCTCCCCGCCCGTGGCTACGCCTGCGCGTCACCCTGCGCCTCCGCGGGTGCCAGCGCCTTGACCTTGGCCTTGCCGCCCCGCTTGGCCACATAGGGCGATGCAAAGACCATCAGCGCGCCCAGGACGTGGCGCGCGCCCAGCTCCTTGGGGTACAGGATGTAGCTGAAGGCCATGCTGCTGCACTTGCGAACGAGCGTGACCAGCACCGCAGCGGCGGCGCCGTGCTCATCCACCAGCGTCAGCACGGCGATGGTCCCCAGCAGGAGCACGAGGGCGTACATCAGCAGCTGCTGGCAAATGTAGCCGCGCTGAGGGCTGCTGTGCACCAGCTGAATGCCCATGGCCAGCTCGCCCGTCACCACCGCCGCCAGCCCCGACAGCAGTGCGGCGAAGGAGCACTGGAGGGCCATCATTTGACTGGGGCTGATGTCCGCCGCGTGCATCGTACGCTCCTGCCAGTTGCCCAGCAGCGCGTCGGCGCAGAGCGTCAGCAGGAGCAGCCCCACGCCGATGCTGAGCGCAGCGTCAGCGCTCAGATGGCCTGCCGCTGTGGACACGTTGCCGCCAGCCGTGCTGAAGAGTGCGATGCCCGCAACAAGTAGCACTGCGCCCGCGTACTCGCTGCGAGAATACACCCGGCCCGTTATGAAGCGCCCGCCCAACATCACAGGGACGAGCTTGCCGCTCTTGATGACCACCTGCAGCGGGACAGAGATGTATGCCAGACTGACTTTGCTCAGCGTTGTGCTCAGCGTGTAAGTGGAGAAGACGATGGCGAGTCCTCGGTAGGCGGAGCGAGTACTCGCAAGTCTGCGCAGCTCCGCTCTAGCCTGCGAAACAGGCCGACCCCCGGACAGTAGCTGCTTCAGCGCCAGCGCAAACTGCGAGTGCTGTGTCAGTCCTTCCTCCTGGCAGCCGAGTCGGGGGAAGTACGCGTGCAACAGCGCACCCCGAACAGGCAGGTCATCAGCGTCATGGTCACAACAGAAAGGAAAAAGCCCAGCGAGAAGCCTGGCAGCGAGAACAACGCCTCTGCGTGGGGTGGGGTGGTTGCGTTAGGCGCTCTTCCTCAATCAAGAGTGCTCCGGCTCTCACCCTCAAACACCGTGACGGCCGTGTGCAGAACGAGAACGGTAGTAGCCAGCGCAAAGAATCTAGCAGCAGATGCTTGCGAGCCTATAGAAAATGGTTGTCAGTCCGAGCAGCTGCAGTCCCGAGGGCGCCGCACCGTTCTTCAGTTTTTCACCGCCAGGCTGATCACCGCTCTCCGACACACTACGCCGCGCGGCGCCGCGCGACGTGGTGGAAGTGTGCATTACTGTGTGCGCGGCGCGTTGTTGCACACGGGCACGGCGTGTCACAGCCACTTTCGCGTACTGTGAGGCAGCCACGGCGCAAGGCAGACGACGAGAGCGGCGGAGGAAGATATGCAGTTTTCGTACGACGAGCGCAAGTCACGTACGACGAGTGAACGACCAGCTAGGAAGCGCACACACACGGTGCTATAGCACTCATCACCCAGTCACCCCTGCGTGCTGATGAGCGTAACCACCGCGTCTAGAATGTGCTTGCCCGCGGCTGAAACGTCAGCGTTGGGGTACTCGAGCTTGCGGCGCAGCACCGCGTCGAGTTCTGAGCGGACGTCCAGCAGCAGCTGTACCGCAGTACTGGGCAGGCTGAACTTGATCCACCCATCCACCGTCAGCAGCTCCTCCCCGCCGCCGCCGCGCTGCTTCTTGCCCGCAGCCTGGGCGCGTTCCGAGCCGAGCGCGCCACCAAAGAGGATGAGCGCGTAGGGCGAGATGGTTGAGCAGTCGCGCACGAAGATGCGTGTCGTCTTGATCTTTTCGTGAAAGACGAGGTACTGGCTGTCGAAGTACGACTCCTTGGCATTGACGGAGGAGGGGTGGATGGCCACCTCCACAACCTCGCCCGACTCCTCCCGGATCTGGCACTTGATGCCGCCCTTCTTGCCTGCGCGCGTGGCGGTCATGATCTGCGGGTACAGCGCGGCGGTGAGCAGCGCCTTGATGAGCGGCACGTCCACGCTGTCCTGCTCCCAGGCGTCGGCGGCGCTGAGCAGCACGCGGCTGCGCGGGGCGCTGCAGTCACGCGCCGTGTGGCCCCGCTGCCCGCAGTTGAAGCAGGCGTCGCCGCCGCCGCCGCCGGGCGCGCCCTCCTGCAGCGCGAGGCGCACGCCGTCCGAGCCATCTGCGCGTCGCCCCATGGCCTCGACGCTCCGGGCGCGCAGGCCACCGCGCACAAAGCGTGCGTCGCTCAGCAGCTCCAGCAGCTGGCGCTTGATGCCCGCGATCTGCTGCAGCGTCTTGACGCCCAGGAAGCGCTCTCGGCACATGTCGTACTTGCCGCCGCCGCCGCGGTCGAAGGCGCGGTAGGCGTTCAGCGCCGTCAAGTGGTCCGACTGCCCCATGCTGAAGGCGCGCTTGGAGGCGTCCGCCTCGGCGCGGCGCTCGAAGGGCGACAGGAAGGGGGCGCGGTAGGAGAGCGTCGCAGCGATTGTGAGCACATCGTCCACCACGCCGAAGATTGAGCCAAGCAGGATGAGCTTGCCGATGCGCACGTCCACAGGCAGGCTGGCCAGGTGGGAGCCCAAGGGCGTGAGCTGCTCCCCGGCCGCAGTGACGGTGAGCGCCTCCAGGCGCACCAGCTCCGACACGGCGCGCTCCACAGCCGCCGGTTGCGGCGGCTCCAGCACATCGCGCACAACCTGCGCGGCAGTGCGCCCCGGGAAGCCCATCACCTTGATTCTCAACACCAATTGCTCCAACGGAACGCGGTGCATCTCGGGCGCCTGCGCCGCGTCCAGGCACTTGTCGAAGGTGTGGCTGCTCACCAGGTGGAAGGCGACGCCACTCTTCACGCGGCCAGCGCGGCCGCGGCGCTGCATCGCGTTTGCTTTTGACACCGCCACATCCTCCAGCGACTCCATGCGCCGTGCAGGGTCGTAGCGTGTCTCCTTCATGCGCCCGCAATCCACGACAAAGCCGCAGTCGTCGATGGTGATGCTTGTCTCCGCGATGTTGGTGGCCAGCACAACCTTGCGCACACCAGGGGGGGGCTTCAGGAAGATGCGCCGCTGCTCCTCGCTGGTCAGGCTGCCGTGCAGCGGCAGCACCCAGGAGCGCTGCGGCTCGCAGGCGAGCGGACCGGAGGCTGTGAGCTGCTCCAGCGCGGCGGTGATCTCTTTGAGGCCGGGAAGAAAGATGAGGATGGAGTCAGCGTTGGAGGCGGCGGCGTCGCCAGAACTGCTCTCCCCGTCTGCCTCCCGGCGCCACTTGTCCGTGGGCGCCTTCCTCTCCGGGGCGGGCGCATCCCAGGCCGCGTCCGCCTGGCCCAGCCCGATGCCAAAGGCGCGCTGCACGCCAGCTACCGTCCCGCAGCGCATGATGAAGGCCACCAGCTCGGCCAGCAGCTCCAGGTTCACCTGTGATGTGTCCAGCGCCGCCAGCGCGCGCACGGCGGAGGCGCTGACGCGCGGGTAGCGCTGCACCAGCTCAGCCTCGCTCAGCTGCTCGTCCGGCGCGTCGGCGGCGACGTCGGCGGGGCGCGCGCCGTACATGCGTCCGGGCGCGTCAGGCGGTAGCGGAGCGGCGGGGTTGAAGCCACCGCGCCCGCCGCCGCCCTTCTTGCGTGCCCAATCCGCGTTGGGGCGCACTCGATGGCCCGTAACCTCCAGCGCATCTTCCAAAAACAGCGCAGTCACGGGGAAGGTGCGCCCGGGAATGGTGATCACAGGCGTGCCTGCGCCGAAGTAGGCTGCGAACATCCCAGCTTCCACCGTGGCGGACATGAGGACCAGCCGCAGGTTGGCGCGGCTGCGCAGCAGGCTGCGCAGCACCATGATGAGGAAGTCGCTCTCCATGCTGCGCTCGTGCACTTCGTCGATGAGCACGTGCGAGATGCCAGCCAGCTGCGGGTCGTCCTGGAGGCGGCGCAGCAGGATGCCCGTGGTGCAAAACAGCAAACGCGTGGCGCTGCTGGTGGCGCTCTCCAGACGGATGTTGTAGCCAACCACGCCGCCCAGGCGCTCGCCGCGCTCCTCAGCCACACGCTCGCTGACGCCAATGGCGCTGATGCGCCGCGGCTGCGTGCAGATGATGCTACACCGCGTGCCGGAGGCGGACGCCTCGTCCAGGATGAACTGCGGCACCTGCGTCGTCTTGCCGCAGCCCGTGGAGCCCTGCACTATCACGCACTGGTTGCGAGCCACCGCAGCGCAGATGTCGGAAGCATAGGCGGCCGCAGGCAGCGAGGCGCGCTGGCGTTGCATCGCCTCCGGCAGCGCCTCGGTGCGGCATGGCGGCGGCAGCGGTGGCTGGGTGGGCAGCGGCTCTGAGCGGCGGCGCGAGCCAGGCTCCGGGCGGCGCACGCTCTCCTCTCGGCGAAACACCTCCAGGGCTGGCGGTGGCGCGTCCGCGCCCATGGGCGCAGGGATGCCCGCCCGGCGGCCCGGCGGAACATAGGCGTTGCTGGGAGCCGCCACCACAGGGGAGGAGGCGCTCTTGTGCAGTCCCCCAAGCGGCCGAGGCACCTGGCGGGAGGAGCGCGCGGGCGCTGCAGCAGCCGCGTCGGCCAGCTGCGTCTCCGACGCGCTGCGCTGCAGCGCAGACCGGATGTTGGCGTGGTTGTCGGCGGAGACCGAGACAGACACGACGGATGGGTCTCCCTTGGCGGACTTGTCGCCCTTGTCCTTGCCCTTGTCCTTGCCGCCCTTCTCCTTGCCGGGCTTCCTGTTGTCGAAGGCGGAGGAGAGGCAGGAGCGCAGGAGCTCGTCGCTCACGGCTGGCACCAGGCCCGCCGCATTGGGCACCAGCCCGGCGAACCCGGACGCCCCGGCGCGGTTGCAGTGGCTCTTGCCCTGGCTGGGTGGGTGTAGGCGGGGAGAAGTGAGTTGCGGAGTGCAATCGCAGGGTTGAGGCCAGAGGCACCAGCAAGCCAGCTGAAAGGTCGGGCCTGCGCTGCGCACCAGTGCTGCGCGAAGGAGAGAGGCCCGCTGGAGTCCACGTTGCAGGCACGGCAGCGGTAAACCTGCGACATGTCCTGTCCGCCCTGCTTCTTCTTTCCCTTTGCAGCACTATTCGCTGGTGGCTTCTGCTGCGCGACTGCCAGGAAGTCGGCGCTGAAGCGCAGCGCGCCGCCGCCGGCGAAGTCATCATAACTTACGCTGCGCCCTGGCCCCTTTGGGAGCCGCCGGAAGATGTCCTCATCCGCCCAGCTCATGGCAATGCAGCGGCGTACACACGCGTGACACAGCCGAGCCGAGGGCTGTGGCTTGTGCAAGTCTGTGTCATCAGGTCTAAAGCAAAAACCGACTAACAGGGTGACGGCAGGTTGAGACGCCTATCTGCCCACCGTCACAGTGGCCCGTACGGGCCACGCCTGCGTCTTTGTGACACGCCCGCGTAGTTTGTGTCAGTCTGTCAAAAAACTATGCGTATACGCTCTCCCATCTACCCCCACAAGCATACTCTCGAGCGTCTCCCATCAAGCGCGGTCCAGCAGCCTGCCGCCCCGTGCGGGAGCGGGCGGGCATGCGAGTGGCATCGCGCGTGCCCTGTATTCGCCGCGCAGTGCCAGCGCCAGCGCATCCAGCTCCTCGACAAACCAGGCAACGTCAAAAAGCACTTCTAAACCGCACAGCTGGGCGGAGAGGGCGGTGATGGCCGGCTGCAGAATGGCCACGCCGCCCGGCGGTGTGCGTAGTACGCGAGCGAGGGTAGAGTGCAGGATGAGCGGCTCGCTGACCAGCTGGCGCATCGGCGCGCGCGGCAGTGCGGCCCTCAGCGCCCCGCGCAGCTCCTGTGGCTGCCCCCCCTGCGCCACATTCCAGCAGGCCATGATGACGCCCCCAGGGGTGACCACCACCCGCTCCAGCACCGCGCGCAGCGGGCAGGTTGCGTTGAGCACTGCGCGCAGCGCCGCAGCCTCCGCGTCGACCTGCGCCGCCGATGCAGGCACCTCCCACATGTGGTGGCTGGCGTGCATCAGGGAGGCATGGATGGTGCGGGGCTCCTGCAACCACACGCCAGAGGGCGTCAGCAGCGGCTGCAGCACAGCCGCGGCCGCCTCCGACAGAGCCACAGACGCCGCCCGCGCGTGCAGCGGCAGCGGGAGCACCACCGCTCGCACGGGCACGCGCAGGCGGCGCAGCTGCGGCTGCGGCAGCCCCCCCCCAGGCGTGTCGTCCCAGCTGAAGAGCGACTGCACCGCCAGCCCCTGCGTGCCGCCTGTGCCTGACACGCCCGTCAACCCCTCCGCCTCCAGGCTGCGCACAATGCGCGCGTATAGCGCGCTGCGTGCAGCCCACTGGCGTGACGTCCGGCCGCGCGGCGCAAACTTTGCTTGCAGCGCGGCGCACGCGCCAGGCAGCGACACGTCGGGATGCGGCAGTGGGCGGTACAGCACCGCCAGCGCCAGCAGGAATGCCAACGAGAGCAGCGCACGAGAGTGCCAGCGACGCCGCCGGGAAACACTGGCCCGCGGCGTCGAGGCGCGACGCCGCGGTGCGAACAGCGTCTGCGCTGGCATCACTGCTGTGCCTCATCACCGGCAGGTTGCGCCAGAAAGTGCTGCAGCGGCGGCTCACTGTGAAAGCGTCAGGGAGCCAGCGCGAGAGCAGGCGCCAGCGCTGAGGCAGCGGTGGCCGCCCGCAGTGCGCCCGCACCTCGCCATGGACACAGTGAAGCCGTCCACAGTGGTTGACGAGGCTGGCGAAGTGCTGGCGAAGTATGTTGCTGCGCCGAGCTGCGCGTCAGTGTTTGCCAGCCCGCACCGAGTCCCGCCCTCGCGCAGGCACACCTTCCAGCCGGCGCACGTTGTCGCGCACCGCGCGTCGCGCAGTGTCCGCGTTGCGAGCGGCGTCCTCCGTCAGCGCTGCAAGCGCTGCGTCCCGGATGCTGCGCGGCGAGTGAGAGGTTGAGCGCGGAGAGTAGAGGCCACGTCAATAAGCACACGCACCTCTTCGCAAGCCCAGCCTCCGCCACGTGTGTCATGCAGCGCAGCGTATCGGGAGCGCACACGACGTGCGAAGGCGGGAGCAGTGTGCCAGGTGCCCCAGGAGCCCCACCGTCGTCGTTCTTGTTGTTGGTGCCCTTCTGCATTTGTGCGCTCCCCGGGAGGACGATGACCGAGGCTGCAGCGTCTCCGCCGGCGCTGGTGCCGCTGCCAATACGGCGTCTTGCGCCGGAGGTTGTGAACCGCGTGGCTGCGGGCGAGGTGATCCACCGCCCCTCCTCCGCGCTCAAGGAGCTGCTCGAGAACAGCCTGGACGCGGGCGCCACCAGCATCAGCGTGTGCGTGAAGGAGGGCGGCAACAAGCTGCTGCAGGTCACGGACAACGGCTGCGGCGTGAGAGTGCGCTCTCAGCTTTGCTTGCCTTAGTCTCACCTCAACTCACGCCGCACGCGCGCAGGAGGAGGACCTGCCACTGCTGTGCGAGCGGCACACGACAAGCAAGATCCGCGCCTTCGAGGACCTGGCCGCGTGCACAACCTTTGGCTTCCGCGGCGAAGCGCTGGCAAGCATGAGCTTCGTGTCGCACGTGACGGTGACCACCATGTGCGCTGGTGCTGCCTGCGCGATGCGCTGCGCGTACAGCGACGGGGCAGCGGTGGGCAGTGCGGTGGCTGTGGCTGGCGTGGCGGGCACGAGCGTGAGCGTGGAGGACCTCTTCTACAACGTGGTCACGCGGCGCAAGGCGCTCAAGGGCGCCAGCGAGGAGTACGCGCGGGTGCTGGAGGTTGTGCAGCGCTACTCGCTGCTGCGCACGGACGTAGCCTTCAGCGTGCGCAAGCAGGGCGAGGCGCGCAGCGACCTGCACACGCCCCCCTGCGCGCGCGTGGAGGAGCGCGTGCGCTGCGTCTTCGGCGCGGGGCTGGCGCGGGAGCTGCTCAGCTTCAGCGCGCGCAGCGGGGAGGCGGAGGCGGGGGCGGGGGCGGAGGGCGGGGCTGGGCGGGCCACCTTCCAGCTGGAGGGCCTGGCCAGCGGCCCCGGCTACGGCGCCAAGCGCGGCACCTTCATTCTCTTCATCAACGGCCGCCTAGTGGAGAGCGCCCCTCTGCGCGCAGCGCTGGAGGCTGTGTACGCGCAAGTGCTGCCGCGGGCGGAGAAGCCCTGGCTCTTCCTGGCCCTGCGCCTGCCCCCGGCGCACGTGGACGTCAACGTGCACCCCACCAAGGCGGAGGTTGCCTTCCTGCACGCGGACCAGCTGGCGGGCGCGGCTGCGGCGGCGCTGCAGCGCGTGCTGGAGGCAGCCAACGGAGAGCGCAGCTTCGCGCCCGGCGCGGCTACGCAGGCGCAGGCGCAGACGCAGGGCGGGGCCAGCCTGCAGGCGCGGAGGGGTTCGGCGGCGGCGGCTGCGACTGCGACTGCCGCCGCCGCCGCGGCTACGGGCGAGGGCGGCGGGGCCTCCGGCACGCAGCGCGAGCGCGCGGGCGGCGACCACAAGCTGGTGCGCACCGATGCCGCCGCGGGCAGCCTGGACGCCTTCCTGCGGCGCCCCAGCGCCGGCGGCGATGCGCAGCTGCAGCTGGGCCGCGGGGGGCGGGGGCAGGAGGGTGAGGGCGCGGAGGGTGGGCTGGACGAGGCGCGGCGCAACGTGCGCGCCCGGCGGGGCAGCGTGGGGGCGCAGGCGCAGGCTGCCGAGCGGGACGCACCCTGCAGCCCCCCTGCGCCCGCCGCCCCGCGCGCCCCGTCCCCGCCGCCCTGCGAGCTCACCAGCGTGGCGGAGCTGCTGTCCGAGTGTGAGCGCGCCAGTCACGCGGGCCTGGCGGAGGTGTTCCGCCGCCACACCTTCGTGGGCCTGGCCAACGGCTCTCTGGCGCTGCTGCAGCACGGCACGCGCCTCTACATGGCCCACGTGCCGCGCGCCAGCCGCGAGCTGTTCACGCAGCTGGCGCTGCGCCGCTTTGGCCGCCATGCGGCGCTCACCCTCTCCCCGCCAGCCCCGCTGGCGCCGCTGCTGCGCGAGGCGCTGGTGGAGGCGCAGCGCCGCGGGGAGGGGGCGGTGGAGCGCGACCAGCTGGCGGAGGCTGCGCAGGCGCTGGCGCAGCTGCTGCTGAACAAGGGGCCCATGCTGCGGGAGTACTTTGCGCTCCACGTGGCGGACGACGGCTGCGGCGGCGCCCTGCTGTGCACGCTGCCCGCGCTGCTGGAGGAGCACAGCCCGGAGGTTGCTGCGCTGCCCGAGTTCCTGCTGCGCCTGGCGAAGGAAACGCGGTGGCAGGCGGAGAAGGACTGCTTCCAGGACGTGGCGGGCCACTTGGGGGAGCTGTACGCCATGTATCCGCCCGCGCCCGCGCAGGCGGCGCCGGCTGAGCCGGATGCGGGGGCTGGGGCTGGGTCGGGGGCGCCTTGCAGCAGCGCGGCTGAGCAGGCGCACGAGTGGGCGGTGGCGCACCTCCTCTTCCCCGCGCTCCGCACCCACCTGCGCCCGCCCGCGCCCTTTGCCGCCGACGGCACCGTGCTGCAGGTTGCCTGCCTGGAGCAGCTCTACCGCGTCTTCGAGCGCTGCTGAGCGGCGTAACGACGGGCGATGAGGACGGAGCAAAGAACGAAACACAACCCGCCGCCAATAATAGCTCTAGAGCACCAGAGGTCGGTGTCGTCATCAGTCGATGAAATTTTGGTTGCCCGAAACTTGCGCTCCCCTCGCCAGCTCTGTGCGGTCTGCTGCGCCATGTCATTAATACGCGAGAGCACCACGCTGGTGAGGCGTAGTCTATGGGATAGTATCATGCGCCTGAGCCTTGTGCGGCACGAGTGGGCTGCGCTGCCTCAGGACGGAGAGGAACCGATAGGCTTCGCGTTCGCCGACTCCATGCCCTCCAACGTGGTGCTGCTGGAGCTGGCCCACGTGCGCTGGTTCTGGTGCGGCAGCGCAGCAGGCACGCCAGGCAAGCGGCCCATCTGACAGGAGCGTTCTCGCAGGTTGGTCTGTTGCACGGTCTGCTTCTCCGCGGGCGTCGCGGCCGCCTCTTGGATACTGCTGCACCTGCACCGGGAGCGAGTGGAGGGACTGGTGCGCAGCAGGGCGGCGCTGCGCTGCGCCGCGCTGCGCTGCGCTCAAACGCCAAACACCATGCATCCAATGCTCTGCTCCCGCGCGCTCTGACACACCCAGCCCCGCTGTGCAGGAGCGCAAGTTTGCCCGAGGTGTGGCGGAGGAGACGCTGCTGAACGACCCGCGGCTGCTGCGCCTGGTGCTGGGCGAGCTGCCCGCCTGGGTTCGCAGCGGGCGCTACGAGCGCACCGAGTGGCTGAACGGCGCGCTGCAAACTTTGTGGCCCAGCCTGGAGCGGGCGCTGAGCCGGCGGCTGCTGTGGCACGCGGACAGGGCGCTGGGCGCTCTGGCGCCGGGCTTTGTGCGTCGCGTGCGCGTGGAGGAGCTCAGCCTGGGCAGCGTGGCGCCGCGAATCACGGGCGTGCTGTGCGCGGAGGAGGAATGTGACCACAGCGGCGGCGGGGTGGAGCTGGAGGCGGAGGTGCGCTGGTCCTGCGACGGCAGAGCCCTCCTCGCGTTCGACCTGCGCGCCGGCCGGCGCCTCACCTTCCCCGTGCACGACCTGTGCATCACCGGCCTGCTGCGCGTGCGGCTGGCCCCGCTCTGCGCGCGCCCCCCCGGCTTCGAGGCCCTGCAGCTGTGCTTCGCCGCGCCCCCCGACGTGCGCTACCGCCTGTCCGGCGTGGGCGCCATGGCCACTTCCATCCCCGGCTTCGCAGCCTACCTGCAGCGCTGCCTGGGCGACGCGCTGGCAGCCGCCTGCGTGTGGCCGCGGCGCCTCACGCTGCCGCTGCCGCAGCCCTGGGTGGGCCGCGACCCGGCCCTGAGCCGCAGCCAGCTGGGCAGCCCCGCCTGCGGCGTGCTGCGCGTGGTGGTGGTGGAGGCGCAGGAGCTGTCGCCTGCGGAGCTGCTGGGCCTCAGGGACGTGGCGCTGCCCGGCGCACAGCAGGCGGGCGTCTCCACCTCGCCCTACGTGCACCTGGAGCTGCCGGAGCCGCCCGGCGGCGGGCGGGCGGGCGCGCAGCGGGAGAGCAGCGTGCACCGACGCAACAATCTGGCGCCTCGCTGGGACGAGGCCTTTTGCTTCGTCGTGGACGACCCGGCCACCCAGCGCCTGCGCGTCACCGTGCGCGCGTGGGACGCGGGGGGCATGGCGGGCAGCCACAGCGTGATGGGCGAGACGGCGGTGCCCCTGGCGGGCCTGCGACCGGGCTGCGAGGAGGAGGCCTTCTGGGCGCTCTCCATGGTGGTGCCAAAGTCCGTGACGGTGCAGGGGGTGATGGCCACCTACCGGGTGCCCTCCTTCGGGGGGGAGCTGGAGGAGCTGCCTGCGGGGAAGGTCAGGCTCAGCCTGCTCTACACCCCCTTCAAGGCCAACCGCGGCGCGCGCAACGCCGCCTGGCAGCCGGGCGGCGCGGACGCGGCGAGCAGCAGCAGCAGCGGCGACGGGGAGAGCGAGGAGGAGCTGGTTGAGGAGAGCGACGGCAGCAGTGCCAGCAGCGACAACGAGGGGGAGGAGGACGGGGAGGGGGAGACGCCCGCGGCGCTGGCGCGGCGCAGGGAGCGCCGCATGGTGCGCAGGGCTGCCCGGCGGCGCGTGATGCGCAGGCTGCAGCGCGGCGGGCGCGCACAGAGGGGGGTGCTGCTGGTGCGCCTGGAGCGGGGCGTGGAGCTGTGCCGCGCCCACGGCCCTGCCCGCCCCGCAGACTGCTACGTCACCGTCCAGCTGGCGGGCGAGCACCGGCGAGAGGTGCGCAAGACGCGCGTCGTCTCCGCCTCTCGCAACCCCGTGTGGAACGCCGACTTTGCGCTCTTCGTGGACGACGCGGCGCGCGCGGAGCTGCTGCTCTCGGCCTTTGACTTCTCGGGGTTGGAGGCGCACATCCCGATGGGCGCCGTGCGGCTGCCGCTGCTGGACGTGGTGGCGGAGCAGGGCGGAGGGCCGGGCGTGCGCGCCTCCTACCGCCTGGAGGGGGCGCCCTTGGGGCACTTGCACCTGTGGCTGGAGTGGCGCGCGTATTGACCAATACACGGGGTCGATGCAGCCGCCTCAGTGCGTCCCCCGGCCCTTGCCCTTGCCGTTGCTGGGCGTGCCGCCGTCCTTGTCCTTGTTGCCCCGCCCGCTCGTGTGCCCCGCCTGCTCCCGCACGGCGCGCCGCAGCTCATGCTCCGCCTTCCTGCGGTCCTCACGCTCCACAGCCTTGGTGATGGCCTCCCGCCTTTGCTCCACCCGTTGGCGCACCTCCTCCCGCGCCCGCTGCACCTCAGCCTTGCCCCGCTCCTCATCAACATCCTCGCCGTCATGCGCATCTTCGTCGCTGCTGCTGGCGCCCGCATCCAGCTGCGCCATCAGCCTGCGCTTCTCCAGCTGAGACAAGCCAGCCACGGTGTCTCCCAGGGCGCCCCCGCGCAGCTTGTTGGCCTCGTCCGCAGCCCTGAACGCACAGTGGTGAGTTGGGCCAACAGCAGAGGGCAAAGGCACGCACTTCTGGGCCGCCCGGTCCGCTGCGTATTTGGCCAGCACTTCGCTCTCAGCCTTTGCAACCGCAGCCGACTCCTGCTGGCACCTCTCGGTCCACCTTCGCTCCAGCCTCTCCACGGTGCCAGCCTCCACCGCGCCCGTCGGGCTGGCCTCGTTCAGCAGCTCCAGCTTCAGCGACAGAGAGTGACAGGTTTGTGAGCGTCCGGGGTGAGCCTGCATGCAGGCTAAGCTGCTCCCGCGCGCGTCCGTACCACACTGCTTGCTCGCTCGTCGCCCGGCAGGCTGACGTCCTCCTGCACGCGTACGCATACGGCGGTCAGCTGGTCTCGAGGCAGCCCAGGCGTCATGGCGAGGAGATCCCCTGCTTGCTCTCCCCAGCACGCACCATAAGGCCCGTCACGTATGGGCCAAACACATCAGCGTCGATGCTGAGCTCTGTCAGGCTCGCCGCCAGCCACTCCTCCCACGCGCCCTCCGCAGGCGACATGTTGCAAACAGCGACGAACCGGCGTGCCCTCCAGGCACCTGTCGGGTTCACCAAATGTGTGCCGGTGACGTGCTGCGGAGCCGCGGTATTGGCGGGCGAGGGAGCGGCCAGATGTGCTCCCTCTGTCTTTGACCGCTGATGACTGCTGGCTGCTGAAAAAAAACCGGTCGACGATTGATGAGGACGACGACCATAGATGACAAGGAGCAAGTGACGCTTAGTCGCGTTCGCCACTCGCTCAAGGAGAGGCTCGTGTCATCGCGCTATGTTACAAGTACAGGCGTGGAGGGCCCTCATCCCCGTCCAAGTGACACATGCGGCTGCCAGCGCACCTCACGCACGGCATCCGGGGCCTCGCTCAGCGGCGCGGCGCCGATTGGTCGCTTGGTGCGCTGCCACTCCGTCACGGCCGCGGGCGGGGGAGCAGGAGCGGCGGGGCGGGGCGCCTGCGCCTTGCGCTGCACAGTGCGCTGCACAGCGCGCTGCTGTGTGGGCGGCTGCACGGCCGCCTGCGCCCGCGGCGCGGCGTAGGCGGCGGCGCGCTGCGCCTGCTTGATGGCGTGTGCGACGGCGGACTGGGCAGCCTTTGCGCCAGCCGCTGCCCCCTCAGACAACTGCTCAGTGCCCACCAGCGCGACGCCCACGCCCAGCGCGCCGGCGAGCACGAGCTGCAGGGCCGCGTGCAGGGCGCCGCGGCCGCGTGCCCGCGGCGCGGAGACTTCAGCCGGTCGCCGGGACTGTTGCGGCGCGGCTGCGCTCGGCGGCTCCAACAGCGAGTCGCACGAGAACGAGTCATCGCCCCGGTTGTGCGAGTCGCCTTCGTTCTCCTCGTCCCACTGCGACTCAAAGCACTCCTGCGGCGGCACTACCAGGATAGCGGGCGGCGTGTCCGCCTTCAGCCGCGCGGTCACCAGCTCCCCGCGGTCCTTGTCGAAGTAGGTGTATGTGCCCGGGGGCGGGATGACGCTGGTGGGCGACAACCGCTCTCCCTCCCCCTGGCGCTCCCACGACGGGCAGGCCCCCCACTGATCCCCCCGACGCTGGCCCGCCACAGCGATGCGCGGCGGGGGCGTGAAGCTGGGCGCCTGCACGCGCAACGCGGGGGCTGGCACGGCACGCAGCGCAGGCGGATGGGGCGGAGAAGGCTGGGCCGCCTCCAGGGGGCGCGGCGCCGGCCGGTGCTGGCTGAAGCCGACGGACGCCTCGCCGCCCGCGTCCTCGTACTCGCTGTCGCTCGCGTCCGAGTCATCCATGTCCACGAAGGCGAGCACCTGCCGCACCAGCACCTGCCAGGATACTTAGACGCGGACAGCGGCTTGAGCGGGCGGCCCCGGCGCGCCTGCTCGTTAACCACGTTGGAGGCCTCCATGCGGATGGTAGTCACCAGGTCCTGGCGCGCACGGTTGATCTTGCTGAGGATGGCCGCCTGCACGAGTGCTCAGACTCAGCTGTGGGACGCAACAGACGCAGCCGGCCAGCGCAGCACACCTTGTTGGCGCCAGGCTGACGGTCGGCGGCGCGTAGCTGGGTGAGCTGGGAGAGCAGCTCGTCCATGTTGAGTCTGCGCCATGGACAAGAAGGTGCGTGCCCTCAGCGCCCAGCTCGCTTCTGCGCGACTGCACTTGCACGACACTCACGCCACCCGGAAGTGGCAAGCCGCAAAGCGGGAGGCGCTGCAGCGAGCAAGCGCGCGCGAGGCCGGTGCCGGAACGCTTTTAGCCGTTTGCCAACGGTGCTGGCCCCGCGCCGCACCTGATGCTGGAAAGCGAGCGCAGCTCCAGGGACGTCTCACGGTTCACCAGGTTGGCGCTGGCGTTCTCGATGGCTTCCACGAACGCGTCCTGGCGCGTCGGAGTCATCAGCTAGGTAGCTCTCTCAGGGGAGCTCGCCGCTCGCACCTGAAGCTGCGCCAGCTGCCGCTCCGCCGGACTCGCGCCCCCGACGGCGCCTCCACTGCGGCGCAGCGCGCCGCGCGAAAGCGAGCTGGCGCCAGACAAGCGCTTCTCTCGGCGACGCTCACGCGGCGGCGTCTCTTCCTCGCTGCCGTAGGCCCACTGCTGCTGGGACGCCATGGTCAAATTACGGTCACAGCGCACGTCAACAGGCTGGCCAGGGCAGGCGAATGACGCAATGACCAAAATCCATAAAAAACGCAAGTAGTAAGACCACCAAAGATGCAAAGAAGCACCACCTACCGTAGCTAATACAACAGTGCGAAGTGCGTTCACTCGCTCGGCGGCCCCGTGGTGGCGCAGGAGGCTATGAATGCTCTTGTTCCGAGCGTGCGCGCCAGTGCGGGCTCGCCGATGGCTGGCGCCAGGCAAGCGAGCGCCTGAAAAAGCGGAAGAGCAAGTCTGTCCAGAAAGGCGAGCTGCGCCTGCACCACGCTGACGCTGCTGCGGTCGCAGGAAGGTGTGAGGGGCAGACCCAGCGCGCGCTCCTGGTCACCCTGGGCGAAGAACTCATTGAGGATGGCCATTCCCCAGCGCAACGCGTGGGCCATCGCCTTGCTGGCGTTGCCCACGTCTGCGCACTGCAGCGCCAGCCGCAGCGCCACGCCGCGCTCGCCGCCGTCGCTGCAGTCCAGGCGCAGGCCCCCTGGTCTTGCCAGCAGCGCCTGCACCTGTGCCAACATCGCCTGGTGCTGCGCCGTGTCCGTGGCGAGCACCAGCGTGACGGTGAGCGAGCGCAGCATGCGCGCCTGCTCCGCGCTCATGGCTGCGCACAGGTCGCAGCCGGGCTGCGCCAGCAGCGTCAGCGCCGTGGACGCGTGGAAGCTCTCCAGCACGCTGCTGTCGTTGTAGCGCAGCGCCAACGGCGCGCGGGTGGCTGTCAAAAAAGAGTTGCTCACGCCGCCGTGGCCCACGTCGTGCGCCGCGGCCGCCAGCAGCGCGGCCAGCAGCTCGACGCGAGGCAGCGAGGCTGCGGCGCCGCTTGCGGAGAGGATGTAGTTGAGCGCGTGCAGCACGTCCGTGGCGTGCAGGGCGTTGTGGTAAGGCACGCGCCGGTAGCGCGCCTCCAGCCGGCTGAAGTAGGCCAGCAGCACCTCCTCCGGCACGGCAAAGGCAGCGCGAAGGCCGTGGTCCTCAATCACAACCGCCGCCAGCGTGCACAGCGGCCCGCGCGAGCCCGGCTCGGCGACGCAGGCGGCCTCCAGCTCAAACAGGTCCCACGTCCAGCACAGGCGCCCGCGCAGCGCGGCCACCACGCGCGGGGAAAGGGCGCGCTCGAAGGCAGTTCGCCCCAGCTCAGGCGAGGCGCAGTCTGCGTCTAGTCAGCGCCTGTGCGAGTGGCAGTGCGAGCAGCGCGCACCTGGCATGCTCGGTTCAGCTCCGGGCTCGGGCGGCCGTTGCAGGCCCATGGCGTGCAGGCCAATCTCATCTACCGACCGACACGAGTCTCAGCGCTCAGCATGCACACGGCCCATGACAGCGTGGTAGGTACGCACCCAGTTCCATTGGCCCCACGGGCTCTAGTGGAAGACCCGTGGAAGACCCCGAGGCGCAGGGTGCACGTAGGGGGTCAAGCTACAAGCAAGAACAACTCAGCACGCTGCACACAGCCGCAAGCACGCGTGCCACTGAGGCGCACCGTGTCGGCGACCGAGTGCAGCTCAGCAGCTTGTTGGGCAGAGAGCGCGAGCTCGCTGGGGCACGGAGTCAGCATTGCATAACCGCTACACGTGCGGTGGCATGCAAGCCGCGCGCTGCGTGCTAGCAGGGCTGACACACCTCCCGAGGGTGCGCAGCCGCTGTGCCAGCTGCTGTGGGAGCTCCATCGCACGCCGGCTGGAAGATGAGGACGCACGGCAGCGCGCTATGCCATGCCGATAGGAGGCGCTGCTGCACACAAGCACACGCACACGGATGACGGGAGGCGAGTGCAATGTGCCACCTTTGTTCTACCAAGCTGCTAAAGTTCTTTGACACTTTGACCCTCCTGCCTCCTCTAGATGTGGTCCGTCACCTGGCCTGTCCTCACCACGCCTGTGTTTCACCTGGCCTGTGTTTTTCCCCGGGCCAGGTGAAACACAGGCCAGGTGAAACACAGGCGTGGTGAGGACAGGCGACCACATCTAGAGGATTTGACCCCGTCGTCCGACGCGCGCGCGTCGTCGTCGTCGTACCGTACGAGGCAGGAGTTCGACAGTTCCAGCCGCGCTCCTCGTGCGCCGAGGTGGCTTTATCGGCGGAGCTACTTGTATGGGCAGTGTGAAGCGTGCGCGGTTGGAGGCAGAAGCACTGCCCGCCGTCTGCGACGAGTACACTGGTTGGCGGCCGAGCCGCGGTGACACTGTGGAGCGCGTGAGCGCGGCTGACCTCACCCCGCGCGCCTTCTTCGAGCGCTACGTGTCGCAGCGCCGGCCAGTTGTGCTCACCGGCGGCCTGGGCGACGCCGGCTGGCGCGTTGGCGCATGGAGCGATGACTACCTGCGCAGCCGCTGTGGCGACGCGCTGGTGCGGGTGGAGGCCCGTCCCAGCGCCAGCGCAGCCTTCGGGGCGCACGAGCACCAGAGCATGCGCTTCGCAGCCTTCCTAAACCGCGTGGCCGGCGGTGATGAGCGGCTTTACCTGACGACGGAGGCTACGCGGTTTGACGCGCACGGCCGCCTGAGCGTCGTCTCCAGCCCGCTGACGCAGCTGCTAGAGGACCTGCCGCTGCGGCCGTCGCTGGCCGGCCGTCTGGTGCCTGCTGCGCTCAACCTGTGGCTGGGCCGCAGCGCCTCGGGGGCCTCCTCCGGGCTGCACCACGACTGGCACGACAACCTGTACGCGCTGCTGCGCGGGCGCAAGCGCTTCGAGCTGTACGCGCCGTGCGAGACGCCGCGCCTGTACCCCGCGGGCAGACTGGAGCGAATACACGCAAACGGGCGCATCAACTACGCGGGCGCGCCCAGCCGCGCGGACGGCGCGGACGCGCGCGACTTGGCGCGCGTGGCGTCGCTGGATGTGCGGCGTGCAGAGCAGACGCTGGCAGAGGCAGAGGAGGCGGCGGAGAGTGGCGCCGTGGGCGCACGCAAGCGCGTGCGCGCTGCGGAGGCGGAGCTGGAGGGCGCCCTGGCGGCGGCGCTGCGCGCCGGTGGCGATGCGGCGGACGGCTTCGACTTTCAGGAGGAGGCGGAGGACTGGTGCGGACGGGACGACTACGAGAACAGCGACGGCGGCGGGTCGCGTGGCAGCGACGACGATGCGGCGGGCGATGCGCCGCCGCCGCACTTCAGCCGCGTCGACCGTGCGTGCCCCTCCGACTTCCCTCTCTTCACCTCCGCGGTGTGCACCCGCGTGGACGTCTGCGCGGGCGATATGCTCTTTCTGCCCTGCGGATGGTGGCACGAGGTTACCTCCTGGAGCGAGGAGGGGGGCGCAGCCGCGAGGGGGACGCACCTGGCGCTCAACTGGTGGTTCGCGCCCCCAGACACTGCGCACGCGGATGCCCCCTACTCCAGCGACCTCTGGGAGCGGGACTACGCGCACTGGGCCCGCGACATACTACCCACGTTGAGCGCAGAATTGAGCGCAGAACAGCGCACTACTTGACCCTGATGCCATTCGGCGCATTTACTACGCTGTACGACGTTTAGTGTAGTCTCTCGTTGCTCCGCCTGTCTCGTCATCGTGTCGTCTCGTGCACCCACCACCGCGAACTGTGAGTTGCGCGCTCTCTCGGCCGAGCGCGTGGGGTGATGGCGGGGCTACTCTACTTTGAGCCTCAGCGGGCGGCCTTGTGCGGCGTGCACGCGCTGAACATGTTGCTGCAGGGTCCGGTGTTTACGGAGTGGGATCTGAGCACCGTGGCGCTGGGTCTGGACGCCAAGGAGCGCCAGCTGATGGCGGAGGCGGGGATTCACACCTCCGACTTTGCCGCTTTCGCGGCTGAAGAGAGCGGCAACGTCGCCGCCGACGGCAACTTTAGCATCACCGTGCTTGAGGAGTGCTTACGCATCTGGAGCCTCGCCTGCACGCCCCTGGCCAGCGGAGCGGCTGCGTCAGTGCGGCAGGCGCCAGAGCGCGAGTCAGCCTTTCTCCTGAACCTCGAGAAGCACTGGTACTGCCTACGTCGCCTGGGCGCAGACTGGTGGCGCTTCAACAGCCTGGAGGCTGCGCCTGCTCCCGTCAGTGACACGTATCTCGCCATCCTTCTCGCGCAGCTGCAGCAGGAGGGGTGGTCAATCCACGTTGTTCGCGGCGAGTGGCCCGCCAGGAACTCGCTCTACGCGGCGCCGTCGCCGTACGGGCGCTGGCTGACGCGCGAGCATGCTGCGGAGGCGCACGCCGAGGCTGCGCGCAACAGGGTGGAGGGGCGCACTCGCTCGGCCGTGAGCAACGCGCTCGCGCGGGTGGCCGGGGAGGGTGGGACGCTCACGCTGCGTGCGCCACGCGACGCCTACGACCAGGGAGATGATGACGAGCTGCGACGCGCGCTGGCGGCATCGCTGGGCGAGGATGGCGCTCCTGCTGTCGCGCACAGCCGCGGCGCTGCCGCTCGGCAGTCGATGACGGAGGATGAGGAGTTGGCACGAGCCATTGCGTCTTCTCTGGAGGACGAGCCGGCTGCAAAACGCCACGAGCCCACTCGGAGCGCCCCCGCCGCCCGCAAGGCCAGCCAAGAGCTGCCCGCAGAGCCCGCAGCCGATGCTTATGGCGTGCTGCAGCTGGCGCTGCGGTTGCCGTTGGGGAGTCGCGTCGCCCGACGCTTCCTCCCTTCCGACACGCTGGCGCTGGTGCTGGCGCTGGCCGAGTCGCACGGCGTGGACATGGCGACGCACCGGCTGGCCAGCGGCTTTCCGCCAGCTGAGCTGCGAGCCGCCGGAACCGCAACGCTGGCTGAGCTCAAGCTCGAGGACAAGTCCTGCATCCTGGTGCAGCCGCGGTGAGGCACGCGAGTGGACAATGCGAACGTGCGCTTTAGCGCACGCACTGCGAGCCAACGTGGCATCGCAGGAATCATGCATGCCAGCATGCGCCTGTGCTTCGTCGTCAGTCCGCAGCACCCGTTCTATCTGCGCGATAGAACAACAAAGCTATTTGCAACCTCCGCCTAGCTTTCCGTCTTGTTCCGCCTGTGGTGCCCCATCTGCTATCACTGGGCGTCAGAGGCTCTGGCCACAAGCATTCGGCCACCATGCCTGTGCAGCGCCCGCCGGTGGTTAAGGGCACGGGGCCTGGTAGCTTCACACACGCCTTCCGCGAGGGCCTCGTGCGCTGCAGAGCACAGGCGCAGGCGTACGGCGCGTGCGTGAGGGCTGCACTGCCGGCAGTGGAGAAGGGTGCCTGCGAGAGGGAGTTTGCCGCCCTGCGCGCATGCTTCTTCGCCGCGGTGCGCTGCACGAGTTTAGCACGCGCGTGCGAAGCTGCCCGCTGACTGCTCTCCTGCGCTGCACGCTGCAGGTGAAGGGCGTGCGCAAGGGGAGTTGAGAGTGAGAGCTCTACGCCTGTCCACTTTCTGCATTGCATGCCTGTTGGAGGGCTTTTGCACCCGGTCGCCACCGCTCTGAGACACGACCGCGCGCCTGTGCGAGTGACGCGTGACGCGTGACGGCATCAGACTGTTTGGTGTTTTGCTGGCCTCGCAGCTCGCTCTCTCGCTCGCCTTGGAGCTGGGGTGCCGGCGCAGACATGCGTTGCGCGTATGCGAGGTAAATATTTGTGCTACGCTACTGGTTCTTGCGCGCCTGGTCCCTGAAGGCTGCGGCAAAGGCTCGCCGCCTGCGGTAGTGTCGCCCCTCCCGCATCGCCGTCAGCGCCAGCGGCAGCAGCGCGGGCAGGAAAAGCGGGAGGTAGACGGCAAGTTTGTGGTCGCTGGGAAAGTAGAGGAGCGAGAGGATGGAAGGGTGGAAGAAGGCACCCTCTGCCGCAGCATGCGCCTCCGCCGCGCGCGCCCCAGCCTCCCCGTGCTGCCCGCCCGCAGCCGCACGCGCGGCGGCGTCGACGGCGGCCAGGCCGCTGCGCGCCAGTCGCGAGATGGTGTCAGAGACGACCATGTTAGGCAGCGCCGCAACCACGCGCCCCAGCGACGCCAACGACTCGCGCGCCGCGGCCTGGTGCGCCGCGGCCGCGCGCCGCGCCAGCAGGTCCACCTCCCAGGCGGCAAAGGCTGATGATGCAGGCAGTTGGTCATGCATGGGCTGCGCCGGCAGGCCCAGCAGCACGCGCAGCTGAGCTGCGAAGAGAGCAAAGAGGGCGCGCATGTGGTCTGCGCCCAGCTGTCGCGTGGCGTTGGCGCAGCCGGGGGGGTTCCAGAGCGCCACGCCACCCCAGCCGGGCGAGGTGAAGCCCGGCGCGCCGCCCTGCAGCGCCATCGGGCAGTGGGCTTGCGGGGGCACGAAGGCAACCAGGTGCAGCACACGCAGGTGCGGCTG
>Ga0208951_1000037_pt1 | contig 48247 bp, 59 predicted proteins | sample GreLakmeMI27MSRF_FD_187702 | JGI IMG/M metagenome (GOLD analysis project Ga0208951, IMG submission 187702) | Freshwater lentic microbial communities from great Laurentian Lakes, MI, USA - Great Lakes metaG MI27MSRF (SPAdes) | ecosystem: Environmental > Aquatic > Freshwater > Lake | place: Great...
TTCCAGACATTGATGTTCCACCAGATGTTGTCGGAGCCGTAGACCCTGCAAGGAGAGTAAACGACTGGCTCACCGTGGCTGCTGCTACATATGAGTTATTAGAAGAACTATTTGCGGAGATGGTGCAAGTTCCTGTTTGACTAGCCAACACCGTCACTGTCGCAGTTGAAGTTCCACCGCTATCGGTTGATGAACCAACGGTGCACTTGCCCGTAGTGCTGGATGTAAAAGTAACCGACAACCCAGAAGTAGCAGTGGCTGAGACAGTAAATGTCTGGTTTGATGAAGAAGTAACTACGTCAGCAGGCTGAGCAAAAGTAATACTGTTTGCGCTGGCTACAGATATTGCTGAGTCAATATACATTGACGCACCAAGGGCTTGACCGCCAGTTGCATCATAAGAACCATTCACAAACCTGAATCTGTAATAACCAGTAGATGGAACTATGCCACTAGACGTAACCCATGATTGGTTTTGCCCACGCCCGTATGAAACTAAAGTTGAAGTAGCACTAGAGCCATAGTCGTATGTGTTTCCACTTGCCGAAACCTGAACCAAGTATCCGTATGCTTCGTAGTCATCCCAACCACCAGCAGCAGCCCAGTCAAAAGAAATTGACTGATTCGCTGTAGCAGGAAACGGCTCTGACCATATTTCTGGTCCAAATGCCGAACCATATGTTGAATGACCATTACAACTATTGCCGTAAGAAATCTGACCCGCAGAGTAGAGGCGAATTACTCCACTACGTCCGTCATATGTTTGTCCTGTAGATGTGGTGTAAGACAGGTTCTGTGTTGCAGATTCTTGACCTTCGTACAACTGCGCCGTTTGCGTGTAGTTCTTGTCGGTTACATAGGAATATGAACTATTGGAGGTTGCATCGGTGCCGGTCATTGTGTATGGCCCAATACCCTGCTTGCCTAGAGCTCCGCATTGGGTTCGACTTGCCAATGAACCTAGGGTTACCTTTGCTGCCGCAGTTGACTCAAAGACAGGAGACAATGCTTGAACTGGTGTAGCTACCGGCATAAACATAGCTATCGAAAAAGCTGGAACTAATATCCAAGCGCCTTTACGAAAGCGTATACGACTACCACGATCATTAATTTTAACTTTTTTTAGCGCATAGCTAAGCTTATCTAAAATATTCAACCGACATCCCCTTCAGTTAGACATACCTAATAGTAACTAGGGAGTAACAAAAAAGATCCCCAACTTATTTAAAAGTCAGGGATCTTTTACGCTACTGAGCGTCGGTTTCCGTAGGGTTATTATATCAAATCTTTGTTGCTATGACACCTAGATTTGGAATATCTTTTCCAAAATCTTTTTTAGTTTCTTCAGGCAACATGTCATCATCGACATCGTATTGCCAAAATCCAGCGTCAAAACCTACAGCGTTCATACCAAGTGCCTGGAAGTCCTTAACTAATTCTTCCTGTGACCACATGCTCTGGTGCTGTTGCAGGATGTTTGAATCGCATCTACTAGCAGGAGTAAATATAGGAGCTCTCATTGCCCTAAAAGATATTTTTCCCTCTGCCCACATTTTGACTAGTCTGCCAATATCTGTTTGTATTATCTTGATTGTTCCACCTGGCTTTAGTTTTCTAAGCATGTGGAGCAAGAAGGATTTGTATTGCAATACAGATATGTGCTCAAGAGTATGTGACAAAAAGAATTCATCGACTGTCTCATCTTTACAGAACGAATCAAGATCCATTATGTTAGCTTCTATGTCGCATATCTCGGCTAGGTTAACAGTTTTGTATTCTGACCCCTTACCGATTCCACCAAGATTAAACCTTATACTACTCATAATTAATCTTCTCTAGTGTGGGCATTGATCCATACCCAGTTATAATTTCTAAATGTTTGTGGTAATACATCGGGCTCAAAACCCGTTTTCCATAGGCAGTAGGGGAAGCTAACTTGATCCTGGTAAGACCATTCTAGATTTTGTTTGTGCCAAAGCTCACCAACTTCTTTTACTTTTGGATTAGTTAAATCTCTTGCTGACACTCCACATTCATACAGCCCGTATTCTTTTGGAAAACCTTCAGACCTATAGAAGGCACACTGTTCATCAAGTGGTTCGTTGGCATACTTTGCTGGACGAATAGTTGCTTCCCCATAGGCACAATGTCTGCCATCAAAATGAGGCGATACGACAAATCCGTTTTGCATGTGAGACATGATTTCTGGGACAAAATCAGAACTAAGTATCCCCATGTCTCCATCTATCCATATCATATATTTCCAATTTAATAACATTGGTATTGAATGAGGATTTAGCTTTGGTCTTTTTGATCTTCTTCTATTGTCAAGATTTTCATCACCAAGGAGAATCGGGAGCCATGGATTAGCTATGGGTTCAGGTGATTTACCATCAGTAAAATAAATATAATCTACACCATCTATTTTCTTTTGATTCGGCACATAGTCATAGCCGCCAGTAACTGCTGTACAGATTACAGTATTTCCATACCAGTCATTTATCATCGTCACCTATAATTCTTCGTTATTGGAAGCGGCATTGTTTTAATTAGTCTATCTGTATATTCGTAGCATAGTGGGTGAAATATTTCAATAAGTATTTCGCCCCAATCTATTGGGTATCTTGTAACCACTGTATCAGCAGCTTCTCTACTACTTTTTGCTGGAAACTTTTGTAAATTGTTAAACTTAACATCCATTATACTGAGTAATGTATTGTACCATTTCGTAGTAAATTCTGTATTAGGTTTGAATATATATAAATCGTTAGTCATCAATTTATCCCAGTGTTGACCAAGCCAAGGTCTCTGTTTTGGAGTCACACTTAACTCACCTTCATCTTCTGGGGCTCCAATACCAAATGCATCAGAAGATTCAAGCTGATCAAAGTATGGATTCCAATCCCATGAACATGGTTTAATGTCAGTGTACCCACCACCATGGTGATGCATGAAGTAAGTTCTAAGATAATCTGCCTTATGTACATCGGAAAGATGTTGATACCCCGGATGAAGGGGGTATTCATCGAATATAAAGTCTTGTAGATTTTCATTGGTGACTAAAATATAGTTAACCTTAGAATTATTTTTTAAACTTTCAATACCATTGATTCTATTTTCATTCATCACTAAATTATTACTGCCAACCCAAAAAGAATATAAGTTTCTTTGCGACATGTTTAAAGCACCGTCGTTATCATATGACCATCGATCTGGTCACTAGGTGGAAGTTCTTTTCTTACTAAAATTCTTTGAACCCATCTATCAGTCCCATCGTATCTGGGTTGAAATGGTTTGCGACCATGAATTGTTTTATTATTATCTATAACTAATAGATCACCAGTCTGCAAGGTTATTTCCTGTATGGAATCTTCAACAGCCTTATGCAATATCTCAAGTGCTGCACGTCCAAGTTCGTCATTTGCTTTTACAAAAGTATAATCATAAATAAAATTATAACCATCTTCGGTTTTTTCTAAAACTGAAATAGGAATACTCTTATCTTTTTCGCCCTTAGTTCTAAAGGATATGTCTATGTTTGTAGTGAACCATTCCTTACTGAGCGCTGCTATGACCCACAGATCTAGTTTTTCCACTATATCATCTACGTGAGCATACGTGGTCACAGCATTCTCATCACCTCTTAGACACAATAACATAACGTAATCTGGTTTGTATGGATGAAAAGCTGCTTCAGTATGAAGAGCAAGCTCCACCTTAGATGAGGTAGATATCTGTTGGCTTTCAGTTTTGTGGACCGGTACTATGTTTTGTAATAACTGACCGCCCTGTTCCTGAGCGTACGAAATTGGATGACCAAACATCCATGCGTAATCAAGCAGTGTACCAACAGCTTCTTTGGAAGCGCTTCTTTGGGGAGAAGATGGATAAGGAGTTGCAGGTGTCTTAGGTACGTGACCAATCTTAACATTTTTAAAAAGAATTATACCCATGACAAAAATTATATCATAAAGCCTTGGGTATTAGGAAGTATAATTTCATTAAATTTTCAGCAGTTATCGAAAAAACATAGTCAGTTCCGTCAACAACTTTTACGTTAATTGAATGAGCTTCTACGAGCTCTCCTTGCGTATTGATCATCGTTGCTATCTGACCAATAGTTATGTTCGAAACCATCGGCATAAAGCCGCTAAATGAATTGTCATTCATCATAATAAGGTTTTGATTTTCCTATTTCTACTTTGTTTAAAATTCTAGACCCAAGTGTAAAACCACCCATGAGACAATGAGCTGTGCATCTGTTGTCCCAAATAACTAAATCGTTTTCTTTCCAATCTAAAGAAAAAATATTATCCTGCTCTTCAAATAATTTCATTAGTAGATATGTATAGTCAGACCATTTGTCTTGGTCTTTACCAACCGTAGTTAAACCCGGATAATAGACTGAAGTGTTGCCAGTTTCTGGATGAGTTCTTAATGTGCGGTGAGAGTGAGATTCTGTTGCAGCCCTGTATGTTGGGTCATTCTTATTATCTGCACTCCATTGAAGAGCTACTTTTATATTCTTGATAAAATCAATAGTAGTTTCATCTAAAAGAGTATAAATTTTTTCTAGATCAACCCACCTAGTTTGACCACCACTAACATCACCATCAAGCTTGAACATATGTATGCAATTAAGATCTACTGTTTCTTCTAACCAAGAATCATCAGTATGCCAACGAGCAAAGAGTTCTTCAGGGCCAGGGATGGGCAAACCTTTGTCTTGGAATAAATTAAATAAAGGTTGATGATCTACTGCTTGTAGATTTCTTACATAGTCAGTAGAAGGATAAAAATGTTTCATCAATGCTACTTGAGCATCGTAGTCAGTTTCGATACCTCGAAAGACTAATACTTTATACTTTAAAAGTTCTTGGTAGATACCTTCTGAGCTATCCCAGATATCTTGATAGGTATTACCCTCGTAAATTTTTCCAAAAGTAGTCATAACTATAAGTATACCACCTCGCGGGGAGATAAACTTCTTAAAGTTTTGTTACGATAAGATAAATTTGAACAGCATGTAGTGCAAGATACATAAAGTTTAAAGACCAACCTTTGAAGGAGGTCTTATTAATATGCCAATGCATATTGTGTGGGCTTTCAACTCTGGTATTTTGTTCTCTTCTGTCTTGACGGTGCTCATTATTTGATGAGCATTCTTCGCCATTACCTTGATGGTGTTTTTCGTTTGTGCAATGCATAATTATTTTTTAGCCTTTTCTCCTGTTTTAAATTTTATATCATCTATTTCAAATCCGCCCAATGCGTGATCCCTAATGTGAGTATCAAGCTTACCCTCTATTCTATCAACAGAATCATTTGTTTTGTCAATTGAACGGCCGAGGCTTTTGCCCATTTGGTTAATCAGGTTGACCACGGTATCATGATCTGTATGATTCTGCCTCCATTCTGATCTTGCTTCTTCACCGCGCTTTTTTCCAGCTTTATAAACAAATTGTAGATATGCTACTGCAATAAGACTACATGCCGTAATTATCGCTACAATGATATTTTGCCAGTTGGTCATGTCTGCCGCTGGTGTGATGAGAGTTTCAGATGCAAACACTACTTAAGACCAAGCAGTTCTTTTACCTTTGGTCCAACAACAGAATCTGCATTGAGTTTATTGGCTACCTTGAATGCTTTTACAGCCTCCGTAGTGCCCTGGTTCATCTGTCCATCAATGTTGCCCTTATAGAACCCCTTGGCCTTCAGAGCCTCTTGTAGGGCTTTGTGGTCATGGATAGGCGGTGCTGTGTTTAGGTTAACTATTGGTGCTACTCCGCCCGTAAATGCTGCAACCGCAGCTGGAACATTGTCACCTGACACATAACGCAAATGCCATGGTTCTTCTGGAACTACTTCCCAGGAAAAACCAAAATCTTTAACATTAGCGATCAGCCAATTCAAACGCTTTGGTTCGCCAGCTGAATGAACGTCAACTGCGATTCCGCAAGTTGTGCTTACTAGAACCGGGGGCAGCTAGAGGGGCATTGCCCTTCTTGAGATACCATTTCTTACCCTCGTAAGTTCTTGTGCTCGAGCCGGCAATTTCTGCCAACTGATAGCGCTGCATAAAGCCAGCAAGCTGCTGCTCTAGAGTCCTATAAGTATCTCCGTGAAGAAGTTGGCTTTAACTCAACGCCTTCAGCTTTAGCTTTGGCTACCATAGCCATCCATGCGTTGGCTGCAAGTCTATGTAGCTTGCCCCCACCCGGTATTGCCACCAATAGGTTAGCTGGTAGTTTTCCTGGTGTTACTCCCTTTAAATCTGCTGGAAGTTTAACGTCAACAATATAGTCCCATGCAACTTTGGCCATGATATATTCCTATCTATTATAAGGTCTCATATATTAGTAACTTTTATTTATTAAAAAGCTATTATTAGTCAATAAAAAACCCCCACCTTTAAGGGTGGGGGTTTTGATTATTTACTTCTCTTCAGTTTTTTTTGTAGCCTTTTTAGAAGCAGCTGCTTTTTTAGCAGCTGGCTCCTTCTTAGGAGGGGGCGCCGAAGTTTGCAAGTATTTTGACATAATTTAAAATTACTTTTTCTTCTTCTTCTTATCGATTGCTGCTTGGATAAATGGTGGAAGCTTCTTCTGACCTGGAGTCATATCCATGCCCGTGCCTGCCTTTTTTCCCGACTTCTTCATTGGTGCCTTTGCTGCTGGCTTTGCCGATTTTTTTGCTGATTTTTTCATTGCCATTATATTCTCCTATTTGTTTATGATAAATTATTTCTTCTTGCTTCTTGCTGCTCTCATATTATCTATGAGATTAGGATATGGTCGACCTGCTGCCTTAGCCATAGCTTTTGCCTTTGACTTAGCTTTTGAGGAAAGCTTTTTAGGTTTTGCTTTTGGACTTGGTTTATCCCAAACTTGTTTCTTTGTAGCCATATTATTAGCAATCCCACTTTCTTAATGATAAGGCCTTGCGTGTTGGCCTGCCTTTGGAATCTTTCATTGGACCCTTCATGCCACCCATCCTGGCGCAGAATGATTTGCGCCTTGCAGCAGACTTTGGTGACTTGGCAGCTTGCTTAGCTGATACTGGTGGCTTAAGTGTGCCACCTGTTTGCTTCTTGTATGAGGCTCGACCCTTGGCGTTGAGTCCACCTTCGGGATTTTTCCCTGCTTTGCGTTGCCAAGCTGCAGTTTTAGCCATTATTTTTTCTTCCTTGTTTTACTCTTACTAACTTTAGATGCTTTAACTTTTTTTGCAGGTTTGCCTAAGTCAATTCCATACATAGAATTATTCTGCCCCATTCTAGGACCAGCTATATAGATCTTACTTTTTATTACCATTTTCTTTTCTTCTATCCATAGCTTCTGCTATATCATATAGCTTAAAAACTAAGCGCCAAAACATTTTTGTTAAACTAAAACTATCTTTAGTCATTTTTTTCATCTTTCGTTTCAGCATTTTGTTTAGGTCTGAAATCTGGTGGTTCACCCAATTTTTTCTTGGGTGAAACCCCACCTTTAGATACTTTCCTAAACTTAGCCAAAGACATAGTAATTAATAATAATTACTTAGTTGTCTTTTTAGGAGTACTTTTTTTTGCGGAAGGCTTCTTAGCTGCTTTAGTAGCATCTTTGACAGCCTTAGTTGCTTCTTTCTTAGCATCCTTTACGATGTTTTCTGCGGCTTGCACTGCAATGTCAGCGACAGCATCTGCTTGGTTAGCAAATTGGTCGATCAACTTAGCTTGTGCCTTAGCCACTGCACTATCGGCTTTGATATTTTGTGCCTTGAAAAGGACTGACTTTACTTTATTTGCTATGTTCTTAAACATTTTTACCTCTGTTTTAATATTGGGTTTATATTATACCTTTATAATAGTACACTTGCAACTCAACAACACAATTACTTGCTCTGTTGGGCCTCTTTAATAAGTGTATATCTTTCTCCAGTTTCCTTAGAAACTAAGGAGAAACCATAAGCTGCAGCGTCCTTAACAGCCTCAGAAAACGCCTCTCTATCCAGAGGGTCAATCCCATCAAGGGGAATTGTTATGCCAGCATAGACATCTACGTTTTCAAAATTGCCAATATTAATTTTTCTGTTTACTCCACATATAAATATGGGACTACTTGATAGAGAAATTTGCCCTGCCATATTTGACACAGCTTGGTCTATTGGTGATCCGTTGGTCTCTTCAAACGCATTTTTAGTTATCTTAGGCATTGATTGCTTCTTTCATTGATTTAATAAAGTTGATTGTTTCTTTGGCTTGGTCTTCGATAGACATCAAATCTGTTTTCATTATGATCGATGCTATCTGTTTGATGTCATCAATCTGAGTTTCTGATGAGTGAGATAACTCATCACCAGACATTAGTCTACCATCTCTTTTCATAAGTCTGCTGTCCAATGTATCTTCATCAGCATCGAATACAATCACAAAGCCATTTGGCTGTTTCAATATACTCTTTGCTTCATTCAGGTAACGGACGTCAGAAATGATTATACCAAAGTCTGATTCAAAATCAGACTCTTCATTCTGTTTTATGTATTGTCTATATATTTTATTTGCTTTTATAATTGCCCACTTCGCAAAGCAATCAGAATCAAACTCTCTACATACATCACCGGCTTTTTGAAGAAATTTTCTTGGCTTTATTCCCTCTGGTTCTATGGGCATGTTTTGTAGCTCTGTTACTTTTTTGGTGAACTCTTCGTAGCTTGGTATGCTACCTATTGCTGACCCACCATATACGTCAAACAAGATATCATGTATGGCGTATAACTTTCTTGACTCTTCGTTAAAGCCTACTATATTTTTTTTAACTGACGCCATTTCATATAGGGGAAGTGCATAGAATATATGATCCCACTTAATTGATCCCTGAGTCGACTCAATAGACCCCTTGGGAACTATCTGCTCCGCCACAGTTGTCTTACCTGAACCAGCTTTGCCAGCTAGACCCAATATGATTGGTTGACCATTTTTAATTTTTGTTTTGCTCATAGATGACAGTATATCACTTATCTAGTTCGGATTCTTTTCGTATCTGCAGTTGATCTAAAAATTCATTCGCCAAATGATCAGGTTCCCAGACTAGGTTTCTTGGGACTTGTACTAATCTAAATCTATACTCTGCTCTTATCTCTTCAATAGTCATAAGAAGCGGTAGCAACGATAAGTTTTTGCACTTCCATTTTTTGTTAACTTGATTTGCTACGACTGCAGAATCGGTATAAATTATTGGATCTATAAAATCAGACATGATACATATTAGGAGACCAGTTATTACTGCCTCATACTCCGCTTCATTGTTTGTTCTTCCACCAAGTCCTCTGGCAAATTGAACTAACTTTTTTTTATTCTTATATACAACAGTAGCACAGGCGGCTTCTCCTATCCTTTTTTGCCCCTGCCCCCTTGAAGCGCCATCACAAAAAACTTCTATGTTCATTAATCAATCTTAATGTTGCAAGGAATGTTATGTTTTTTAGCCATGCTTGTTATATTATTTTCTTGGCTTTTACTTGACGCCATGTGCGTAGTCGTCAGTAGATACAAATCTCCCTTATATTCTATTTGCATTGGGAAATCTAATTTGTCTCTTTTGGAAGAAAATAATTCATTTGTTTTATTAACTGATTTATAATGACCTATATACATACGATCTCCTTAATACGTAGTAAAATCTCTCTCTAAGAGAAATCCTTTTTCTTCTCTGGAAGAAGCTATCTGCATAGTCTGCACCTTGTCCATAAGCTTTCTAGAAGACTCAGAAGATATTCTGGCTGCTAGCTCCATAGACTCTGCTAATTGTACTATTGCCTCAACTGCAGCTAGCGCTGTGTATTGATTGTCTGCAGCTGCTGCAGCTGCTGCTTCTCGTTCAGCTTCGTTCTTCCCTATTCTATTTGCCTTGTAGACTCTCTTGTACTGAGCCTCAAGAAGCTTGTATTGAGCTCTTGCAATACCTGCAAATCTTGCAGCTCTGCCATAGACATTAGAAGATCTGGCAACCAAAGACCCAAGGTCATTTATCGTGAGATCAATGTAGTTTGTATCTGGTATTTCTACATAGTATTTTTCTAGAGCTATAGGATCTGAAAAAGTTAATACGAGCTCTTCCAATTGAGGATTTAGAAAATCTGATAATTTAATTAAAAGGTTTTTATGATTTAACTCAGTCATCTTTTTCTTTCTTAAAGGATGTTAAGAATAAGTAATCTTCCATGCCATCTTCCAGTATCATCTCTTGTATCTTTTTTTTGATTTTAGATAAATGTTCTCTTACTGTATTTGGATGTTCAGTTATCTTAATGGCTATTTCAGAAGACCTTTTGTTGTCTATGAATCTCCACTTAAGTAACTGCCTTTCCTGCACCGTAAGTCTATCGAATGGTGGGTTTGTTTCCTCACCCGAAATCCAAAACTCATCAACATCCGATGCGAATAACAGGTCTATTGTAGCATACTCTATGGTGTCTACGTATGCTCCACCCTTAATGCTATCATCAGAATCTCCATCTCCAAACATATCATCCTGGGTTAGAAGTGGAAATGATTTCCTGCCTAACTGATCAATCAAAAATGTATCTACATTTTTTTTCAACAGATATAAAAAGTAGCTATACAAAAATGCACTAAATGGTATAGGACCTTTTTCTGAGTCTTTCTTTTCATACCTTTTGATACACTGAAAAAATGTTAGCCTTACGGTTTGTTGTATGTCTTCTTCTGAGCAATACCTTTTGACCATGTAAAGAATTCCGGCTGATACACTCGTTAACGTGCTTGTATCCTGCTTGATTAAGCTTGTTCTTCATTAGCGCATATCTTACGTAGGTGTCTTTAACAAATAAGGAAATAAACCTTCTTATATCGTAGTCACTGTAGCTGTACTTTCCGTGTGTACAACATCGTAACATACTTGCTTAAGAAATTGTTAAATACTTTTAGTAATTCTTCTTGCGATTTTTCAGATCCACCTTTAGCTTTTGCTATCAGCGCCTGCATTTCTTCTTCTTCGAGCTTATAATATTGCTCTTTAAAACTTGCCATTATTTTCCTTCCCATATCGAAAGCTTGTCCATGTAAGCACTTCGTATGTCTTCATAAAAAATTACGTGAGGTATACCCAAATCTTCTGCAAACTTTATTGCGTCCGATGAGTATTTACTTATGACAAAGGTAAGTTTATTAAATTCTTCTGGGTAATATTTTTTAAACCTTTTAATTTTAATTTTGCTTTTGTCATCCAGATATCCTTTTACTTCAAACCATTCTTCGGTTTCGGTTAAATAAAAATCTGGTATATATCCTTTTGTTCCCCTTTTTATTGGGAATGAAAAAACCTTTGGTTCAAATTCAAATTCAATTGAATAGGCCCTGAAGATCCTTGCAATGTTTGCTTCCCAATTAGATCTCATATTCAAGTTTAGGTCTTCCCTGAAACCTGACTTTGTATGTCTGTACGCATTACCTTTTGTATTCTTGTCACCGGTGACAGTAGGAACTGTTTTCTTTTTCTTACCAAACTTTGGCAGTGTTTTTTTAGGTGACCTCGAAAAAAAATAATCCTCTGGGCTTGCACCAACACTCTTCATATGATATCCTTTACGGCTGTAAGGTAACGCTAATAGATATTATACTTTATATTCAACAAAAAAACAAGCAAAACAGGAGAAAGTAAACAAAATGACCATTACAACTACAATTTTCAACAGCATGAAGCAAAATATCAATGATTCTGCAGTGAATGAGCTCACTTCTTTTGGTGTAAGCCAGGACGAAGCAGTCAAGTTTGTTCTTGAATCTGACTTTGACTTGGTTCTTTCGGCCAACGAAAACCCAGTTATTCAGTTCTAATACATAAATTAATATAAGATATATAAGCCCCCTGGGAAACCAGGGGGCTTTTTACTATGCCCTATTAAACTTTCTTAGTCTAATTGTTCCAGTAGAACAAGCTCCACTTTGGGCGTGATCGCAGAATGAACATACTCTTTCATTCTTTGTGGGAGAAAAGTTAGTATCGTTCATTATTACATTGATTCTATCTACGAGAGTCTGCTTAGCAAGTTCCAAATCTTCTTGTGTGTACTCGTGGGATTTGATTCTTCCAGTTCTCAAGTAGTGAAGAGAAGCCTTGATTTTGCTCCCGGGGAATAGCATCGATGCTGCCAGTGCATATATCCCAAGCTGCAGGTTCTTGTGTATGTCCTTGGCTGCAACCTCACGCTTACCAGTCTTGTAGTCAACAATCTCTACAACATCACCATTGATGTCTACCCTATCTATAAATCCGTTTATAGAATAGTTGCCTAAGACAAAGCTAAATCCAAGCTCTTTTTTATGAACATTAAAAGTAGTTCCACCGTACAGGTCAAAGAAGTCATCTAGTATGGTTGTACCGGCGTCGAGCAGAACTTGAGGGATCTGGTTGTTGGGGTTGAAAGACTTTTTATGTTCTTCGTATTTCTCAATTAAAGAACTATGTTCTATTGGATTAACATCCGAAACGTTATCTTCTAATACCGAGTGGATTATATTTCCGAAGAATTGCCGGAGCGTTGAACTGCCTTGGTTCCTTCTTTATGTAAGAAAAGAAATACTTTGATGGACACATCTCGTATGTGTCTATTCTTGAATAACTAAAATCTGTTAATGTTAACTTCTGTAGTGGATCTATATCTTCTATTAATTGTAATTTCATTATTCTCCATCGACATCTTCAGATATCGGGTTGCCTTGTTCGTCACATTCTACACCGTTTTCGTTTATAATCTCTCCAGTATGTATATTCTTATACATACTTTCGCCAAAAGATATCCAACCACTTTCGCCTATCTCCATAAAATCATCTTCTAAATATGGCCAAGACATAACTCTCCTAATCTGTTGAAATAACTGTACTGTTTACAGAATCTATATTGAAATAGTAATTCAATAAACCATATACATCATGTAACTCTTGTTCTGTGGCGTAAAAGCCAACCACTCCTAGCTGCAAAAAGAAGCTCTGAGTATCTCCACCCTGATCGTATTCAATCAGTTTGACATTGTTTAATAACATTCTACCGTTTTCTTTTCCTAACATATTAATCCTCGTAAATGCTAACTGGGTTCCAGTTTGGATCACCCATCTTGTTTCTCATATCCTTTAGGTACGAATCCCAGTCTCTTTCATCTTCTGACTTCTTTTCATATCTAACGTTTCCTTTAAATGGATTTGTCTTAAATCTAGACATCAAGACCTTCCCATTCTTTGTCTTCCAGCGAAGAATTCCATTCTTGCAATCGCAGAAATCATCATTATCCGTGTCTATGCATCCGCTAGGATCATATCTCCCGCTACATCCGTTGCACTTAGTGTATCTTCCCTTGTCCTGGCATCGGCTGCAAGAGGAGCAATATACCCAACAGTCTTTTGTTGAAGGATTCTTGTAGAGGTTTCCAGTTGTCATACTTTCTCCGATAATAGTGAGTTTAATTTATCTTTAACTGACACAGAAGTTTTCTTCTTAAATTTAAAGCTCAAAGTTTTTCCATTTTCCTTGTAAGATAAGAACACGTAAGAGCCTCCATCTGTTGCATTAATTATAGCATACATCTTTTTTAAAGTCTCTGCACTTATGTTAGAATCTATCTCTAAATAAATCGGTGTTCCTCCAGAGAAGTTTGACAGGTCTAATTTTTCACAGCTGTTTAAAAGTATTTTACTGATAAGGTTTTCTTCATCTCCGTCCTTATTAACGGCTCCAGTAATCATTACCACGTCACCGTTCTGAAAGTAATCATCATCAAACTTTTTTGCTTCTCTAGGAAAAACTATAATTTCAATGTCGGAAGATATATCCTGCAAGTTAAACTTGTACATCTTAGCGCCCTTCTTGGTTATCATCTTCTTAGATGAAGAAATGATTCCACCTAAGTTAACTCTAGAACCAGCTTGCAGATCTGCTACTTCTATGATCTCATAATCTATATTCTTAGAAAGAAGATCCCACACACCGTCAACTGGATTCTTAGACACATAGATGCCTAGCTCTTCTTTTTCTTTTTCTAAAATATTAAGCTCGGTTTGTCTTCCAAAATCCTGATCGTATACTTCGCTGATTAGCTCATCAAGAGCGCCAGCATTAGCTAAGTGCTCAATCGTAGACTTCTTTAACACAGCTGGACCAGTTCGTCTCAGGAAGTCATGCATTGAAGTGTATGGATTGTCATAGTCTCTTGAGGAAAGTATCGCTTCTGACACGGCATAGCCTATGCCATTGATCGCAGAAAGCCCAAAGATAATTGTTGCTTCATCTATCACCGTAAATTCTTCTACTGACTTATTAATCGAAGGACTCAGAACTTTTATCCCAAGCTTTCTGCAGTCCGAAAGATACAGGGCTAATTTGTCTTTGTTCCCAGTCACTGAAGAAAGAAGTGCAGCCATATATTCAGCCGTATAATTTGATTTAAGGTACGCAGTTATGTATGAGATCATCGCATAACTTGCTGCGTGTGCTCTGTTGAAACCATATCCGCCGAAGTATTCAATATCAGAATATATTTTGTTTGCTTTGTCTTCAGATATATCTGATTTCTCCATGCAGCCTTTAACAAACTCTCCTCTAAACAATGCAATCTTGTCCATCAATTTTTTGCCGATTACTTTTCTTAAGTCATCAGCTTCTGCTGTGCTAAATCCTGCTAGTTCTCTAGCTACTCCCAAAACATCTTCTTGATAAAGCATGATGCCGAGTGATGGGCCTAAGACTTTTTCTAAATTAGGATGATCATATTGGATTGATGATTTAGAATGCTTTCTAGAAATATATAATTTGTCCATGCCAGATCCCATTGGGCCTGGACGATACAGTGAAATTAAAGCCATGATGTCTTGAACATCTTGCGGCTGCAGCTGCACCATGAGTTCACGCATTCCAGTTGACTCAAGCTGGAACACACCTATTGCATTCCCTTTGCAAAGTTCCTGATATGTTATGTAGTCATCCAAAGGTATCTTGTCTACGTCTATCAAGACGTCTCTATTCTTTTTGACTAGCTTAATGCACTCGTCTATCACGCCAAGGTTTCTAAGACCAAGGAAGTCAATCTTTAATAGCCCACACTGTTCTACTCTGCCCATGTCCCACTGGGTTATAACGGGGTTGTCAACACCCTTCTTCATGATTGGGAGATACTCTGTTAGCGGCTCTCTGGATATAACAACGCCTGCAGCGTGCATGCCTGTCTGTCTTATGAGGCCTTCTAGCCCAAAAGCCGTATCTACAATCAGTTTAGAATCATCATCTGAATCATACATCTGTCTAAACTCTGGTGTCTCCATGCACTCTGAGAGGCTCTTAGCAACGCCTAGGACGGGCGCAGGGACCAGTTTGGCTACCTTGTCCCCACCTATGAAGTCGTAGGCCAAAGCTCGTGCTGCGTCACGTATAGATTGTCTAGCTCCAGTTTTGTTAAACGTACAAATATGGGCTACTTTATCCTCACCATATTTCTCTCTAGCATAGTTGATTACCTTGTCTCTGTGTCTATCATCAAAGTCAAGATCGATGTCAGGCATTGACTTTCTACCCTCTACCAAGAATCTTTCAAACATCAATCCAAATTTAAGTGGATCGAGATTAGTAATTCCCAGGGCGTACGACAAAATACTTCCTGCGGCAGATCCTCTACCCCATCCAACTCTAATGTCATTAGACTTAGCCCACTGAACTAGATCCGAAACAACCAAGAAATATTCTGGATAACCCATTTCCTTAACCACTCTGAGTTCATGCTGAGCTCTATTAAGCACTTCTTCTGGTAGTGGATCTCCATATCTTTTCTTAAGCCCATCCCAAGCCAATAAATCTAGGTGATCATCCGGGTTAGTTCCCACTGGTAGTGGGAAATGTGGGAAGTAAAGATCCCCAAACTTTAAGTTTACATCAACCATTGAAGATATTTCTAAAGTATTTTTCAACCAGTCTTCAGGAAATACTAATGCCATTTCATCATAAGATTTTAAATAAAAATTGTCTCCACTAAAAGAAAATCTATTTTCTGTTTTTATATTAGAGTTAGTAGACACGCACAACATTATGTCATGTGCTCTAGCATCTTCCTTGTGCACGTAGTGGCAGTCGCCAGTTGGTACTACCTTCGCACCTATCTTTTGTGCAATGTCAATTAAGCCTTGAGTTATCTTAAGCTGCTCAGGAAGTCCGTGGTTTTGAATTTCAATAAAGTAATTTTCTTTTCCAACAATCTCTTGCATCTTTGCAGCTGATTCTAATGCAAACTTATCGTCGCCTCTCAATAGAGCTTGTGCCACTTCTCCGTTAAGACATCCAGATAAAACAATCAGACCAGATGAATGTGCTGCGATTAACTCATGATCAATTCTTGGCTTAACATAGTATCCCTCTAGGTATGATTTAGAGGATATCTTTATAACGTTATGGTAACCTTCATTGTTCTTGGCCAGAATGGTTATATGGTACGGCCCTCGTTGTTCCCATTCATTTTTTGCAGGGCCTGATCTTTCTTCTTCATCTCTATCGAATCTAGTTTTTCTAGCCTGGTAAAATTCAGAACCAAGTATTGGTTTAACTCCCGTTGCCACACCAGCGTCATAGAAATCTAACCATGAGTGTATATTGCCATGATCAGTTGTAGCTAAACCAACCATGCCTAGTTCTTTTGCTTTGGCAAAGTACTGCTCTACTTTTCCATGACCATCTAGCATGGAATAGGTTGTGTGGTTATGGAGGTTAGTCCAATTCTTCAATTAAATTCCTCTTTCTCGATCTGAACTATCAAGAGAACTATCTCTGGTTTCTCTATATGTTATTATGACCACACCGCCACAATACTTACAGGTGACAGCTTTGCCCTCTTTAGCAAAGGCATTGTTCTCCATATATCTTGTTGGTTGATCTGATTTACACTCGGAACATACTCCGATAACATCATCTGGATTTTTTATTGCCATAGTTAATCTTCCTTTTTAGTAGTCTTATATGCGTATCGTATTGGTGATGGTGAAGACTTTTCTGTAGTCTCAACATACTTGTTCCCAATCTGAGCCCATTTGTTTTTCTTTTCTAAATTACATTCACCACAACCTACGCCCACAGAATTGGCTCGCTCACATGTGTACGGTCTTCCACCGATACCCATCTGTCTTCTTTTAATCCAATCGTTAATATGCGCAGAAGACTTTTCAAAATTGTAATCATGACAGCAACTTAAAATCTCATGAAGATATTTTATTGAATCTTCCGTATAGGTTAAGATAGAGCAAAGAAATAATCTAGCTTCGTGTTCAAGGTTCTGACTTTGCTCTGCTTGCTCATGCAGTCGTTTAATAGCACTACAGTTGTGTATCAGAGCTTCTTTATCAAACACCTTTGCTGACGGTGACAATGTTTTAAAAGCTTTTGAACCATACTTATTAAAATAATCTAAGGGATTATCCTTCTTCTTAGCATCTTCCTCTAGATTATAGATGTTTTCTCTGTACCATTCATTTGCTTTGTAGCTAAAAACTTGCTCAGCTATGTCTAGCGATCTTTTTTGCGAAGCATACTCTTTGACTACATCGAATTCTTCATACGCATAATTCTTTTCCCCATTCAATGGGTTCAAAAGTGTCTTGTAAAGCTTTGTATCTTGATGAATAGATCCAGGTAATCTCCACATTCTTCTTAGGTCATACACGCTAAAATCTAGACTCGTCAATGATAACTTCTTAACTAGGTCGTTGGCTATGTATCTGAAAACTTTTGGTAAATTATTGCCTGGGCTTATGCCAAGAGCAATTGGTTCACATTCTATATGGAAACCTTTTTTGCCAGTAAAGTAAACAAGTATTGATTCAGCTGGAACATATTTTAATAAGTGTTCATACAACTTAATGCAGTCTTGCTGAGCAATGCTGAAGTCCTTGTTGTCAATATCAAAGTAAAGCGGACCCAACCTACTGGCCTTTGTGAACTCTGCAGTATCATATGCAAATACTGAAGTGTATATGCCTATGTTGTTGTTCTTCTCTGCGTAGTCTGGAACTTCTTCAATAGAAAGAATCTTGCCCTTATCGCGTATAACTCTTTCTAGAGATGGGACATACCTAGCAACCTCATATAGGCTCCATTTAGACAAGAATTTATTATCTTTATTAATTTTCATTTAATCTCAGTTTTTCCCTCGAGGTCTTGAATACGCCACAAAACCTTTCTTGAATTAATATTCATTGATTCTGAATGAGCTCTATAATATATAGACTCCTCAATATAATAGTCTAACTTTTTTGCGATTGTGAATCTCTTAAGTAGAATATTATCTGTGTCGACTTTAAACATTCCATCTATCTTTTTTTATATTTTTTCCATCGACAACATAATCAACCTTAGACGCAACGTTATCCGCAATATGCACGATCATATCTAGGTAAGTAACCGGACTAGTCTCTGGCACTGGGGACCAAGGTCCCAGGTGACAGCGAACTAATCTAAGTATAGATTGTACAATATCTTCAGATAGATAAAGGGTAGATGATTGAGATTCTGAAGCAAATTTCTTGTCTTCGTCTTGACACTTCTTGACAAACTGGCCAACAGTGTACGGATGCATTGGGTCATAAACAAATTTACCATCATCTCCGTATCTGTTTCCCTTTTTAATATCATGAAGCAACACAGCAGCAAACACCATATCTTTTTCTTCATCGGTTAAACCATACGACTCTGCAAGTATTTGAGCAACGCGCATAACTCTCTTGGTGTGCAGCACATTGCCACCTTCTCCGTGCTCATCCTTGGGATGATACTTGCCAGAAAAACTGGACGGCATTAACCAAAAGTCTGTCGATCTTACTAAGATTGATCTGACAAATGAAATTATATTTTCATCATCTATCAACCCTATCTCCTCAAGGAGAGGTTCTAAGATTTTATCTTCTTCTTTGGTTTGTGAGAGCACAGGTTTTTCTGCAAGTATCTCTTCTAGAATATTCTTTTTAGCCATTGTCTTTCTCCTTTTTTGCCCATAGAACCCACTTAGAACAAGGCTTATCATAAGGGCATACCTTGCAGTATGCCGTGAGCCCTCTTCTGGATGGGAAAATCTTTTCATCATGTAATTCGTCACACCAATACTTTAGAGCTTCTATATCAGCTTTCTGTACAGGGACTTCATTAAACCCAGACTTTTGATTCATCAAATCAAAGTACCCGAATTTAGTATCGTTTATTCTATGACCAAACTTATTGAAATAACCAACATGCATAAGCGCAAAGTCAATTACATAACTATTCTCGAACTTTAGCTTGTGATTGAAGACCCATTTTATAACATAGATCTTTCCGTTTTTCTTATATATAAGATCAAACATATCATTTACTGCAATGTTTGGAGTTACCGGTGCAGTGAATTCAAGACCTATGCCCATAGGAATTATATTTGGATCACTAAAGTTTTCTACTACATCTAACAAAACTGCTGCAGCTTTGCTAGTCAGGCTTGCCATATTGCCATACAAACTTTCATGTTGTTCGTGCACAATATCGTAAGGTGTAGTGTCTTTTGGAAACCAAAGCTTTTCCCACTTATGCAGTAGCGAAGCATAGGATGGTGTGCGTCCATTTTGTTTTTGATAAAAGAAATGATTGACAATTGCTTTAATTGTAGTTTCAAACTTAAGTGAGTTTAATTTTCTTTCTCCTATTGTTTCTGGCAATTTTTGAAGGTGCCTAAAATCATATAGTCTTTCACATGTTTGGAAATCTTTTAACTGTTGTGTTTCTATTTGTATCATATTTTCCTTAGAGTATGTTTATGCTCTCAATTAGTTCTTTAATATCATCAGCGTTGACTATCTTTGAATAAGACTCACTTGTTATTGGTTCATACTCCACATACTTCTTGTGTTGATCTACATATTTAACTAATGGAGAATTGTATGTATATGTGGAACCAGTGATTCTATTTTTGGGAATCTGTAACTGCATTATGTTCTCATCTTCAGAATCATCTCCACTGATTAATTTCTTTTCAGTAATGAAAATAGTTACAGCACACTTCTGTTGGATCGAAAGTGATCCTCCAGTATCAGACTGCTGTACTACTTCTCTTCTTTCTTTCATTCTGTTAGAGTTTTCTTGAGCTGTGATTATCAAAACGCAATCCATGTCTCGTGCAAGTTTTTCTAATCTAACCATCATTTCTTCAAACTCACCCCAACGTGGCTTACCCTTTCCGCCTTTGGTAAACATCGATTGTATTGTATCGATAACAATAACGTCTGGGACAAGCTCTGAATGACCCATTATACTTCTAAACCATTTTTCTAAGTCTTCAAAGTATGGAGTATCTGGGTCATGTTTTACCATGAATCTATCTCCCCATTGATCTAGCTTTGCTTTAAACTTAGCTAAATTTTCTGCTTTTTCTTTGTCGCTCCAATTACCTGCCTCGGCATATACGTTCTTCTCAATAATTTGAGTCATGAGTACGCGCTCCCAGTGGGGAACAGCTTCTTCAAAGTTTACATATAGGACTTTATATCCCGTGTCTGCCCAATGATTTATTAGGCACTTTGCAAACGTGCTCTTGCCCTTGCCCGATGGGGCTATGATGGCGTGCACTGCGCCTCTAAAGAACCCACCATCGTCGGTATAGCCCATCGCTCTATTGAGAGACTTATATTGTGTTGGCAAAAAGCTTGGGATCTCCAATAAGGAAGCAGCTCTTTTGGAGATATCATTGGCGGTAGCAACACTTTCAAGTGGGTTAAAATTTAAATCATTTTCTAAGTTCTTTATCTCTGCAGTTATCTCAGAGATTCTTGCTGCATCTTTGGTATTCTTCTCACCCTTTTGGGTAACCAAGATATGCAATTCTTGGAGTATGTCTAGTTGTTTTCTTTTGTTGGCCTTATGTTTTAGTAACTGCGAAATAGATTCATGATCTGATGTTTCTAAATTGAGAATAACATTTATCATTGTGTCTACACCAGAAGATCCACCAAGAGCTGCATGAATATCTGTTTCCGATTCTAGCCAGGACTTAAAAGCAATCGGCTCCACAACCTCACGCTTTGTTATATGGTAGTAAGACAGCATTGCTTTATAAAACTCATGTATTCCAGACTGCCCGTGTATTGCGCCTACAACTTCATCTGGTAGCTGTGCATCGAAGTAGGCTATTGAACCTGGGTTCTTAAATGACAACGCAAAGACCTGGTATTCAATTGGATACTCTTGTCTTTCTTCAGTTTGGTTTTCTGTCATTTTTACGCTTTTCTTTTAGCTCTTTGTATAGAGTTTTTTTCTTTTCAGAATTCTTTTTCTTAGCTATCTGATAAGTTGGATTATCTTTAATACTTTTTCTTTTCTTGACAACTGGCTCTGAGCCAGTACTCTTAATTGCGGTAAGTATTCTATCATAAACTGACTCTTCGGTAAGCTTATCGTCGTATCTAAAAACTACAAGTGCAATACCCTGCTCTTTGCAGAGTTCTATTTTTCTTAGATCTCTTTTTTGAGCTTCTAAAAAATCATCTCTTGTATCAAAAAATCTTTCTGTATACTGAAAATGTTGTATGCCGTGAAACTCTGCGCCCAACTTATACTTAGGACAGTAAACATCTAGCTTTAGTCTTTCTCCTAAATGAAATTCATTTATCATAACTTCATTAGGAATGAGCTTTTGCATTATGCTGGTTAACACCGTTTGACCCTTAGACATCTTTCGTCTATGATCTTTTACCCAACCTAAACCAAGTCTAGTTATTGCTTTATTAAGTTGCATGCTTGTTATGCATAACTCTTCTGCAACTTTAGCTATAGAATTATTAGTCTCAAACAAAAGATTAATTATCTCTGCATTTAAATTAGCGTAAGCTTTATTGTCTCGCTCTGTCATTATTTTTTCCCAATGCTCTAGCTACAGTTAAGGTTCTGCCCAGGTCAATAATTGACATGTCTGTATTGTCCCAAACCTGCACTGCTAAAGCAGTACTCAGCATCGGACAATCCAAAATGCATAGGTCGTATTCGTCCTTGTGTGAATTTATCTCTTGCGCAATAGATTCTATTTTAGAGTAGAAATCATTATAAGGAACTTCAATAAAGATAGAATTAGGAGAAAAATATTTTCCTATATAATTCTGATTCTGAAAAGATACCACAATGGCTTTTGTATTCTTAAAATACCAAGAAGTAAATGTCTTAAACACATCATAATTATTGTTAATGTATAGCTCTAAGAAAGCTGGATCATAAAATTCAACACCTTTTAGATTAAGATTTGCCAACTTGTCCATGCTTGAAAGCATCAGGTCTTTTTGTACGGCCTTGATGAAATTAGGATCTTTCTTTTGCATACCATCGGAAAGAAGTTTGACAAAGTTTTTTGGTGGCTTCTTCTCTCCTTTTAATTCTCCAGTCAAGGTAAAGATTGCTGATCTTGTATAGGTTACAAAAGCAAACTTTTCTTTTCTTTCCAGCATTAAAGATACTTTTTTGATTGTTTCTACTGCGTTATGTGATTTCATATTCCGAAATTTCCCCAAGTTATAAGAGTTGGATTAGGATCTACTATTGATTCGATATGTTTAATGTTGTGGAACTCGCCTTTATCTAAATTCATATATCTTGTATGCTTTAACTCTTTATCTATATCTCTAGTATACCCTAGATGTTGCATGACAAGACCTGAATGAACCCAGTAATTTCTTCTTCTTATGTCTTCTACAACATAAGTAGGTTCTGAACCGCAAGCTAATTTTCTGTCTAAGAATTTTCCATCATTCTTAAACCTAAAGATTCTAGAACTATTGTTCGGTGCCCAAAGTTTATCTACTCTGTATTGATTTTCATTCCACATATGGTAGAAGCGAACGTTAACTACATCGTATGGGGACTGATCTAGAACATGCTTAATGGGGACGATGCTTATATCCTTCGCATCATAAAGCATCTCGTCACAATCAATTGCTATGATCCAGTCGCCTTCTTTTGCGTGCTGTTCTAGGTTAGACCAAGCTTTTGCTCTTAGTGCGCCTTCGTTAACTGTAAAAAGTGGCTCTTCGTTTACGTATACTTCTGCATACTGTCCAGCTATTTCTGCTGTATCGTCATCTGAACAATCGTCAGTAAATATAATGAGATCTGCCTGATCTCTAATTCTTTTTAGAACATCTTTTAAGTATTTGGAAGATTCATTTCTTCCAACCATCTGAGCTATTATCATAAAACTCCAAAAATAATGTGGGGCTGAAGGTTAGTCCAGCCCCACAGGTCAATAAATTACTCGCCCAACTTTTCAATTTGCTTACGTGCTTCTACTGAAGAAATACGCTCAATATCAGTTGATTGGAACAGACGCTCACCGGTTACACCACGACGATTCGAGGCTACCTTCTGTGCTTCTTCTTTGTTCTTTGCTTTTACTAATGTCGTTGTTACAACAGCAAAGTAATTGAATTTGTTCTCTGTCATTTTATTTCCTTTTATTTATTGGATGGATATGTATTGGATATATATTCTACAGCTTCTTCTAGTGTGTCTGCAAGTTTTGTGGCAAGAAATTTAAGATATTTTCTATGCTGCAAATCTTGGTGCGCCCAAACAATTATTGGTTGATTATTAAAGTGCGCCCAGGTCATTTCAAAGTCTGTACCGATGTATGCTCTATAAAGTAATCTGTATTCTACTAAAATTATATCACAGCTTTTTTGCAGGAAGAGATTTTTATCTACCATTTCTTTTGGTTCACAGTTTTCTTCCTCAAGAGCGTAGTCCATTGGATTGACTGCCTTAAAACCTCTATGATCTAGAAGCGCAGTAGCTTCATCTCTCCAACTATGCTTAAAGTCAGATTGGACATCTTCTATAGCGCCTGATAAAAACACTCTAGTTTGCATTAGCTACCTCTTTAGCTGGCCAATAGTATGGAAGATTAGGATCTTCGTCAAAATATTGGGAATAATATTCGTAATCTTTACGCAAAAGATTTGATCTGTGTGAACGATGAAATTCCTCTAAGCCAAACCATGGTGGCATAGCTACTGAATCTATATCTATCTCTTCTAATAGCATGGTGTTTTTGTAACCTCTGCTAATCCACTCTTGAATGGTGTAATTCTGATAAAGCTGTAGAGCTGATTCATAGCCGGTCCACATAACAGTAACCGGATGATTGCGCCAACCTTTTGTTGGAGTGCGATCAAGTAAGATGTTTAACACTTGAAAAGTTTCTACTCGTTGCTTTCCAAGTCTACGATAATCCAATACCCGAACTGACTCTTGCAAATTTGCGTATGGTAAGAACGTTTGCATTATGCCTTCTTAAATTCCTCGAATGTTTTGTCGCCTACGCCAAAGTACTCTCTAGCTAATCCAGCCTTAACAATTTCCGTGTTGAGGCATTCGCCAGCTTCGTTCCATACTCTAGCTAGAATTCTGCCGTACTTTTCATTCTTATCTAAGATAGTTTCAATTTTTACATAGTTGCCGGCTTTTTTAATCCACTGATCAGTAAACTCTTTTGCGGCGAGTCCCATTTTCTTTTCTTCAAGGTTTTTAGTGCGGCTTTCTGGTGTGTTAACACCATAGAGTCTCACACTCTTTGGGCCAATGTGAACTTCAAAACCAAGATCTATATTAATCTTAAAAGTATCTCCGTCTACTACCTTAACTACTTCTGCATTATATAAATAAACATTAAATTCATCTGGCATTTTAATCTCTTTCTATTCCTATGTGATCGCATGCTCTGCGAAATATTGATTGGCTTACTTTGAATTGAGCGTCAGCGTGGCTGTAGCCTTCTCCTGGTTTTGGTGATGATGCGTGCCAACTGTGACCAATCGATACGCTACCATCATAAACTACATTATACCCTAAGTGGCGGGCAAAGTACGAACACCAAGTCTCCTCGTAGTAATGAGGTGTCGGCAAGAACGCACCCATAATGCCAGGGAACATCTCTTGATACTTCCCATTATTGGTCATGGCATTCCATACATTTCTTCTGATGAAATATGCAGATCCAGAAACCGTTACGCAATTAACTCTATCTCTATATAGTATGTCTTCGGGATCATTCTCGTTCCAGCCCCTATGACGAGGAGCTGTATTGGTACCAACTATACCAGCATGTTTTATGTTACCGTACTCATCTCTTTGTTTTGGGCCAAGTATATGAACATCTGGTTCTTGATTAAAAATTTGACATATCTTTCTGATGTCTTCATTAGTGAACCATACGTCTGCATTGAGAATTCCGATAACACTATTACTCCCCCTGGTTGCAAGTTTGTTAATTGCAGCGGAGTAACCAATGTTTTTGTTTAGATCTATTCTATCTATTAGATACCTATCGTCATTGCCCTTGAGCCAATCGAGAGTATCGTCAGATGAATCATTGTCAGCTACATAAAGATTCCAAAACTTATTGTCTTCATCTAAACCAGCGTGTAAAGTATCCAAAAGTCTTTCTAGCAATGGTCTAGTGTTGTAGTTGACTACGCAAAGATCTATCACAACGTAACTACTTTGGACGATACGATTTCAAAAGATTCTTCTGGAGTAAAGCCCATTTCCACGAACTCAAAGAAGTCTTTTTTAGCAGATGCTGGATCCTCAATGCAGAACTCAGTCAACCTATTGAGACACTGCTCTGTTGTTAGCTTACTCTTGCTAACTTTATTATTAAACGCGTCTTGCTTTGCCTTGCCAAGTGCAACCCCAATTACAAAAAATCCAGCTAGTATAGCTACTGTTTTACCACTCATCATCTTCACCGATGTTCCTACTAATAAATTGATTTTTGCTTATAGCTTTTACTGCTTCTTCACTTAACATAATTAATTTTAATTTTTCATTTTCATCTTTTGTAGAAGAAGATAGGTGCACTAAGGCGTTGGCTATTTGTAACATTTGATCTATTGACGTAACTAAAAAAGTTTGTCCAGACTCAAGTTTTACATTAACTTTTTTCTTTTCGTGAACTTTCTTACTCATTTGCTTTCTTTTCTTTTATCTCAGCGTTCATAACTTCTTCCTTTGGTACTTGGTACACAGAAAGAGAATCGTTATCTGGCTCGTATGTAATGAATAGTATTTTCTTATCTTCCAAAGAGCAACCTTCTGGTGGAGCTGATTCTAAGGCTATCTTTTTAGATGCACACCCGTAAACCTGACTTATGTTTGGATATACGACAATATAATTTAACTTACCTGCGGCCATTAGAGTCCTAAGAGTGAATAAAAAGATGCTGGATATTTTGGTTTAACTAGAGTATACACAGCATCTGCGTACTTCTGTATTTCTAGTTGAGAATCTTCTGACAATCTCTGACTCAGGAAAAGCGCTAGTGATTGCAAGCTACAAGACCATCTGTAGATAACATACATACTATAGGCTGGAAGAAACAATCGAGCTTGCTCAGGAGCTATGCCATTATCAAGAGCCATACTATAAAGAGATTCACACTTATCAATTAATTGATTCAGCTCCGTTGTTAGTACAGAGCCAATCCATGGCCCAGCAGATCCTGAAGAACCTTGTTTTTTATCTTCTGCTGCAAGTCTCCATTGATCAACTTCTGGTATATGAAACTCTGGCTCCATCGTAATGTATCTTCTAGATGATTCATTCCAAGAATCCATAGTGTGATCAGATCCAACAACATACTTCCAATGCTGTCTTGCCACCATCAAGGGAGCCTTAAATTCCAGAGTTACAAACGCATGTCTAAAAGGAGACATGTGATTTTCTCTTACTAGGAACTCTAATAGCTTCCCATCTTTTAGGGACCATTCTTTTGATTCTTTAGCGAACGAGGCTCTTGCAGCATTGACAACGGATAGGTCTGACCCCATTGAGTCTATGAGTCTGACATATCCGTGATCTAATACCGAAACTAAATTTTCTGTTTCCATGCTACTAGTATAGCACTAGAAATATTATTTAGTGTTGTCCTTAATCAATTTTATTTCGCATGTATCAGTCGTACAATAGCGCTCACCTATAGCATCAGCTGCCATACCAGCGTAGACTCCTGAAAGATCTATCGGGAATAAAGCTAACGAAGCTGCTGTGTATTCTTCTTCTGTGATTTGCGTGTACGGCATCTGTGGATAGGTGTCATTACCGCTTGGAAGAAATGATACAGTCTTTAACTGACCATCATACATGTGTAAAACAGTACCTACATGCTGTGCTTCCGTATCTTTATTAAACGATATAGTTACAGATACAGAGTTGTCTGACCAGTATCTCTGTGCAGTTGCGGCTAACGACATCTTTTCAAAAATTGTTACATCGCGTTCTGCTCTTGCAGCTTCTGATTTAATTGGAAAGTAAACTACAGAAGTTGTATTCGGAGATTCCGAAGCTGGTTCCACTCTATAGTTGGCCATTCTAAACAATGGAAGCATAGGATCATCGTTAGAGAATCTGATAGTTCTATTGAAGTACTTGCCACCTGGAGTCCAGTGAACTCCTGGTGACTCACCAGCAAGAATGGATACAGTCCCAGACGGCTTGACTGTAGTCATCTTAATTGATTCACGAATTCCAAGCCATTCAGAATAGATATTATCATAACGCTGAATTTTTTTGTAACCCTGATCCATCCATTCGCGCAGAGCAGGAACGCCAACACGGTCAGCAAAGTTTGCTACACCTGACATGGAAGCTCCAATGCGACGATTACGTTGCATGATAGCGTTGGTCTCCTCCCAGTGCGTTGGCAATAGGGTTACGGTTTTTGCGTAAAGGTATGCAAACTTTAATGTGCGCTTGTAATCCTCTAGGTTGTCATGCCTATTCAGATAGGTCTCCACAAGCGTACAGCACTCGTAGGACTCGAGAGATTGCTCTGCGCATGGATTATACCCTGCTACTCTGTGATCCTTGTTATTTGGCGGATCAACTAATCTTCCATACTTTCTAGACATATCCATCCAGAGAACGCCTGGTTCTCCATTTAGAGAGATACCTTCAACAATCTTAGAGAGATCCATACCAACAGATGTTTCTATTGAGTTGTTGGACATCCAAGCCCAACCTGGATTATCTCTATCGTAGGAATTTCTTTCAGGAAATGCTGCAGGATTCTTAAGGTTAAGAAAATTGTCATCTTCTAAGCGCCCAATTAGCAACTCAGCTGATCTACGAACATTGCCAGAGACAACACATACACCTATGACGTTTCCTATGTCTGCGATATCGATACGGGTAAGCTTCTCTCCCTTGCGACCACTAAACATCTTTGTGATGTGCTTGTGAAGTTTCTCTAATGGCTCATGCCCTGCAGCTACGCCACCAAATGTTTTAATTGGTGTGCCAGCTGGTCTGATTAGAGAGTAATCAAATTCAACTAATTCTTGATCTGGCTTTAGATATGAATTCAATAGCATCGCCATTGACTCAACCCAGCCTTCTCTAGTGTCCGCAATAACTAAAGGAGTACTACCGTCAACTGTTTTCGGCTCATAGATTGTAAAGTCCTTATCTGCACCCTTGTCATCAAACCCTACGCCAACTCCAAGCATCGATGCTTCCATCAGGAAGGCAAATGGTTTTGCTGGATTAAACTTATTCATTTCACCAGTGGAAACAAAAGCACAGTTTTGAAGAGCAGCAGAGTTCTTCTGAATGTTAACTATGTTTGTGCCCATAGCCCATAGTCCACGACCCGGTGGTGTCCATTTCAGGTTAAACAATCTATCGAAAGCTTCTTTAGCTGAAGCTTGTGCCTTGGCATCGTTCCATGGAAGTCTATTCTTCTTGCAGTGATCTTTTTGCAAGGAGTACATGCCATTAATAACGCGTTCACAAACATTAGACCAAGTCTCTTTGGTGCCATCTTCTTTCAGTCTAGAATATGTTCTGAGAAATGTTATCTCTCCTACTGAGTTTCCTGCAGCATCTCTGTAGCCAAATGGTGCAAATGTGTCTTTGTAACTGGCAACAAAATCATCCGTCAACTTAAATGAAAACATCGACGATATCTTATTGGTCAATGGTACGAGGTCTGGGTTTCCGTTTTCAATTTCGTCTGACATTTTTCTCCTATTTTATGCTCTTGATGTAGTTTAAATTTGTTTTATGTATCTCTGCTTTTTTTATTTTTATAATCTGCTCAGTGGAATATACTTTATGTATTTCTCTTTCTATAAAGTATCCACTTCTCCAATTCAAAACTTTTTCTATGTTCAGTCCATAATTAGTAAAGACATTACAGATCACTGCACCACCATATATCTTAATTAGATTCTTCATTTTTGTCACAGACTCTTCTTTTTTATCTTGGCTAGAAAATGATTCTTTATCTAACTTTTCATATAGCCAATTGTATGCCTGTCTAGTCAATGGTGGAATATCTATATGGTCAAATACACCCTCTTGCAAAATAAGGAATCTATTTTTTTCTATTTGTATGTCTGCTTTTAGTACGTCTTTAAAAAGTCCAAACCAATCACGCTCATTGAATTGTGGCCAACCACTAACCCAGAACAATAGCACATGCTTTTCATCTGGTATTGCTGACTTGTTAATGACTGGTGATAAACAGGCGCAGGCTATTGACTTTTTAACAAAATCTTTAGCTTTGTCTTCGCCTAACTTCTTTTTTTGAACAACAAATAATTGATCTATCTTATCTTTCCACTCAGACTCACCAAGATATAGGGTTAAATATTTTGCTGCAAGGTCTTTCGTTAGAACATCAGTGGTAACAAATTGTTCCAACTCCTGTGTAGACATATCTAATCCTCTTTGTTTCTATCAAAACCTATAAACTTGCTCTTACAATCAAAATCCCGCCCTTTATAGGGGCGGGATTCTAATATTTTCATCCTGCTCATTATAGCAGGATAATTATCTCGATGTCTAACTTAGAGTGCTTTTGCCGAAGCAACACCCTTCCATTCTTGGTTCTTGTTTCTACCATAATCACCTGTCACGTTAGCTTGACCATAGCTTGCAGTGAATACATTTGCAGATGTGACACCATCAAAAATATAACTGCTATACAAACTGTATGCAGTCACTCTCTTAGCGTGACCCATTCCCGAAAATGCTTCTGCTGAAGTAACTCCGTCAAACTGATAGTTGCTATAGAGAGCATAATCGTTTGCTCTACCGACTGCGTGACCGCCATTAAGCGCCTTAGCTGAGTCTAAGCCCTTAAATTGCTGTGGCTGAAATCTTGCACCGTCGTATGCTGCAGATCCGTTAGGAAACGTTCCACCCAATGGGGTAGTTCCTGCGTAGAGTGTAGATCCATTAAACAACTGCGATAGAAAGACGTTACCAGGGTGACGTCCAGTTCCAGGAGTATAATTGTTATCTGGCCCACCTGTGAGGAGTTGGCTCGTGCTGTATAGCGGGTAGTACGAGTAGGTGCCTGTGCCTTTTGCTTTGCCGGTCATCGTGTAATATGGATTAACCATATTAGCGGTGTTTTGACCCCTAAGTACTGGTCTAGGTCCAACGTAAAAAGTAGCCATTTAATAATCTCCTTGAATTAAACTGATATCTCATATAGTAAAAACAATTATGGATTTCCACCATAATCTTATAAATTATAATCTGCCTCAATAATAAGGTCGGAAAGTACTGGGGCGATCATATCATCCAGCATATTTAAGGTCACCTCGACATACACGTGGTCAGAAGTCTGTGGGTTTACTAGACTATAGGTAGCTCCAGAGCCAGAAGTAACTGGATAGAATATCCTATGACCGAATGTACCTGACAGCATGGACGGTGAGACGTTGTATATCTTAGGCGAAATATTTAAAATATCCCTAATAGTATTGCCGGTTGGGGCATCAAAGCGTATGAATGTCTTGCCAGTTGGTAGGTACTTTTCGTATCTAATGTCAACGTCAGAAAGACCATACGTGTATATGTAGGAGTTATTTTCCTTAATATAATTTCTTTGTCTTAATAGGATTCTAACTGCTGTTATATTTTTGTCAGCCGTTATGAACTGCAAAGGCCCAGAATTGACTATGGTATCAGAACCGACTGTTGACCAACCACCAGGGGCAACCTTGCCCACTGCATCATATTCGTTATTGTAGTACCCCGGGTTAAAGCTTTGGTAAATATCTCCATCAGTAAGTTTTGGAGCAACAGCAGTTGTATACTCCACTCTTACAACATCTACTCCGTTGCTTGGGTACGGAGCCAGTGAGACATAGTTGGCCAGGGAGTTGCCTATGGTCCCGGTAGGTATCTTTATGTAAAGGTATAGGCTAACACCAAATGGGTTAGGTTCAGTTAAGATAACGTTTCTTCTCCAAACCTTATCTGTCTGGTTAAGGAAGGCATACTGTACCGGGGTGGTGTCTATCAGCGCACCATTGCCGTCTCCGCCTGCTAGATTGGCATCTATTCTGGTCTCAAGGAAGTCTGGTATTACCTGTCCCTTGATCGAGTTCACAAACTTTATTTTTGAGTGTGAAGAACTTGATACTTTTGGAAGAGTTATCGTGTTGTAATAGTCGTTAAATTCAAGAGCCAGAGAAGCTGGTATTGCGTAGCTTGTATTGGCAAACGCTGACAAATTTACTTGAGACTTTGAATGAATAGAAATTTGGTTAGTATTAATACTCTCCATGACTCTAATTCTATTCTTCAAATCAGAAAGCGCTGAAGAAAGGTATATATTCTCTTTGATAACTCTTTCTATTACTTCAGTTATCTTCTTGTCTAACACTCCATACTTATTGTAAAGATAAACTAAGTCAGCATAGTTTTGTTCTGAGCGCTCATTAAAGTCCGTGCTAGATAATGGCCCATGATACTGAACTGGTTTTTTTTCTGTATAAATAAACTCTGACATTTAAATCTCCTATTGTTCTCTTCTCAAAGCTTCTTCGATTAAGTCTAGTTTCCTATTTAAAAAGCTTATTGTTGAAGCGTTCTTTTGAGCTTTTTCAAATGACAAAGACTCATTGTAGTAAGGGGTTGCCATTAATACTTCATATTCCTCAGATACTGAATTATAGGAAATCTCTTGGCTGTAAACTGTCATCAACAAATCTTCATTTAGATAGTAATCAGGGGTTGCCTGATTAAGATCATTTCTAGACATGTCTGATAGGGTTGTTATTAAAGTTTCTAGCTCAGAAGTTTTATCACTTAGCCTATGTATGTCCATTAAAAATTGGTCATTAAAAAGATTGAATATACTTGATCTAACAGGACCCTTATAGGGGAGTCTTACTCTGGAGACGAGAGGCTCAAAAGTATTTACTCTTTTATTGCTCTCTGAATATGATATGGCCATGATAGTCCTAGTTCTTAAACTTTAAAGTATATGATATTAACGAAGGTGCGGTATAAGAATCGTTACCTCTAAGCAAGTCTGCTCTAACCCTAACCCCATTTGGCTTAGTGGAATCATTTAACAAATAGTATACCTTACTTCCAGTCTTTATTTCTTCTGTTCTTCTATATACTATTTCTGTATTATTCTCCCAATTTATTATTGAGAATACATTGTCTATGTTAGAGTATTTGTTTCTTAAATCTTCGATTTTAACATATGATAAATAATTTTTATATATTTCGCTATTAGGTATGTCGGCAAGAGACATGCCCTCCATCAAAGAAATGGAACCGTTAAAGGTTGTTTCTACTCCTGATGTGTCATTTGTTGATTTGTTTATGATCATGACAATTGAATTTTGTCCAGCCTTAAAGTTCCAAGTAAGCGACGAAGTCAATACACCTGGAGAAAGTGAACCACTACCAGTTAATTCAACACCATTTAAGTAAATTTTTATATCCCAAAACTGAGCAGATAGTGACTTAACAAAGTTCTTGGTCATGACTAATGATTCATCTAAGTATATATTTGTGGTCAGGTATATGCTGCCATAGGCAACATTTTGAGCCTGGTAAAATACTTCGCTATTGTTTACGCTGTATGAAACTTTTGTTGGAACAATATCTTTTCTAACCCCAGACAAAATTTGCTGCCAAGCCGTTCTGTCTAATGAAGTCCCGGTAACTATAGCGGCTGAAAGTTGATTGCTATCCACATTTTCAAGCATATAAGCTTCGTAGGGCTTAATATCTTTTTGGAATTTTGCTAATCTGTATAAATTAAAACCTATATTTGCAGGATCATTTGCATAGAAATAATTTAGTATAGGATTTTTATAAGTTGTTGTTCTTGGTATTCTAACCATCTGATTAATCGATGATTCCAAAGAAGTCCCAACTTGGTCTATAACTCTAGCTTCCTTTTTTGCAACTCCGCCAAATTTAACCACACTATTATTGCTAGCATTCTTTAAAGATGCTGGAGATATAGCTACCCAACTAAAATCACTTACAGACTTTGGCTCTCCATCATCTGCTGCGATGTAGTAATTTATAGCAGATCCAGCTGGTACTTGCTGTACTGAATCAAAAGACACTTCATCAATAGCTAGGTTTGGATTTTGTAGTATTGGCATTGAAATTCTTTGACTTACAAACATCGCTGAAGCGTCGTAGTAAGGAGCAGTAATTATTAATTCATCTATATTAAAATTGTATACATACTTTACTGCATTGTTTTGTTTGTCGGTATAATCTGGCTCAACTTTTGTTAGGTATAACTCTACTGCTGATGCTGAAGTAGTTCCAAAGCTAAAAGAAAAATTATCGTAGTCACCAGAACTATCTTTAGAGAAGAATAAAGACTTGCTTCTATCAGCTGAATTAACTATTAGAACAGAAACTTCTAGTGGCTTTTGTGAATTAATCTTGCCCTCTACCAGGGATATACCAGAAGTCGTTGCCCCACTTGCTGTAATTGGAATTGTTATCTTTAAAGTACATACACCAATGGTTGGTGACACATGAGAGTATTCCCAGTCGCGGTTATTAAGTCCATTAAACACATTGGTGAAATCAATATTTGATTCACTTTTAATTATTTTTCCATCGGCATATAACTCCATACTTGCATTACTTGTCTTGTTCAGTATGTTGCCAACGTAGTTAAACAACCCCGAGGTTATCTTAGGCAGGGTTAACTTTCTTGCAGTTGTGTCAACAACTGCTGTTGTGCTTGTTAGGTCTGTTAAATTTGTATCATTAAATGCATTTGTATGGCTGAAATAATAACCATTTGTATTATTAATTGCAAATAGATAATCATCAACAGTTTTTTCTAATTCAGCTCTTCTTGATTTCAAGTTGTCTATTCTAAATTTAAAAGCGGAAGTAACTGCGTACAACTGTTCTATTTCCTCATAGAAAGAGTCGTATAAAACATCAACATTGTAAGCGGTATGTGCTAGAATCTTATTTATTTTTTCATGATCAATAGTAGCTGAAGAATTCAAGTCTTGATAGGGAACAGAAACTGGAAGGCCTGGTCTAAACTTAGAAAAATACCTGCCATATATCGATGATATTTCATTTGCGCTAGGTTCAGATCCTAAAGAATAATATATCTTATATATTGTATCTAAAAATCTTTTCTTTTGTATATTTTCTATAGTCATATTATCTGGTCCTAATTCCAAGTTTATAGTAGTAAACTATGGGTGTATTGTTTAAGGATCTGTCCTTTTGCAGTATGATCTTTACAATCAAAGTGTTAATTGGGTTTGGCACTTCGGGCTCATTGAAGTATGCTATCTGCGGCAATGTGTTATCGTTGTTTAAATTCTGATTGAATGCTAGTATCTCTGGAACTCCTGAAAAATTTCTTTCAACTGGAGAAATTTGTATCCATTTTAAGCCACCGTCAACACTTACGTAATATCTCACGTATGATTTTCCAGAATCTGATTGTGGAGTTTCATCAGCAGCCTCGATACTCAGCATATCTAGTTGGCCCTGAATAAAGAATGGCTTTGAAACAATCTCAGCTGCGTCTTGAAAAGTTTCTTTTCCAAAAGATATATCCCTAATGCCTATGCTTGCTCTTTGAGCTTTAAGGTATTCGAAATTTCTCTTTAGATTTAAAACAATCTTTTCAGTTTTATTAACCACATCAGAATATGTTTCTACTGACATATTGATGGTTGTTGGAATGTCTATGACCTTATAACAAGAGCCATAATTTTGCTCTATGTTAGTAGAAGCTATCGTTCCAGAAAGGCTTGTTGTAACGGAAAATTGTACACTACTTGGAATGGCAGATATTGTAAATATACCGTAGATATCAATGCTACCCCATCTATCTTTAATATAAACCTTATCGCCAATAACTAGGCCATGATTTGTTGAAGTTGTTATTGTTGCAGTTCCCGTGACCGCAGATATAGTTTTCATTTTAATTTTAAGATTAGGCATCGGGTTTAATTGAGTACCATCTACCAGGACGCACGCGGCTGGTATAACACTCTGTGTTATTCTTGATAATGCTGCATCCAAACCTTCTCTGACAGGGAATACTGGTGCTAGCTGCTTTGTGGTGAATAGATCAGCGCCTGTTTCTAGATCTCGCTTACTCCAATAATATGAATTTTTTCCACTAATAATTTTAAGCTGATACTTTGATTGCCCAGCCATTTGAGTTGCATAATTCACTGCAACTTGTTTGATGTTGGATGAGCTTGATTTAAATTCTTCTGGCTTATTTATATTTGGAATTAAAGAGTTTTTATCCCAGGCAATTGTCTGATTTTTATTTGAGAGAATAGCCTCTGGCTCAAATCTAACTTGATTATTCCACTTAGTATCTTTCCCTATTTCGTACGGAGTCCAATAGGCGTGTTTTATGGTTGTATCATTGAACTGTGATTGCTCAAATGTAATATAAATTTTATTTACTTTTCTTTCGTCAAACCTAAATACACCTTTATTATAAAAAAACTGTTTATAATTATCTATATTTTTAGTTGAAACATCAGAAGCTATACAAACAGGTCCATTGTTAATTAGTTCATATGTAATATTTTTAGTTTCATCAAATAATTTTATAGAAGTAACTTTAATATTTTTAATTAAAGAGTTTGTTCCTTCAATGTCGTAGCCAAAAAATGGGACTATAGATATGTGATTAATGTAGTCGCCAGTTTTCGATTGAGATGCAAATTGCATAGTCAGCTTAAGCGGTTTAGTGACATCAAACTTGCCCCAATTAATATATTTTGTTCCATCAAAATACTCGAATTCATAAGAAGGTTTTGACTTGCCGCTTGAGGATAAGTCTTGAGCCAGCACATTTATTGCTTCGTATTCAAAGTATGTAGCTGGGCTACCGTCCACTACAGCAGCTTCGTTTGATCTTAGCAGGGCTGAATCTTTCTCATATAAAAATTCATTCTTATCTGAGTCTCTATGATATAAAAAGTGATTACCCTTTAGTCCGTTAGAATATGAAACAAAAGATACGTCCGATTTGATAGAGTCATTGTAGTTCTGGTTAATGGTAACTGGATTGCTATTCCATTTTTTAGAGGTGCTTTTTGCTAGAGTGGCATAACCGTCAGTTATATCCGGGACCAAACCTGTTCTAATTGCTTTAGCATCAACGTATGACAGGTCAGTAAAAGAGTCTCCAGAATAGGTAATGTCTACAGAAGAACTTCCCGAGTACATCTCTAGTACATTTATTTTAGATTTTATTCTTGATATAAAATTCTTTTCAGATTCTATCTGATTAGAAAATAAATTAAAAGTATTGATATAATTTGCCGATACTGAATCCAGCTGATTTGTTACCATATTTAAATCTTTACTTATCGTAGAAATCATTTGATTAAATACAGAAGAGGTTGGAGCGTCTCCCTTATTAAGGAAATAGAGGTCCGTTGAAGAACCTCCTATCTTATTGTGTATATCAAATAATAGTTCTTGATAAGCTTTATCAAAATCTTTAGGAGATATGTTTTTCTCCTGCATATAGTCGCTGATGAATTTCTGCACCTTGGCTATTATTTGAGAATAAACTAGAGTGTCTGTTGATAGTTGTGCCATAATAAACCTTACATTATAATATTTTTATATTTGTTATCGTATTTTGTAAAATTGTTTACGATTACATTGTCTTTATCCATAGAGAATTTAAATAATAATCTATCAATAGAATAATTTTCAAGATTTTTAGTAAGATTTCTCATTATAATTCTATACCTAAAAATGTCAGCAACATACTGATAAAGTATTCTAAATGGTTTTGCTATGCTTTGATTAAAGATGACTGTTTTGCCGTCGTGCATGTATAGTACTGCTGAAGTATTGTAAAAATTTTCTGGTCGATAATCGTCTAGCAGATAGTTTGTTAAATTTATTGCACTAGTTCCATCTTCAAAAAGAATTTTTACTGGAGAGTATGATGAGTAGTCAAAATTACCAGAAGAGCTCTTGCTAGTTGTAACTGTTCCATTTATTGCTGAATAAGTAGCGTTAATAAACTTTGTTCTATCTACATGTGGACTATTGGAAAGTATTACTGAATTATTTACTTGGGTAGACTCAAATCTTTCACCATTAAACCCATTGCTACTTGAGGTAATCAGTACTGGATTAGACATTGATCTTGAAAAAAGCTGTATTTCTTTTTGTAAATCAATATTTATTGGAGTATATGAAACAAAATATGTTTTGTTTATATTATAACCAAGTATTGTTACTTGCTTGCCGTTGATTATATAGGTCGAATAGTCCCTTCTTGTTTGATCCTCGTATAGGGTAACCGACTCTTGATTCGGTAAAAATCTTAATGCGGCAGTGCCGGAACTTCCTGGTATCAACAACTCACTTCTTATTGAAGTATCATTAAATGGAACTATCGGCATCCAGTCTTCTTCTAGTACGGGATTATCTTTAATTGAGACGCTAAATTCTACTGAAGTAGAATCAAGTGCTGGGCTGCTTTCTTTTCTAGAAAGTTCATTAAAATACTCAGCTAAAAGTTTTACCTTAAGTGGCAGTCCTCCAGTTGGAATTTTTTTACTCATAAAAGCAGATCTGTTTCCAGCTGTAACATTAAAGGTTGTAAATTGAGTTTCATCTACAGCAAAAATGCTGATACTCTTAAGAGAAAACATATACTCATATAGGCCTAGCTCTTCAATGTTACCCAAAAGTTTTACAGCGTCTTGCTGATTAAAGGCACTTGGTTTCTCTTCCAAGAACTGAAGATTATTTTCTATATTATTAGAGTCATTAAGCGGAACCATGCCACCAGATCTGTAGGAGGAAACGCTCTTGACAGACTGTTTTAAGTTTGATTCTATATATGTACTGCTGGTCAATGCTCTAATTTTTGAACCAATAGAATGCGAAATAATTGAGAAAACTATATTAGATAATAAAGATGTATTTCTAAATTTATTAAGTGAATCTATATCAGAATAATAGTTATTTGTTTTTAATTCCTTTAATACACCAACACTTTTCTTTGAAATATCATTTGGATAATAATTTGTATAATCATAATTATATAATTTTTTATTTCTAATAATATAATCTCTTGCATTATCTTTAATAAAGCATTTGATTACCATGTCTTGCAATTTGTCATGGCTACTTTTTCTTTCGATTCTTATGGCTGAAGCTATTTGGTTTATTAGTCTAAAATTTGACTCAGATTGAACTGGTGCTATTTTTGTTCTAATATATTCTTTTTGTGAAAGAAATATTATCATAGACTTTACATAGCCTGCTGATGGCAGCTCTACATCAACACCTTTATTTATATAAATTGGATCTGAAAGGATTGTGGTTTTATTTAGATCTTCTGTTGTCTGTACGGGAGATTGACCTGATCCTGATTCGACAACGATTTGAGTAACAAAAAGGCCAGAAGAAGAATTGGGTGTCAATCTAATACGTGTTGCTTTGATCTGTTTGTTAAAAGTGACTTGTATAGCAACCTGTGCAGAGGCTGTTAGGTTAATACCATTCTGATATCTTGCAAATTCTTCTCTTTCAAAAATAGATTCTTTAATTATTAAAGGTGACTTGATTGTAAGATTCCAGGTATTTGAAGATGAATTATTTAATAGATTATTAATTCCAGTATCACTTGTTATATACTCTGTAGAAAAGTTTGTATAATACTTTATTTCTTTAATGTCTTGTTTTTCTGTATTGACTAAAGATTTTTCGTATGAGTTAGAGAATTTTAAAGAATCAGTTAAAGAATCTACTGTGGCGTGTTCTTTAGCGCTAAACGCACTCCCAGTTCTGTCTGGGATTTTGTAGCTTGACTTATCGTAAACATGAGAATATTGATCATTATCAAAATTTTCCATAAAAGAAAAATTATATAAATCATCTTCCCCAGAAAGGAATGTCCAGTTTCTTATAAAGGATTCTAAGTATGCGACATCTCTTTCTAACTTCTCTATTTCGCCAGAGAATATAGAAGACATTGAAGAACGCAATAGTGAGAGTGATTTTGATATATCGAAATCTGTTTGGATTCTTAAATCCATATCCCTAAATAGATCTATTAATGGCTCTCTTTGCATTGGTGAAAGCATTGATACGTAGCTTGGTATATAGTCTGCTGCAGAACTAAATGACGATATCTTGGATACTAGCTTTCCTATCTCAGCCTTCTCAAGGCTTGATTCGGTAAGCACTTCGTTTACGGTTCTGCGACTCTGCCTGCTAAATGAGGAAACATAATTGTTTAATTTAGGCAGCATTTAAATTGTTCTCCAATCATTTCCGTCCATATCTTGAATATCAAATGCCACACCAGCAGTTAGGTTAGCCCTAACTATAGCATATACTTGGTCTATAGAGGCAAAATTTGCTTTAACTTCTTTAGGAATTTTAACTATAACGTAGCCACCGTTAGCATACAGGTAGCCCTTCCCTGAGTATATATCACTAAATGATAGTACATTAGAATTACCCTCTATTACACTTTGAAGGTCGGAGTTAGCAGAAAGTCCACCGCCCTTAACTCTAAGATCCAATAGGTTTACGTTGTCCATATTATACTTGCTATTCACCATGGCGGTTCCCAGATGTATTGCAAACGGATTGTACTGTGATGAAGAGATTGAGAATATTGAATAATCAGTAGTAAATTTAACTGGAGAACCACTTAATGAATAGTCAGAAACCATAATATATTCACCGTTTACAAGCTCTTCTACCTCTAGTGGCAATATATAGAAGTATACTGGCGCTCCCATATTAGTCACTTTATATGATTCAAGAAGAGCTTGTAAATTGGTATTGTTAAAGGAGTTACCCGATATGAGACTGTATGGATTTAATGGTATTTCCCTACCATCAACATGATACATCATAATATTTGGGTTTTTGACTGTATATGATACTTTAATCTTTTTTTCATTAGATGGAACTATTTCATTGGCAAAAGAAATTGTTCCGTTATGCTTGTTAAAGTTTCTTATTTGATTTGGCGAAATTGCATTCCAGTTGAGATCTGAATCCTGAACAAAGATTTCAATCCATGGTTGGATTGGACTAGCATCCGTGTATACGCCAGACGAGTTTGACTTATCTAATTGTTCTTGGGCTACGTAAACGGAACCATGCCTAAGTTGAATTTCGTTTTGAGAAACAACTATAGGGTTTTCTTCAAAAATATCATAGTATCCAGAACCAAATAACCCCGACGAAGGAATTGGTATTCTCGTAGTGTCATAGAAACACCTGAGTGTCACGCCCTTGTAGTTCTTTTTCCAGTCTATGAAATTATAATTAACTGGAATTTCTAACTGCTTATAAAATCTTCCTCTACTAACATTTATAAACCATGTATCAAATTTAGATAGATAATTTGGAGGACTCGATACAGCAATCTTTGCTCTGTCACTAACTCTTACTGAGTATACTGGACAGATTGACTTTGCTGGAAATTGAAACTGCGCAAGAGTACCGACTCTATCGTTTGTACCGAGTATATTATCGGTTGTCTTTGCGTCTCCGTCTGCATCGAAAGCAAGAACCCCAATAAATACATCTCTCTTATTAGATCCTAGGTACTGGTAATCAATTTTTTTACCTAAAAATTCTTTAGTTTTTATATTATAGAAACCCCATTGCAATCCCTCTGGTGCTGGCATTAAGACGCCATTAGAATCTTTTAAATTCCATTTTAACATCGTTACACCAAAAGATATGTCTACATTCGGTTGATCAAATTTGCTATAGTCAGGGAAGCCAGAAGGCTTATTGTCTTGATTAAGCAGTATAACTGCTCCGTCTTTTGCGTTTACAGACTTTTTAATATTTTGTTTTTGTGAAATTGAATTCACATCAGCATCTGCTAGATAGAAGTCAATTACATCGTATTCTACTAAGTATTCTTTTGAGATTATTTCAATTCCATTTGTTGTAATAATCTGATAGATGGGAGCTCTATTGTTTAATATTTCAAACTGCTGAGATATCTCTAGTGCCGAAAGAGCAGTTGTTGCAGTTGCTGATTTTTTATTTACAGCGTGTACGAAAGGGGATACGCCGCCCATAACAGTGGAGCCAGTTATCGATTCAACAGTAAAATTCAATTCGTCTACATTAAATTTTATTTCATCAAGCGAATTCCAATCACCAGATGAATATAGGGTTTGGTTAGCTGGATTAAAGTTGTAATTGTTTGTTACAGTATTGCCATTAAAATCTAATTTGGGGTTTCCATCTTCGTCCATGGCTACAACATCTATGTCTATGTTGGTTAATTGCACAAGGTCTATAGTTGAATTCGGATAACCAATTGCATCCGCGATTGTGCCTAATTTAAATATCCCAAAATCTCCAGATTCAACTGTAGTTGTCCCAAACATTACGCCTCGTCCAACGGCATCGGCATTAACGCCAAATAGTCCAGACTTGTCTTCTACTGCAGCTTTTCCTGGCGTTGGTGTAACAACACTAAATTTGATATCAGCTATAGAAAAACCTTCTGCAACCTTTGTCCCTGGTAGGTTTATTTTTTGACCCACGACATGAACTCTTACGTACTTGATTCCTCTTTGTCCGTTTAAAGGAATTTCTTTTGATTGATTAGAACCTAAAAGTTCTCCAGAACCAAGTTGGAAAAACTTATCTGATGAGCCTAAAGATTTTGGACCTGGACCAGGACCATTCCAATCTGACTGCGTTTGTGTAGCTGGGCCAGCTGCATTAAATGTAGATGATACCAAATCCGTAGTGTACAAAGAAATGTCCTTAATAATAACTGGCCATGATCCTGCTTGTATTTTTATGCTATTCAATTCCTGCCAAGCCATAGGTTGACCCGTTTTAGCGTCCAGTACTTGTGGGACTTCTATGTATATAGAATCTTCTATGGAAGTTGGCCCATCTATACCGGTATAGCTAATTCTTTTATAGTCATTTGAACTTGAGGAATTACATATATTTGATATGTCAGAGTATTGGATGGCTGCATCTATAAATTTAACTATTTGATATTGGAATGCATCTTTTCTTAGCTTATCAAACTTTGCCGTGTCATTCTTTGCCAAGTTTAGCCAGTATGTTGCAAAAACTGATTTAGTTTCTGAATCAACAACTCCATAGTTTCTAAATGGATTTAATTTTTTATCATTTTGAAATTTTACAACAGCATTATGAGTAGCTGAATCAAATATGCCAGTTAGCTTAATAGCATACTCCATCTGTTGCAGGGTATATTGTATATATTTCATGTAAGTATTGGAGCCACCAGTTTGGGTACTGTTTGCACTTGAGGAATTTGCGTTAGTTGAGGAAACATCTGAAGAGCGAACCATTGCTGTAACAGTAGGGCTATAATGTTCCGTTATAGTATATCTTGGATAAAAGATAGCCCACTCTTTAAGAAATCTTTCGACAACAGATGCATAGAATTGTTTGCCTGTTGTGCCTACCGGCATATTAAACATCTCGGCAATGTTGATTAACCCTAAAGGACCCATTCCGGCGATTGAAACAACTTCGTCAGGGGACTGGTATATGAGATGCAATCCTGCTGACTGATCTCTTTCTCGGCTTGCTTGTGTTGCAAACGGAAGTTTAGCCTTTTCATTTAGTCGTGTATTTTCAAATAAGGTAAATTTTTCTTCTAAGCTTACAACGTTACCACTACCCAAGGCGGGTAGCATTGGTGGGGCAAACCAATATAAAGTACTCCAGTTGGCAATAAGTGTAGTGTATGACAAAGCCCAAATATTTCTAATATTTGCTTTTATAGTCACAGACTCTGATTCTGGTGGTCTTACAGTGTATTGAAATCCTTTTACCTGTGCGCCACCACTGTACAGAGTACTGCTTGCAGCATCCCATGTGGCAAAGTCGACTACCCTGACTACTGGTGGTATAGCTTTAGTTGTAGTCTTGGTTGAAGTGGTTGAAGTGGTAGTAGTGCTACTGCCACCAGTTTGAGCTCCAGAAGAAGAAGAAGAACCACCAACTAATGGTCCACTCTTGCCGGTCATATACTCGTCGCCATATTCGGTTAAAGGTATGTCAGCAGTATAGTGAAAACTGTTTTGGACTGATGTTCTTAATTTAGGTTTTACTGAAGTAATATCTGTTTCCGAAAAAACGTTTGTGGGATAGGCATACCCCAATACTCCGAATGGAGAATTTTTATTGGCTATTACTCTTCTTTCTGGATCAGACTTTTGCACATCGATTGCAAATCCCTTACCCTCTGGAACAGCAGCTGTTCCCTTTTCAGTTATAATCTTCACAGCACCAGTTACATTAACATTCAGGTCTGTTGAAAACTGGGTCTTCCACTTGACATCAAAGCTATATTTATTTGTTGTAACTTCAGTTATATACACTTGAGTCTTAAAAGCAAAGTCATAGTCTCTTACAAATTGACTACCTGGTAAGTACTCTAATGGGATTTTTACAACCGAATTAATTTGAGCTTGATAATCTGAATACTCTAAAACTACATATGGATAATAAATTGAACCTAAATCAAATTCTCTTGAAAGAACTTTTGAGTAAGCGTCAATTGTTAATGGTGCGTTTGCAATTTTTATTTTGGCGCTGTCGCTTAACTTTTGTATAGTGTAAGAAGTTTTAACATCGCCAAATATATAGTTTGTGTTATCTATTTTGCTAAAGTTTAAAAAACCTACGTTATCATTTGTGCACTCTATATAAAAATCTACGTTGCTATAATCGGCATTGATTAGTGATTCTGCCTCTATGGGCATAGACGTGAGTTCAAAGTCAAAAATTAATAGTGAGCCTATCGATGAACTTATTTCTCTACAGAAATAATTTCTTATGACCTGAGTACTTACCCCGTCTAGTGCCTGTTCAATTTTTTCTGAGAATTTAAACGTTGCTTTTTCATCATCAAATAGAACATTTATTTTTCCAGAACTATCTCTTTTCCCATTGATCGTCCAAGAATTTCTCCAAGGTGAAACGTTCCAAACTATTGTTGAATCTTTAGAAAATTGTTTTTTGCTGTTAACTTTATTTTTATTTGACTCAGATAGAATATTATAAAACATTCTATTCGCTCCAATTACCGCTTGGCTCAACAATCCTATCTGGCTTCCGACCTTACCAACTGGATATGCGTTGGAATCCCCCCTGTTTGGGGCAGAGAGCCCTAGACCGCTTCCACCATAATTATCATTGATGTAGGTTAGGAATGGGTTTAGACAAAACACGGCAAACGCTGAAAATTCATTATTAATATTATACTTATCTTTTAATATCGCCGTATAGTTATTGCTTCCATCTTGTATGTAGGCTATTGACTTAGCTGAGCCATCTTTGCTCTCAGGCGTGCTACTGAACACTCTAATAGGTCTAATCGCATTATTGTTGAATACATCCCATCTTGGCCCAAATATGCCAAACTTCTTTGCTGCTGAAGATTCATGATACTCATCAAGATCCCAACCATTTAAAGTCTCTTCTCCAGTAATATATTCATCAACTATCTTAATCAAACCAGTATTTTTCTCCAAGGAAGTTAAGTTGAAGTCAAAATTAATTAAACCAGATGCAGTCAAGCTTGTTTGATTTAGGTTTGAGCAATCAATAAAGACTGATACTCCCTTTGAAAGGAAGTTGTCAATTGCTCTTTTTTGATTTTCCGTTACTGTAACGTTTGGCGTCCATACTAAAAAGTCATAGTTGTAAGCATCGGGGTTTGAAAAATAATCACTTGCAAAAGTATCTATATTTAAAGCCCAGTAAGACTTTTTTGTTTTATCCGTCTGAGCTGATAATGGATTAACAAATATAAGATTCTGTTGGTTTATTACTGACTCTTCAAGGTTTGCAAAGATGTATGGGTTTTGTATACTGTTTAATGAACCAGAGTACAAAACTGCTGCGTTAAGCCTTGCTCTTTCTGAGTCTTGATAAATATCTTTTATCTTACTAAAATCATAATTTATCTTTGCTAATAGTCTCCAGTTAAAGTTTTGAAATGTTCTAGGATCTTGAGTTGCTTTTTTGGGGGTTATGACCTTCCAACCCTCGTCTTCTGTTTTGTTTTTAAGAAGTTTATTTTCCTTGTGAGAAAACAATTGAGTTGAATATATTCTTTTATTAAAAGAACTTTGATCTATTACTTCTGACTCTTCAACGGTATAAGTATATGATGGGATTGCATTAACATATTCTTTATAGTTTAAAAATTGATTAAATGGAATTCCATCTTTATTTTTTTCGTACTTATCATATATCATATATAAGCCAATTGGATCTGGTTCATCTAATACAATAATAATTCTGTAATAATTATAAGAAGTTGTATTCATATCATCTTGGTATTTTTCAATAAAAACTTCATAATTATTTTCATTCATAGAATTAACATATTTGTTTCCAGAAGAATCTATAACTTTAATATTGTATTGATCTGGATTGTCAACCCTTAATGATGTGCCTACCCCACTATAGCCCGAAGCAGTGTTTGGTAGTATTGTAAAAAATCTAGATACATAGTAGCTGTGCCCGAATCTAGCACTTTCGAATTCGTCTATTCTGGATGTGTAATTATTGTTAACATTTCCTGGAGTTTGATTAATGACATAGTTGGTTACAGATACTTCTGAATTTTTGACTATAGGCGAGTGCTTTGTCTGGTGTCTTTCTGCATTTGTTTTTATATACCTAAGAACACCAAACTCATCAGCATACATTGCAAAATCATTTTCAATGACCGAAATATCTCTTGAGTTTTCTTTTTGAAATCCAGAAAGATCGGCTACAGAAAGAAAAGATTCTGGTGTTACTTCTTCAGTGTTGTAGTATCCGTAAATTTACTGCATCAGAGGGAAGGTACTTTCCTCCCTTGACGGCAAACTCTGCATCATTGCCTGGATTAGTAAAGTTATCAAACTGCTTCATTTTTATTCCTCTTCATAATCAGGTCTTAATGTTTGGTATGTGTCAATAACATATGGGGTTGAACCAAATAGGCCCATTTGATACTGATCATATCTGCTAATTGGATACCAGATCGGCAAATTCCAACTATTTTCAAAAGTGTTTTCATAATAAACTTCTTCAGTATCTGCATTCATTTTAAAAGCTGGGTTAGACAGGTAGTGAGCATATCCGGTTTCAGTACCGTTATCTAAAGGTAGAGTTGGCTCACCTGAATTGGACTGATTAACGTCATATCTTTCATACCAGTAGACTATATCCCCCACTATAGTAACAGGAGTTGCTGCAGGAGTTGGGGAGAATTCGCTATCTACCACAGTAAACCAATAGCCTGGAGTAGCATCATTTTGTGCTCTGTATGGACCAATCTGGAAGTTACCTTTATCGTTTGCTTTGGCCATCCCGGAATAGCCCACTTGACCAGGTGCTGTTAGGCTTGTCGAATAACTTGTTTTTAAAGCCTGGTATAGATTGCGTCCTCTTCTCCAGTAAACTGAGGCATTGGGTGTTGCGTTCCCATAGATATAAACTGTTTCCTGACCATCTGCATTAATAATTTTCTTTGTTACCTCTGCAGAAAGTTCGTTGGTATCTGTTAAATCTGGCTTTAATATATAATTGACAGTAGCAGAATACAATGAAGGAACATTGTAATTTTCTTTAATAAATACTTGTTTTAGAGTTGGTGTAGCGGCGTTGCTTCCATCATAGTTTATGTATGCTCTTGCGTATCCGTCACGACTTGTGAGTAAAGTTGATGGTGTTGCAGATATATCTGCGCCATGTATTGATACTTCAATGTTTGGTTTTGGGTTACCATTTATATCATATGACCAAATATTTAAAGCCATATAATCTATGTTGTCGGATAATATTTCCTTTGGAGTCAATGAGGCTTCTATGGATGCAAGATTATATGAATTATGTGAAAGGAATACGTATCCTTCATTGTTCGGAGTATATAGCGGATTCAATGATAGGTTATCAATCTCTGTATCTGTGTCAAATAATGCTGACTCATAGGTTACAGCAGTTAACCATAGACTTGTGTCCGGAGTACTTAGGAGTGTCACCAAGCTTCTATATGAATTGTCAATCTCATAGAAATAATGATTATCAACATTGAATGTATTTTTAACTCTATACGATACTCTATATTCTCTTCCGACTTTAATCATTCCAGAAGAATTAAGAACTGTTGAGTCTATGATATTAGTTGGTGAATCTAAACCAAGCGCTACAGTTTCTCCTGTATATTCGTCCTTTATAGTTAAATCAAAGACATCAGAATAGGCTAAAGCTAAGTAGTCGTCATGTTTTGCTATAATATATTCATAGTTATAATATGAGAATGCACTCGGGGTTGCCTCTTCCGAGAAAGCTACTTGCATATATTCGACTGCTGGACTGGCTGCATTTTCGTTGTATGGATCTACGCTAACTATAATCGGAGCGCCTTGTCTGGCAACCTGGGGAAGAATTACTTGCTTGTGAACATACGGTGTTGCATTCTGAAACACACTTTCAGTTTTTGGTTTTGCATAGATATATCTTTCTTCATTGTCCTGATAATACCAGCCAGCTTTAATCGAAGGATTAATCTGTTCGTTTCTAACATCACTGCGATAAGCCCAAATTGGTATATTCTTTAATGTATACTTTCCAGTATTTGGATCAAGATAATTCAAAAGCCCTTCTGGAGTAGCTTGATTCTTGTCAAGAAGATATTGCCATCTAGCTTCATCTATATAATCAGTTTGAAATACTTGAGAATTTGATGTACCGTCATCTTCATTGTAAATGCCAACTGGAGTATCATTCCAAAGGCTCTCAACATATACGTTATCATCTTCATTAATAACTTCTAAAGCTCTAATCATTAAATTCGGAGAAGAATCGTAATCTGATAGACCAAAATCTGATCTACTAAAGTCATATCTTCCA
>Ga0208951_1000038_pt1 | contig 47589 bp, 32 predicted proteins | sample GreLakmeMI27MSRF_FD_187702 | JGI IMG/M metagenome (GOLD analysis project Ga0208951, IMG submission 187702) | Freshwater lentic microbial communities from great Laurentian Lakes, MI, USA - Great Lakes metaG MI27MSRF (SPAdes) | ecosystem: Environmental > Aquatic > Freshwater > Lake | place: Great...
TGAACGGCCTTGACGTTCACGTGCGTGTGCCGGTTGTGGCGCTCGCCGTGCTGGTGCGGGCAGACGTCCGCGTGGTCCGCGTCGCCGTCAATGATGGCGCCGCAGCTGCACTTGGTGCCCTCAAGCTTCAACAGGGGCAGGCGGAGCAGCCGGCGCATCGCAAACTCGAGCTGCGGGCCGGTCAGCAGCTTGTTTAAGGTCCATATTTTCAAGCTTGAATAGAGTTTCCCCTTGTACGCCGCGGCGGTCGAACAAAGAAAACGCACCTGGCAGCTGCTCGCTGGTCTGGTCAGCAAAAAGTGCCTCCTGTACGTGCCGTGTTCGTCGCTTGCCGCACGCAACCGTTGGCGCACCAGTGTTAGCAGTGTGGCATCATGAGCGATGCTGCAGCGCCAGACGACGTGCTGTTGGCGTACTTTAACGGCAAGCGCCGCGTGCTCCCTCGCGGCAGAGCAGAGCAGACGCTTCTGCAGTACCTGCGCGGTGCGTACAGCGTGCATACGTGCGCCCATCAGCCGCGTCACCCCGTCATGTCTCCTCATGCAGAATTGGGCCTCACCGGCACCAAGCTGGGTTGCGGCGAGGGCGGCTGCGGCGCATGTACCGTCATGGTGTCCCACTGGGACGCGGAGGCTGGGGCCCCAGCGTAAGTCTGGGCTGTCCTAGGAGCTTGGCTCTTGGCGCTTACCCTCCCTCACCGCAGCCACCGAGCCCTCAACGCCTGCCTGGCGCTGCTTTACAGCGTGGAGAGCTGTGCGGTGACGACGGTGGAGGGGCTGGGCAACGTGAGAGCCGGCCTTCACCCGGTGCAGTCGCGCTTGGCCAACAGCCACGGCAGCCAGTGCGGCTTCTGCACTCCTGGCTTCATCATGAGCATGTACAGCCTGCTACGCACCTCAAAGGCGCGCAGGGTGAGGCTAAGGCCCTTCCCTTCCTTCGCTGACGCTGCGCGTCGTCCACGCTGCTTCGCCTTCGCTGACGCTACGCGTCGTCCACGCTTCGACCCGCGCCCACGCTGCGCAGGGGAAGCCCAGCGAGGCGGAGATTGAGGACACGCTGGCGGGCAACCTGTGCCGCTGCACCGGCTATCGACCCATCCTCGAGGGCTTCCGCGCATTTGCAAAGACGGAGGAGAGTGCGTACACGCAGGAGGCGCTGGCCGCTGCGGGCGCGGCACCAGCGGGTCCCGCCGCCGCCGGCGGGGTGCCCATCTGCCCCAGCACGGGGCGGCCGTGCGAGAACGGCTGCTGCGGCGGCGAGGCGAGGGCAACCAGCAGCGCCTGCGACGACGCACAGTGCACCGCCGCGCATCCCCTGACAGGCGTCAGCGAGCCCATCTTCCCGCCGGAGCTGCGGCGTCGCCCCGCGGCCGCGCTGAGCGAGGCGGGCCCCGTGGCGGCCTGGCATCGCCCGCTGAGCCTGGAGGCGCTGCTGGAGCTCAAGGCACAGCACCCGGGCGCCCGGCTGGTGTGCGGCAACACCGAGGTTGGCATCGAGGTGAAGTTCAAGGGGGCCGTGTGCCCGGTGCTGCTCACCCCCTCCCACGTCCCAGAGCTCACGGCCATTGCTCGCCACACGCCCTCCGGCGCGCTGCACATTGGAGCCGCAGCCACGCTGAGCGCGCTAGAGGCCTTTCTGTCGCGCGAGTGCGCCGCGCGGCAGGCGAGCGAGACGGCGGGCTGGGCGGCCGTGTCCCGTCAGCTTCGCTGGTTTGCGGGGCGGCAGATCCGCAACGTGGCCACGGTAGGCGGCAACATCGCCACCGGGTCGCCAATCTCGGACCTCAACCCGCTGTGGGTGGCGCTGGGCGCAACCTTTGTGGTGGCTAGCCAAGGCGCCCTCCAGCGCCGCGTGCCCGCGCGCGCCTTCTTCAAAGGCTATCGCAAAGTGGATTTGGCGCCCACAGAGATACTGCTGCGCGTGGAGCTGCCCGCCACGCGACCCCTCGAGTTTGCCTGCGAGTTCAAGCAGGCGCACAGACGCGACGACGACATCGCGCTCGTCAACGCAGGCATGCGCGTGCGCCTGGAGCTGAGCCCCGACGGCACGCCCTGCTGCGCGGAGGCGCACCTCGCGTTCGGGGGCATGGCCGCGTGCACGGTGGCGGCGCCGCGCGCAGAGGCGGCGCTGGTGGGGCGCGCGTGGGACAAGGGGGCGTTGCAAGGGGCGCTGGCGGCGCTCAAGCAGGACCTGCCGCTGGCTGAGGACGCGCCGGGCGGGATGGTCGAGTTTCGGCGCTCACTGTCCGCCTCCTTCCTCTACAAATTCTTCGTGCACGTCTGCGCCGCTCTGGAGGCTGCGCTGCCGTCGTTCAGCTCGGGCGTGGACGCGCGCGAGCGCAGCGCGGCGCCCGCAGCCTCGCAGCCTCGCACTCCTCCCCGGGGCCTGCAGTACTGGGAGCGCGCCCCGGGCGCCCCGGGGCCCGTGGGCGCGCCGCTGATGCACGCGAGTGCGGAGCTGCAGGCGACGGGAGAAGCAGTTTACGTTGACGACATCCCGACCCCGCCCACCCTCCTCCACGCCGCGCGCGTCCTCTCCGACCGACCGCACGCCCGCTTGCTGTCGCTGGACCCTGCGCCCGCGCTGCAGGTGCCTGGCTGCGTCGCCTTTTACGGCGCGCAAGACGTGCCGGGCAGCAACCTGACGGGCCCAGTGCTGCACGACGAGTTCCTCTTCGTGCCCGTTGGCGGCATCGTAACATGCGCCGGCCAGGCCCTGGGCGTGGTGGTTGCCGACACCGATGCTGCGGCCAAGGAGGCTGCGCGGCGGGTGGTTGCGCGCTACAAGGACCTGCCTGCGATCCTCACCATCGACCAGGCGCTGCAGGCGCGCAGCTTCCACGCCAACGCCCGGCTGACGGGCCACACGCTGCAAAGGGGGGATGTGGAGGCTGCTCTGCTGGACCCGTCTCTTGTTGTGTTTGAGGGCGAGTGCCGCTGCGGGGGGCAGGAGCACTTCTATCTGGAGCCGCACGGCTGCCTGATGCTGCCCGGCGAGCAGGACGCCATGGAGATGGTCTCCTCCACACAGGCGCCCACGGAGAACCAGCACTGCGTGGCTCACGTTCTGGGCCTGCCCATGCACAAGGTGCAGTGCCGCGTGAAGCGCCTGGGCGGCGGATTCGGAGGCAAGGAATCGCGCTCCGCAATCATCGCAGCCACAGCAGCGGTGCCCGCCCACCTGCTGCGCCGACCCGTGCGCCTGGTGCTGGAGCGCGACGAAGACAGCGGCACTACAGGACACCGGCATCCCTTCCTGGGGCGCTACCGGGTGGCCGCCACGCGTGAGGGGCGGGTGGTTGCGCTGGACATGGAGCTGTTCTGCAACGGCGGCAACAGCATGGACCTCAGTCACAGCATCATGGACCGCGCCCTCTTCCACTCGGACAACGCGTATGACATCCCCAACCTGCGGGTCACCGGCGCCATCTGCTTCACCCACACGCCCAGCAACACAGCGTTTAGGGGCTTTGGCGGGCCCCAGGGCGCGCTGTTCGCTGAGATGTGGATCGACCACGTTGCGCGCGGCCTGGGCCTGCCCGCGGACGCGGTGCGCGCCGCCAACCTGTACCGCGAGGGGGCGGTGACGCACTTTGGGCAGGCGCTGGAGGGCAACCGGCTGGAACGGTGCTGGGCCGAGGTGCGCGCCGGGGCGGAGGTTGAGCTGCGCGCATGCCAGGTGGCCGCCTTCAACGCCGCCCACCGCTTCCGCAAGCGCGGCCTGGCCAGCGTGCCCGTCAAGTTCGGCATCGCCTTCACCACCCGCTTCCTCAACCAGGCTGGCGCGCTCGTGCACGTGTACACGGACGGAACCGTGCTGGTCAGCCACGGCGGCGTAGAAATGGGTCAGGGCCTGCACACCAAGATGGCAGCGGTGGCTGCCGCTGCTCTGGGGCTGCCCGACACCAGGCGGGTGTTCATCAACGAGACAAACACGTCAGTTGTGCCCAACACCAGCCCCTCCGCCGCCTCAGCCTCCGCGGACCTCTACGGCGGCGCCATCCTGGACGCCTGCACGCAGCTGCGGGCGCGGCTGCAGCCGTACAGGGAGCGCCTGGGCGAGGGTGCCGCCTGGGAGGCTGTGGTGTCAGCCGCGTACTTGGACAGGTGCGACCTCTCCGCGCACGGCTTCCTGGCCACCGGCGGGCTAGACTGGGACTGGGCGCGCGGCTGCCAGGGCACGCCCTTCAACTACTTCTGCTACGGCGCCTCCGTGGCTGAGGTGGAGCTGGACTGCCTGACTGGCGACGCACACGTGGTGCGCGCGGACCTGGTGATGGACGTGGGTGACTCCCTCAACCCAGCAGTCGACGTTGGCCAGGTGGAGGGCGGCTTCGTACAGGGCATGGGGTGGCTGCTGCTAGAGGAGCTGAAGTGGGGCGACGAGGCGCACCCGTGGGCGCGACCGGGGCGCCTCGCCACAAATGGGCCTGGCACATACAAGATCCCAACCGCCAACGACATCCCTCTCGACTTCCGGGTGAGCCTGCTCAAGGGCGCCGGCAACCCGCGCGCAGTCTACTCCTCCAAGGCCGTCGGCGAGCCTCCCTTCCTGCTCGCCATGTCAGCCTTCTTCGCCGCCAAGGAGGCTGCTGCGGCGGCGCGCTGCGATGCGGGACACGGGGAGGGGCACTTCCTGCTGGACGCGCCAGCCACCCCCGAGCGGCTGAGACTCGCCTGCGCGGACGAGTTCGTGGCACTCGGCATACGCGCCAAGCTCTCCTGCTAGAGACTCTTTAGATAGATGTGGGCCTCCCGGCACGTGCGTCCTCGTCAGCGCCGAGGCGCGTGAACAGGCGCGGCAGGTAGTCTGCCAGCGGCTGCCAGGCGACGCGCGCCGCCCTGAGGGCAGTGTGTCCATCTGGGCGCAGCAGCAGCATCGCCTCCCCGCCCCGCCCCCCGCACGCCTCCGCCCCGGCCCCCTCTACATCGATGAGCGCCTGCAGGGTCGGTGGGATGCCCTCCGCAGGCAGCGGCGTGCCCTCCGGCAGCAGCACGAGAGTGCGCAGTCCCGCCAGGCCAGGCACGCGCGCCGCCCTGTCCGCCAGCGCCGCGTATGCCTCCCACGGCGGCGCCATCGGCGGCGCCTGCGTCAGCGTGCCGGCCAGCAGGCGCCTGCAGGCGACGGCCCAGAGGGCGGCTGCGGTGAGCCCCGCTCGCGCGCCCCCAACAGCCCAGGCCAGCACGACCAGCGCCAGCGCGCGCGCCTGGCGCCGCGCCGCGCGACCCCATCGGATGCCCGCGACGCGCGCGGAGACGCCCGGGGCGAGGAGGAGCAGGCGGAAGCCTGGGGGGTGTCCGCAGCCCCACAGCGCCTCCTGCAGCGAGCACTGCCGCCTGTGGCCATCCCCTGCCCCGCCGCTCAGCTGCACCACCCAGGCGTTGCCCGGCTGCAGGCCCGGCGCGGCGCCGCCGCGGGGCCCCGGCAGGGCCCTGGTCCCCGGCTGCGCAGCCCCCCGCCCCGCGTCCTCGCAGCCCAGCGGGTGCGGGTAGGCGAAGCGTTTGTGCGCCAGCCGCTCCAGCAGCAGCTGTCGCTGCCACTCGTCGGGCAGCGCGCGCCAGAGGGCGCGCAGCGCGGCGTCCCTCCAGCCCCGCGCGTGCGGCGTGGCGCTCACCTGCTTCAGCGCGTCCGCCATGCGCACCACCGCCCGCCACACCGGCTGGCGCTCCGCCGCGTAGCTGGCCAGCAGCGCGCACGTGGCGCCCGCCTGTGGCCTGCAGGCGAGCGCCAGCTTCCAGCCCAGGTTCCAGCCGTCCTGCAGGCCCGCGTTGGCGCCCTGGCCCCCGTGGGGCGAGTGGCTGTGCGCCGCGTCGCCCGCCAGGAAGACGCGCCCCTCGCAGGCGCCGCGCGCCAGCCGCGCGCAGCCCAGCCAGACGGAGTAGCGCGACAGGCGCAGCAGGCGCGTCAGGCGCCAGCCGTGCAGCCCGTACTCGCCCAGCGCCGCCTGCATCCACGCCAGCGCGGCGCCGCACTGCGCGTCGCTGGGCGAGGGGCCGCAGGGCAGCTGGCGGAAGGCGGCCAACAGGTCTGCGCGAGGGGCGCCCGCGTCCACCACGAAGAACAGGCGCGCCTTGCCGCCGCCCAGGGGCGCGCAGTGCAGGTCGCGGGTGATGAAGCGCAGCTGGGCCTCGGCCTCGGGCTCGCCGTGCAGGAAGGTGGGGCGGCTGTGCAGGTCCAGGCTGGCAGTGGGGCGCAGGGGGTGAGTGACGCCGTGCGCAGCCGGGCGGCCGGGAAGCTGCCTGCGTGGACGCACTTGTAGCCTTCCAGCTGCACGTCGGCGATGAGGAACAGCTCCTCGTAAGCGCCGCCGTCGCGCCCGCAGCCCAGGCTGGCGCGCACGCCGCTGTTGACGCCGTCGCAGCCGACCAGGTACTTGCAGCGCACGCGGGTGCTGGCGGACGGCGTGGGGGCGGGCGCGCCAACCACCTCCCACCCCTCAGCAGCATCGGGCTGCGCCGCTGCGGGATCCCCGAGCGCCGCAACCTCCAGCGTCACCTCCACGCCGCCCGGCTGCGCGGTGAATGCCGCGCAGCGCACGCCCCTGCGCAGCTGTGCGCGCGGCTGCTCCGCCAGAGCGTCCACCAGAGCGCTCTCCACTCTCCACTGCTCACACGAGTACGCCACGCACGCGCGGGCGGGCGGCGCGCCGAAGCGGCCGTGGGTGGGCGCTGCGGCCCGGAGGGAGTAGAGGAGGCGCGTGGGCCCCGCCTGTGCGGAGCAGGAGTAGACGGGCAGGTCGCACACAGCCTGCAGCGCCTCCACGCCGCCCAGGCGAGCCAGCGCGCCGCACTGCTCCAGGATCTCAATGCTGCGCGGGCGGATGCCGGTGCACTTGGAGTCCTGCAGAGAGCACAGCGGTGAGGAGTTGTTAGCGCTCCGCAGCGAGTAGTGCACTCGACACGGGCGCGCCTTCTCGCTCACGCCCGGACGCGCGTCCACCACCAGGCAGCTCGCTCCGTTCTGCGAGGCGGGCCAGGCGGAAAGGGCGGGGCTCAGCGTGGCGGGCCAGGCGGGCAGCGTGTGCGCACCTGCACGGCTGCATGCGCGCAGGCCAGCCCGCTGGGGCCCGCGCCCACCACCACCACGTCAAAGTCCACGTCTGACCAGCTGGCGGGCAATGGCTCCAGCAGCGAGGAGTCCACTGCTGCGCCTTGCGCGTGCGCTCAGCGCTCTCCAGCGTGCGGCTTGCAGCGCTCGCACCTGCTCCCCTCCCAGGCGCGTACGAAAACCCGTTGAGCAGCACCCGCGCAGCAGCCATGTATCGGGCTCCGAACACGCAAGCGTATGGAGGGTGCCTAGGTGCCATGCAGCAGGTGGCCCCGCCGCCCGCTCATTCACGCGCGCCCTCCGTGGTATGGTGGTATCAGGCAGCAAACGACGCCCTGCCTGCCTGTCGTCGTGGTCTGCGTAATGCGGCAAGGTGGTGCGCTGAAGGGCGAGGCCTGAGAACGACGCGATGGCGGAGAACCCCCAGGAGAGCGCATTGGCGCCTGGTCCTGCGTCCTTCTCTCAGGCACAGGAACAGGCTGCGATGAGCGCCGTTGGGACGCGGCGCGGTGCCTTCGAAGCGTACTCTCGGCACTCCCGCCAACTGGGTACTCCGGCCACGGCGCCTTCCGTCTCGGTGCGAGTCCTGCGCGCTGCAGTCTATCTTAGCGCGTGCGTGCGTGTGCCGTGTTCCACGCTCTGACGCCCGGCGTACTCCGGCACTCCCTCTGCCTCTCTCCAGCCGGTCCTCCGTCTTTCTCGCTCACTGCCGGACACGTTCCGCGCCTGCAATGCGGAGTTTCAGTATGCAGCAGCCTCAGCGACGCCTCGGCGCGTGCTCACGGTTCCCGCGGAGGGGGTGGCGAACGAGGGTGCTGATAACGCTAACAACGACCTCGTGCTGGGCGTCAACGACCTGCTGGCCTCCAACACCGGGCGCAGGCGCGTGCCGCGGCTGCGCTTCCCAGCGCCCTGGCTCCCGCATCGCGCCCAAGGGTCTCTGACCCCCCCCTCCCAGGTTCGTAGTACTGGATTTGCTGGGCTGCGGCACCTTTGGCCAGGTGGTCAAGTGCCGCGCGCTGGACAGCGGCGAGGTGGTTGCGGTGAAGGTGATCAAGAACCACCCCGCGTACCACCATCAGGCGCGTGTGGAGGTTGGCATCCTGCAGCAGCTCAACGGGCGCACCGACCCGGAAGACCAGCAGCACATCGTGCGTCTGCGGGAGTACTTCGTGCACGCGCGGCACCTGTGCCTGGTGTTTGAGCTGCTGCACGTCAACCTGTACGAGCTGCTGAAGCAGAACAACTTCCGGGGGCTCTCCACCAGCCTGCTCAGGCTCTTCCTGGGCCAGCTGCTCACCAGCCTGCGGGCGCTGCGCCGGGCGGGCGTCATCCACTGCGACATCAAGGTGCGCTGCGGCGCTGCAGAGCACACCACTGCTGGCCTCACGCGCATCCGCCCCCCCTCCAGCCTGAGAACGTCCTCCTCAAGTCCCTCCACTCCGGCGAGGTGAAGCTCATCGACTTCGGCTCCGCCTGCGCGGACGGGCGCACCGTGTACAGCTACATCCAGAGCCGCTTCTACCGCGCGCCCGAGGTTGTGCTGGGCGCCCCCTACGGCCCCGCCATCGACATGTGGAGCCTGGGCGCGGTGGCGGCGGAGCTGTTCCTGGGGCTGCCCCTCTTCCCCGGCGCCAGCGAGTTCAACCTGCTGCAGCGCATCACGGAGGCGCTGGGGCCGCTGCCTGACAGCCTGCTGAGCAGCGCCAACCACGCGCCCAAGTTTTACCGGCGCGGGTCCGGGGGCGCCTGGGCGATGCTCAGCCAGACGGAACATGAGGCTGTGTCCGGCAAGCCGGCTGCGCTGGGCAAGCGCTACTTCGCAGCAACCTCGCTGGCGGAGCTGATGCACGCAGCCCCCTTCCGGCGCGGCCTGGCGGAGGCGGAGCTGATGCGCGAGCGCAACGCGCGCGCCGCGCTGCTGGACTGGCTCAGTGGGGTGATGGTGCTGGATCCGGCTGCGCGCTGGACCCCCGCTCAGGCCTCCGCCCACCCCTTCATCACCGGCGCCGCGTTCGAGGGGCCCTGGACACCGCCTCCGGAGGCGCCGCCGATGGCGCCGCCGCAGCGCAGTGCCCCTCTGGCGCCAGCCTTCCACGTGGGCAGCCCCATGCCGTCGCCCGCCGCCGCGCCGCCCTCCTGGCCGGGTGGCGCGCTGCCCGTGGGTCAGCCGCACTCGCCCGCCGCGCAGATGTTTGGCGGCTTTGGCGGCGTCTCGCCCTCCACCAGCGCCGACGCGCTGGCGCAGTTCGCCTCGCCCGAGGGCGCGTACCGCCGCATGCTGGTGCAGCAGCACGCGGCTCACATGGCGGCGCAGCAGACGGCGCTGTACGGCGCGCCCGGCTTTGGAGTCAGCCCAGCTGCCATGCCGCTGGGCGTCCCCTTCGGCTACGGCTCGCCGCATGCCGCCGGCGCGGGCTGGGCGCCGGGCGCGGCACAGCATCAGTCGAGGCGGGGGGGCCTGCCGCCGGTGCGCCGCGGCAGCGCGGGTGCGCGGGAGCTGTCGCACGCCCCCGGCGGCGTCGCCCCCTACGGCTCGGAGCGCAGCCCGCGGTCGCGCACGCAGGCGGCGGCGATGCGTCGTCGCGCGTCGGAGGGCGTCATGTCCCTCGTCGGCGCAGGCGGCGGCGGCGACTTGGATGTGGACCGCCCCTCAGAGTCGCCCAGCGCCGCGCACTGGGACCCAGCCTTCAGCGACGCGCTGCTGGAGGAGGGCGGGGAGGGGGAGGGCTCGCGCGGCACTGCGGCGCAACGGGTCGCCGCGCTCGCGCAGGCTCATGCCCAGGCGCACTTTGCGCAGCTGCAGCTGCAGGCGCACGCCGCGCAGTTCGGGCAGTGGCCGGGGCTGACACCCGCCATGCCCTTTGGTAGCAGCCTCGGGCAGCAAGCAAGCAGCGCACCGCAGCGGTGGCAGGGCAGTCCGCAAGGGCAGTAGGTCTAGAATCTAGAGCTCTCTAAGCAAGAGACAATAACAACGCACCCATCTCAATCCAGCACCCGCGGTTGCGACGTTATTCTCTGTGTGCTTATTTTCACTGAGCAGCGAGCAGCGAGCGTCTCTTGCGCCCCCGCTCACATTCCCATGCTGGACATAAGTGCCCCCATGTCCTTGCCCTCCATTTGTCTCATCATCTGCGCGAGGCCCTGCGCGCCGCCCATCTGCTTGAGGAGCGCCGGCGGGATGGCCTTCTGCATCTGCGCCATGTTGAGGTTGTTGGCCAGCGGCGAGATGGCACCCTTCTTGGGCATCTTCATGCCCTTGAGACCGCCCATCATCTTGGCCATGCGCTTGTACTCCTCCAGCAGCTCCTGCGCCTCCTGGTAGGGCCGCCCCGAGCCGCGCGCCACTCGCTCCAGCCGCGAGGGCGTAAAGAGCTTAGCATCGCTCGAGTCCAGCTCTTTGCTCGTCATGCTGTCTATCATGCACATCCAGTGCTTGATGCGCGCCGCGCTGGCGGCGTCGCCACCCTTGGGAATCAAGTCTCCCATGCCGGGGATCATGCTCATCACGCTGCTCATGGGCCCCAACTTGCTGATCTGCTGAAACTGCTCGTACATGAGACGCAGCGTGAAGTTGCCAGACGCAAGCTTCTCCATCATGTCAGCCTGGCCTCCTGCGGGCATCACATCCGCGATCTTGTCCATGAAGCCAGCCAGGTCGCCCCTGCCCAGCAGGCGCGAGACGAAGGAGCGCGGCTCGAACAGGTCGAACTCGTCCACGTGCTCGCCCGTGCCCATGAACACGATTGGGGCCTTGGTGGCTGCAACCGCCGCCAGCGCGCCGCCACCCTTCGCGTGCCCGTCCGTCTTGGTCACGATGACCGCGCCCACATCCACGGCGCCTCTGAATGCGGCCGCCTGGTCGCCCACGGCCTGGCCCACGGAGGCGTCCATCACGAAGATGGTGAGCTGCGGGTCCACCGCCGCCGCCACCGCGCGCATCTCCTCGAACAGCGCAGCTTCCTGCTTGTGTCGTCCGCTGGTGTCCACGATGATGAGATCGCAGCGCTGCTCGCGGAAGAGGGCGACGCCGTCGGCTGCAATGCGTGCGGGGTCAGTCTCGGTGTAGCTCCCGTAGAAGGGCACCTTGGCCTTGGTGGCGTTCTGCTTCAGCTGGTCGAAGGCGCCGGCGCGGAAAGTGTCGGCGCAGACGAGGGCGGGCTTGAAGCCCTTACGCGCGTGGTGGTAGGCGTACTTGGTGGCCGTCGTCGTCTTGCCCGCACCCTGCAGGCCCACGAACAGCACCACGCACGGCTGGCCCTTCTTGGGCACGAAGGGCTTCACCGTGCCGCCAGCGGTGCCGTCCACCAGGCGCACCAGCTCCGAGAAGACGCTGCGCTCGATCACAGTCTTCGGGTTGAGGCCCGCAGCCATCTCCTTGATGTTCACAGCCTTCACAACGTTCTTCTTCAGCTGCACCACCAGACCCACGTTCACGTCCGACTGTAGCAAGTGCTCGTGAGCGTCAGCCCTAGGACGAGACAGGCCACACAGCTCCGCACACTGCTCGGCCTGGCTTTGTCCGGCGCGCGACGGCCTCACACGCCGAGCAGCAGCGCGTGCCAGAGCGAGGCCGGGCTGAGCGCACCTCCAACAGCGCCTTGGTGACTTCCTTAAGACAAGCTTCCATCGCGGCCTCGTCAACCTGGGCCGACTGGCCCATCTGCGGGCGCCACAGACGCGAGCGCTCAGCGTGCGTGCGCGAGGGTGGCCGCGCGCTGCGCCACGCACCTTGCGCAGCGCATCTGTCAGCTTGCTCCCGAGGTCCGCCAACATGGCTGCCACTCTCTGCGCAGCAGCTGTGTTCAGGCCGCCAGGACGTATAGCATGCTGTTGGCGGTGGTGAGTTGTGCACAGTGAGTTGTGCAAGGTGCGTGTCTCCCCTCTCCCGTCCCCTCCCGTGACGTGGCAGCAGCGAGCACCGACGACCGAGCACGCACAAAGGCCAGACTGTCAGTGACGACGCGCCCTCGGTGTGATAATGGAGGTTTCGGCGCTGCAGTCTGCGCTTGGTGCGCGCGATGAGGAACTGGCGGAGGCGCGGCGCGAGGTTGAGTCGCTGCGCGCCCTGTTAGCGGACCGCGACGTAGAGCTGGAGCGCCTGCGCCAGCGCGCAGCCAGCGCGGCGGCCACGTCCTGCACGCTGGCCTCCACTGTCGAGGGCGAGCTCGTGATGCTTCTGGAGAGGGTCCACGCCGCACGAGTGGAGGCTGACGCAGCATCCAAGGCGCCCCCACTGCGCAGCTCGCACAAGTCGGACGCGCCGCTGTCGTTGCCTGCGGTGGCTGAGGGTGGGCGGGGCGGGTGGGAAGACGGTCCGGCTCCGCTGCGCGCCCGCGTGGAGTGGCTGGAGTCGGCGGTGGATGCGGGCGAGGAGGAGGAGGCTGGCGAGGACGACACGCGGCGAGCCAACAGCAGCGCCCCCTTCGACTCGCTCTCGCAGGCGAGCCTCAACACGGACGACGGGCGACTCACGTACAGCAACAGCGAGTACACACAACACCTGGGCGCTCTGAGCGACCAGGAGGACGACCAGCACGCCACCGCGGGCGCAGACGCGTCGCCGAGGAGCAGCGTCTCAGCCACGGAGCGCAGCACTGAGCGACAGGTGGAACCCTTGTCGCTGCCTCCGCCCGCGCTGGGTCGCAGCGGGCCGTGGGGCGAGGCACAGCGCTAGACGCCGGTCGCTGTGCGGCTGTAGTTCGCTGTCATTTGAGTTGCACTCACGCGGTCTTGCGGATGAATTCCAGGCCACCCATGAAGGGGCGCAGCGCCTCCGGGATGCGCACGCTGCCGTCCTCCTGCTGATGCGTCTCCAGGATTGCGATGATCATGCGCGGCACCGCGCAGGCTGTGGCGTTGAGCGTGTGCACGTGACGCAGGGCGGGCTTGCCAGCCTCGCCGGGCCTGCTGGCGGGGCGGTAGCGGATGTTGAGGCGGCGCGCCTGGTAGTCGGTGCAGTTGCTGGCGCTGCTGATCTCCCCAAAGCGCGCCATTCCGGGCATCCAGGCCTCCACGTCGAACTTGCGGTAGGCGGGCGCGCCCAGGTCCCCGGCGGGCATGTCCAGCACTCGGAAGTGGAGGCCCAGCTCCGTGTAGAGAGCCGCCTCGAAGGCGAGCAGCTCCTGGTGCACAGCCTCGCTCTGATCGGGCGTGGAGAGGGCGAAGAGCTCAACCTTGCTGAACTGGTGCAGGCGGTAGAGGCCTCGGGTGGAGGCGCCCGCCGCGCCAGCCTCTGTGCGGAAGCAGTGCCCGAAGGCGGCCATGCGCAGGGGCAGCTGGGCTTCCGTGAGCGTCTCGTCGCTGTAGATTGCACCCAGCGGGATCTCGGCGGTGCCGGTGAGGCACAGCTCGCCGCCCTCGACGCTGTAGACCTGGGTGTTCTGTGCGCGCGGCTGGAAGCCGCACTTCTCCACCGCCGCCGCGCGCACCAGGTCCGGCGTGGTGTAGGCGGTAAAGCCCGCAGCCACCGCGCGGCTCAGCGCCCACTGCACCAGCGCCAGCTCCAGCAGCGCAGCCGCGCCGCGCAGGTACACAAAGCGCGTGCCGGACGCCTTGGCGCCGCTGTCGAAGTCGAATAGCCCCAGCGCTTCGCCCAGCGCCACGTGGTCGCGCGCGGGGAAGGGGAAGCTGGCGGGGCTGCCCACCAGCGAGAGCAACGTGAAGTCCTCCTCGCCGCCCGCAGGCACGCTCGGGTGCGTGCCGTTCGGAATGCGCTGCCCCTCGCGCTGCAGCTCAACCTCTGCCGCATCCAGCGCACTCTCCAGCGCCACCAGCTGCTCCTTCAGCGCGCGCCCCTCAGCCACCAGTGCTGCTCGCTGCGCCGCGTCCAGCGGCCCCTTCATGGCGGCCGCGCTGGCGTTGCGCGCCTCGCGCACGCCGTCCGTGCGCGCCTTGAGCTGCACGTACGCCTCGTAGAGCGCCACCACGTGTGCGGGGTCCACGGTTGCCTTGCGCAGCACGCAGTTGGCCTGCACAGCCTCCAGGTTGTCTCGCACAGCCTTGAAGTCGATCGCCGCGCGCCAGCTCAGCGTGGCAGGCGCGCTGTCGGGGGAGGCTGGCGCGGCGGCTGACTGGGCAGAGGCGGTGCACCTGCGGGGCGAGCGCTGTCAGCCAGGCGTCCAGGCGTCCAACAGCCGCCGACGGAAGCGGCAGATAAGCTCAGGCGTTCAGGCTCGGTCTCGCCGCTTTCGCCCCTGCGCTGCCCCGCGCCGCGCGCGAGCACGGGCGCACAGCTGGCGGCGGGGGCGCGCACCAGAGGCGCCGCCGGCGCTGCCAGGTGGCCAGGCGGCTTGGCGGGGCGAGCGCGGGCGCCGCGGCGCGCACGCAACCGCGGCAGCTCTGCCTCCGCAGCTGCGCCGGCACGCGCGCGGCTGGGAGGAGCGGAGGACGGGGTGCATGCTCAGCTGCAGAGAGCAGAGAGACACACTCAGGCGACACACCTGCGGGCAGCAGAGACCGCGGCACGCGTAGCATATCAACGCACGCTCTACGCAGCAGGCGCAGCAGGCCACACGCGATGGGGGGAGGCTGGATCTGCCAGAATTAAACTGACCACTAGCCACGTCAACATCATGCCACGTCACCGGTAGACAGCACGCGCACGCCGTGTCTGGCGCTGTGTGCTGGGTGTGCGAGAATGGCGGAGGTGTCTGTGGCTGCGGGGGACGGGCAAGGCCAGCGCGTCCGTCGCCTGCGCTCGGGCCGGGGCCGCGGCCGCGGCCGAGAGGCTGCCGGCAGCGCCGTGCCTGCGCCCGTCCAGGCTGCGCAGGAGGACCCCGTGGCGGAGGCGCCGGTTTCAAAGCCGCGCCGCGAGCAGCAGGGGACGACAAGTGGCCGTCCCAGACATAGGGCGCCCCAGAAGGAGCGGGTAGGAATGAGCGAGACGGTGGTGGAGGCGTTGACCCTGGAGGCTGATCAACGGTGCGGCAAGCACGCTCTGGGCTGTCTGCAGGGACTTGACGAGCTGCACGTTCCAGGCCCCGCGGCGGACTGCCCAGGCCCAGGCCTCCGCCTGCGTCGCGCGCGGCAGAGGGAGTCGACGGCGCCGCAGCGCCTGCGCAGCGCAGGCGCACCCGCGGTGGGCGTGGCGGGTCGGGACAGGACGCCGCAGTCTCAGTCTATACCTCCAACGGCCGCGTGCTGCTGCCGCCCAGGCCAGCGCCCTCCGCCCCGCTGGCGCCCCCGCCTGCGCCCCGCCCCTCCCCCGCGCGCCTGCTGCTGGGCCCGCAGGCGGAGGCGCGCCCCCTGCCGCTGCCGCGCGGCATCCCGGACAACTTCCCTCGCTTCCTGGTCACCACAGCCACCAGCTGCGTGTGGCAGGAGACGGTGGGCTCGGCCGCGGAGGGTGGGGCGCAGGCGGAGGAGGACTTTGAGGAGGAGGAGGAGAAGGGGGGCTACGCGCCGCAGTACGCTCAGTCTGAGCGGCTCGAGCCTGTTGTGCGCGCGCCGCCGCCCCCGCGCACGCAGCCGCCGCCCCCGCCAGCCCTCAGCCGCGAGGACGCCACCGCTTCTCTGCTGGCCGCCATGGACCTGGACGCGGCTGCGCACACGCGCGCGTACGAGGCGCAGCACATTCCTGTGAAGGGCGGGGCTGGGGGCGGAGCTGGGGGCGGGCCGAGGATAGGGCGGGGAGAACAGCTGCCTTTCGTGCTGCAGCCAAACGCGGTGATGGCAACGCCTCCGCGCGGCTACGCGCCCATGCCGCAGCTGCCAATCTCCCCCTTCATGCCCACGCCGCCGCAGCAGGGTGGCGGCTACGGACTGCCTCCGCAGCTGTTCCCCCAGCACTTCCCTTACCCGACGCAGCCGGAGTGGGCGCCATACGGGGGGCCGGGTCAGTACGCGGGCGGCCAGTTCGGACAGCAGGCGTACACGGGGGGCTCCTATGGCTACGGCCAGACGGGCTACGGGCAGCTGTTTGTGCCGGGGGGGGGCTTTGCGCAGCAGGGCTACGCCGGGCCGGGCTGGGACTACTCGCAGTGACGAGCGTAGAAGGAGAGCAGCAGTTCGTCACACCCGTGCTCTGCTCACGCAACCCAGTCTGCCAGCATGCGGGCGGCAGTGGAGAGCGCAGCTCGGGGAATCTCGTGGCCGCAGCCGTGCATCTGGAAGCGGACGTCGCGCAGGAAAGATGCGTCGTCCGCCCAGAGCCTCTGCGCCAACTCCACGCTCGCCCTGGCCAGCGCAGCAGGTGTCACGACGTCCTCCGCTCCGTGCGTGGCCCACACGCGCCGCCCAGCCAGCTGGCTCGCCGGCGCCACGCCTGCGCACAGCGGCGTGCCCGGCTGCCCGTGCTCCGGGAAGAGGCGCCCGCTGAGCAGCAGCGCGCCTCGCAGAAGGTCCGGGCGTGGCCAGCTCCCCGTGGCAACCGTCCACCCAACGGTGGCGCCCTGAGAGAAGCCCAGCAGGACCTGGCGTGCTGGGTCGGTGCCGAAGGCGCCTGCAGCAGCCTCCAGGAAGCACTGCACCTGAGCGGCCGAGGCTGAGACGGTTGCGTCCAACGCCCGTTGTTCCGGCTGAGAGCTGTAGCCTTCAAACCAGGCAAACCCGCCCCACTGCGCAGCAAGGGGCGCTCTAAGGCTCACCACGGCCGTCTGCTCGCCGGCAAGCGCCTCGCCAGCCTCAAGCAAGTCGTGCTCGTCTGCGCCCGTGCCGTGCAGCAGCACAAGCAGCGGCGGTGGACGTCCAGGCACCGCGCGGCGCGCTGGCCTGAACACGTGCTGCAGCGGGAGCGAGCAGGACATAGCAAAAGCGAGGGCGTGAGTCTGATGAGGCTGCGCGGAGAAAAAACGCCACCACCAGCCACGCCGAATGAATGAAGCGCATGTACTCGCAGCAGCACGAAGTCAGCGTAGCGGTGCCATTCTAGGCCACACCGTGACGGGATGCGTTGAGACAGAGATGGAAGTCACACAGCAGATTTTGCATCTCAGTTCCTGTTTCAGTTTCCTTCTGCGTCCACGCAGGGCTCCGGGTAGAGCGCATCCAGTCGGGCGATGACCACCTTGCTGGCGGCGACGTAACGCGCAGCGGCCGCCTCCATCTGCTGCCGACTGTGTCCGCCGTGCTGCGAAAGCGACTCCACGAACGTCGCGCGGCTTGGCGCAGCAAACAGCGCCAGCCACACCGCCTGTCTGATTGCCCAGATGTGTGTAGCAGCCATTGTCTCGTCGTAAGCGCTCTGAATGAGAGGCCGCAACGGCGCCTCCTCGTCGACCAGTCCGTCAAGCAGGACCTGCACGAAGCGGAGCGCGTTGAGCACGCGCCACAGGTTGCGAGCGCGGCTGCCCTGCGTTCGGAGGCGCCCGGCCTCCCTGTCAAAGGCGACGACCGTCTCCAGAGCCGGGTGCTCTGCAGCAGCGTCCCGGAGACTGTGCACCTTGTGCATGTAGTCTATGCTTGCGAACGAGAACGCAGGGCCGCCGATGGCGTGGAAGAGGGCTCCCATGGTCTTGTCCGAGGGGCCGCGTTAGGACTAGCAGCGCACAAGAAGCAACAAAGCGGCGCACCTCGCAGGCTTGCACGAAAGGTGTGGTGGCCAGCTGCGCCTCCTCAAGCTCCCACGCTGCCGCAAGCGCCTCGAACCGCTCAGCAATCTCCTCCATTGCTACAACTGGGGAGAGACTTCTGCTCTGTCTCTTCCTGACAACAAGCGTGTATCCTGGTACAGAGCGAGAAGAAAGAGGTGGCGCAGACCGCCACAGCGATAGAAGACAAGACCAGCGGGGGCCAGCCGCGCAGGCTCGGCGGAAGGAGCGAGGTGCGAATGACGTGGCAAAGTCAGGTGCTTGCAAGTGACTTGCAAGAGTGACGTGTGGCTTGCAAGAGTGACGGAGGTGCGCTCACAACTCGTCATGTGCCTCCTCGTCGAAAGTCTCCTCTGCCTTGGGCGGCGGCGGCGGCGCGGCTGCCTCTGGCTCCGCATCCAGCGCCGCCAGCGCGGCTGGGTCCACCGGCAGCGACGCCTTGGCCAGGTGCAGCACCCGCTCGGTGAACGCCTTTGTGTCCTCCAGCGAGTAGCCGCTCTCCAGCAGCGCCAGCTCCCACAGCACGCTCGCCACGCGCTTCGCAGCTGCGTCCTCTGCGTCCACGGACACCGCCGCAGCCAGGTCGCGCACCAGCGGGTGCGCGGGGTTGATCTCCAGGATCTTGCGCGCCTTGTTGTACGCGCTGCGGTCGTCACCCAGCGCCTGGGACTTCATGATGCGCTCCATGTTGGCCGACCAGCCGTACTTGGAGGAGACGACGATGCATGGGGTGGTGGAGAGGCGGCTGGAGACGCGTACAGCCTCCACGTCGGCGGCGGGCAGCAGCGCCTTCCACCAGCTGGTGAGCGCCTTGAAGCGCGCCTTCTGCGCCTTCTCGGCAGCCTTGTCGTCCGCGTCCGCGTCGCCGAACTTGAGGTCCTCCTTGCTGGCGTTCTGGAACTTGTGGTCCTCAAACTCGGTGAGGTTCTGCATGACGTACTCGTCGATGGGGTCCGTGAAAAAGATCACCTCCACCCCCTTGGCCAGCAGCTTCTCCAGGAAGGGGCTGGCCTTGAGCTGCTCCTCTGAGTCGCCGGTGAGGTAGTAGATCTGCTTCTGCCAGGGCTGCATGCGGCTCACGTACTGCTCCAGGCTAGTCAGCTTGTCACCGCTCTGGCTGCTGGTGAAGCGCAGCAGCTTGGCCAGCCGCGTGCGGTTGCTGGCGTCCTCGATGATGCCCAGCTTGAGGGACTTGCCGAAGGTCTTCCAGAAGGCGTCGTAGTCGCTGTCCTTGGCCTCGTCAGTCGCCGCCTCGTCGCCGCCCTCCGCCGCCGCGGAGCTGTCGTCCGCCAGCTTGCGCAGCATGTCCAGCGCCTTGCGCACCAGCTTCTTCTTGATGGTCTTTAGGCTGCTGTGCTGCTGCAGCGTCTCGCGGCTGACGTTGAGGGGCAGCGAGTCGCTGTCCACGATGCCGCGGATGAAGGACAGGTACTTGGGCAGCAGCTCGTTGAACTCGTCGCTGATGAACACGCGGCGCACGTAGAGCTTCAGCGCCGAAGCCTTGGCGTAGTAGTTTTCGTAGTGCCCGGGCTCAGCCTTGCGCGGCACGAAGAGCACAGCCTTGAACTCCACGTCGCCCTCAGCCTTGAAGTGGCTGTGCGCCAGCGGCGCCTCGCTGTCCTTGCTCAGCGCCTTGTAGAAGGCTGCGTAGTCGGCGTCGCTCACCTCGGTGCTGGGGCGCAGCCAGATGGCCTTGTTGTCGTTCAGCAGCTGCCACTCGCGCACAGTCTCGCTCACCTTGCGCGTGGCGGCCGCGGGCGCGTCCGGCTCCTCCCCGTCCTCAACCTCAACCTCCTCCCCATCCGCCTCAGCCAGCGGCGCCTCTGCGCCAGCCCCCCCCGCCGGCAGCGCCTCCTCCCGCTCAACCTGCTTCTCCGTCTGCAGGTAGATTGGGAAGTTGCCGAACTCGCTGTACTTGCTCACCAGCTCCTTGAGCTTGGCAACCTCGCTGTACTCCACAGCCTCCTCCTTGAGGTGCAGGCGCACCAGCGTGCCGCGACCCAGCGCCTCGCCGCTGGTGTCCTCGCTGATGGCGAACGCGCCGTCCGCGCGCGACTCCCACACGTACTGCGCAGCCTCATCGTTGTGTTTGGACACTACCTCCACGTAGTCAGCCACCAGGTACACGGAGTAGAAGCCAACGCCGAACTGACCGATCAGGTTGATGTCACCGCCCTTCTGCATGCTCTCCAGGAAGCCGCTGGTGCCGCTCTTTGCGATGGTGCCCAGATTCTCCTTCAGCTGCTGCTTTGTCATGCCCACGCCCCGGTCGCGGATGCTCAGCACGCGCTTCTCCTTGTCCAGCGAGATCTGAGGGGGCGCGTCAGCCACAGGGCTGCACCCTCTACGCCTGTGAACAAGGGTGAACGCACTCGGATGTCCAGCTGCGCCTGATCGCCCTCGCCCAGCAGCGAGGGGTCTGTGAGCGACAGAAAGCGGATCTTGTCCAGCGCCTGGGCGGGGGCGAGTGAGAGGGGGAGGGCAGGCGTGCGGGCGCGGCGGCGCACGTCGTGGGCGTTGCTGATGAGCTCACGCAGAAAGATGTCCTTGTTGCTGTACAGCGAGTTGATGAGAATGTCCATCAGACGCGACACCTCAGCCTGGAACTCATACTTCTCAGCGCCCGCACGCAGCGGGTGGCTCCCCTCAGACCTACGTGCAGCGGGACACCAGCCAGCGTCAGTCAGCAGGTGCGTATGACGCGCACAGAGAAGCTTACGCCTCGATCGGGACGCTGGCAGGCGCTCGCTGCGCAGTTGCCGCAGTCGCCACTGTCGGCTCACGCGTGCATACCACCGCTCCCTGTACCGCGCGTTCACACGCACCCTGCGACGGAACCGCCCGTGGAGGCGACGGCGAAGGCGCCTGTGACAGCGGAGTTCGCTGGTGAGTGCACAGCCGTGTCGGGAAGACGGAACATCTTTCGACAGCGAGTACTGCGAAGCGCGCACGCACCGCACAGCAGCAGGCTGAGCAGCACGAAGAAACGTCTGACGCTCAGCCGAGCCATCGCGGCCAACGCCGACGCGACCGGCGGAGCGAGGATCGTGTGCGCGGGACAGCTCGCTCCGACGCTCGCGAGCTCGGCGGCCGTACGTAGTACGACAAAAATCAGAACTACGACGAGGCGAGTAGTCTGTCGCGCCCGGCTGGTGGTTGTGTCGGCTGAATGTCTGCGTGTGAGGAGGAGAAGGCACCTGCCGCGGAAGCAAGCAAAGAAGTAGAAGTTGAGGCGCCCCCAGCGTGGCGGGACCCCGCCAACGTTGCTGCAGCCACTGCGGCGGGCCTGCTGTGGGTGCTGTCCAAGCAGGCGCCAGCCTGGCCCGCACAGCGACTCAGCGGCGACGGTCTGGCCACCTGGAGGCTGCGCATCCCCTGCTCTCGCATAGCAGACGACCTGGCGGTGCGAGCACACGGCGGACTGCTCGTGCAGCAGCTGCGTACGTGCAGCGCAGCCGCCTCTGCTCACGGGGGGCTGCGGGGGCACCAGCAGCTGCCTTGCCGCCATTTGGCGCTCGTTGCCCTTGCTCACCCTCGCTCGCTCCGTCTTGCTGCGCAGCTGGTGCAGTACTTCGGCACCGGCGAGTTTGGCTGGGTGACCGGGCGCGAGCTGCTGGCGTGGAGCGAGGGGCTGGCACAGAGTGCGTGGCATGCAGTGTGTGCTGCGAGGCAGCTTGCGCACGCGGGGACTGACACCGGCGCGCCGCCTTGCAGACAAGGACCGCCCGCCTCGCATTCGCAGCGCGTTGACGCAGGCGGCCGGTCTTGCCTGCAACTCGCGCGCCTGGCCGGTTGGCTGGTGGAGCTTGCCTGCGGGACAGACGGCCGCGCCTGTGCTGCCGCCCCGCAAGCGCAAGGCGCGCGAGGCTGGCGCTGGCGGCGCCAAGGAGAAGCAGGGCTCTGGTCCGCAATACGTGAAGCTGCGTCGCAACGAGTGGGCCCCCGGCTTGCGTGCGCCCAAGCCGCGCAACCTGGACCTCTCCTCCGTGTGCCAGTGCAGCCGCCCCGCTGGCGCGCCGCCGCCCGGGCCGGGCAGGGCCAAGGTTGCTGCGGCCCAGCGCAGCGGCTGCGGCAGCGACTGCCTGAACCGCAGCATGAACACCTTTTGCGACCCGCGCACCTGCCCCTGCGGCGACGTGTGCAGCAACCGCCCCTTCCAGCTGCTGCCCCCGCCCAAGGCGCGCCCCCTGCAGACGCAGGGCCGCGGCTGGGGCCTGGCGGCTGCGCAGGCGGTGCGCAAGGGCGCCTTCGTGGTGGAGTACATGGGCGAGGTGCTGAATGACGCCATGTGCGAGCAGCGCCTGTGGGCGGACAAGGTGCGCGGAGAGACCAACTTCTATCTGATGGAGGTGCACCGCAACCAAGTCATCGACGCGCACTACAAGGGCAACACCAGCCGCCTGATCAACAGCGCGTGCCGCCCAAACTGCGAGACGCAGCGCTGGGTGGACGGGGCGAGCGGGGAGACGCGGGTGGGCATCTTTGCCCTGCGGGACATCGCCGACGGGGAGGAGTTCACGTGCGCACCCCCCGCCTGCACCCGCTGTGCTGTGGCGCGCGCTGACTCTCCCCGGCTGGGCGCACCGCCGCTGCAGCTACGACTACTGCTTCACCCACTTTGGCGACGACGACGCAACCTCCTTCCACTGCGTGTGCGGCGCGCCCAACTGCCGGGGCACGCTGGATGCCAACCCGCAGCGCGGACTCAACCGGGGGCGTCGCATTGAGGTGCAGTGGGACGATGGCGTCTACTACGCAGCCACCATCGCAGCCTTCAACGCTAACACGGGCAAGGTGCGTGGCGCAGCACGGCCTGCGCGTGCTGCACCGCTCGTTCGTCTGACACGCCTCTCTGCGCGGCAGTACCGGTTGGTGTACGACGACGGCGACGCTGAAACCGTGCGCTTGGAGGCTGACCCCGCAAAGCGTCGCCCCGACGACGTCACCTTCCGCTGGCTCCCCGAGGAGATCGCCCAGCCTGAGCAGGCCATGGCCTCCATGCAGCACGAGGCCAGAGCTGACGAGGCCGTCAAGGGGGAAGAGCCCGCCGCGTTGCCAGGGGATGTTGCGCCGGCTGCAGCGCCCGCTGAGGCAACGCCAGCCACAGCCCTGCCGCTCGATACGCCGCTGCCGCCGCCCGCAGTGTAACGCTTCAGTATCCACGATTGTCGTACAACTGCTGTCGGGCGCCCCTGCATGACATGGAACAATTTGTCGGGCCTCCGCCTTGCGCGTGTCGCCGCGGCTCTCGTGACCCATGGCGCGCCCACGCGCCGCTCGACCCTCGCGCTCGCGCCGCGCGTTCGCGCTGCTGGGCGCCGCCTGCGTGGCACTCACCTGCCTCTCGTCCGGGGCACTCGCCGCCGAGCCGGCCGCGGAGCCGCTGGGCACGGTGATCGGCATCGACCTGGGCACCACCTACAGCTGCGTGGGCGTCTACAAGAACGGCAAGGTTGAGATCATCGGTGCGTGCGTGCTACCGCGCGTGCCGAGTCCCTCGATGTTCCCGCCTCGCTGCCCTGGCCCCTCGCTCCCTTGCTCCTCTCACGCGCGCCTCGCCCGCCAGCCAACGACCAGGGCAACCGCATCACGCCCTCCTGGGTTGCCTTCACGGACAGCGAGCGCCTGATCGGAGAGGCTGCCAAGAACCAGGTGACCACCAACCCGACGCGCACCATCTACGACGCCAAGCGCCTCATCGGACGCAGGTGAGTGGCCTGCCGCGGCGGCGAGCGGCTGCGCCTCGCGGCGTGCGTGCGAGGCGTCTCGAAACTCCTTCCATGGTCGGCCTGTCACTTCGCTCACGCTCCCCCCGCAGCTTCGACGACAAGAACGTACAGAAGGACATGAAGATGTTCCCCTTCGAGATCATCGACAAGGAGAACCGGCCGGTGATCAGGATTGAGACCAAGGAGGGGAGCAAGCAGTTCACGCCGGAGGAGATCAGCGCGATGGTGCTGATCAAGATGAAGGAGACGGCGGAGGCTTTCCTGGGCAAGAAGGTGAAGAACGCGGTGGTGACTGTGCCCGCCTACTTCAACGACGCGCAGCGCCAGGCGACCAAGGACGCGGGCGTCATCGCCGGCCTCAACGTCGCGCGCATCATCAACGAGCCCACCGCCGCCGCCATCGCCTACGGCCTGGACAAGAAGGGCAAGGAGCAGAACATCCTGGTGTTCGACCTGGGCGGCGGCACTTTCGACGTGAGCATCCTGACCATTGACAACGGCGTGTTTGAGGTGATCAGCACCAACGGCGACACCCACCTTGGCGGCGAGGACTTTGACCAGCGCATCATGGACTACTTCATGAAGCTCATCAAGCGCAAGTACGGCAAGGACATCAGCACCGACGCCAAGGCTGTGCAGAAGCTGCGCCGCGAGGCTGAGCGCGCCAAGCGCAGCCTGAGCAACCAGCACCAGGTTCGCGTGGAGGTTGAGGCGCTGTTCGACGGGGTTGACCTGTCGGAGCCGCTCACCCGTGCGCGCTTTGAGGAGCTGTGCGCGGACCTGTTCCGCAAGACGCTGGGCCCCGTCAAGAAGGCGATGGAGGACGCCAACATGGGCAAGACCGACATCGACGAGGTCATCCTGGTGGGCGGCTCCACGCGCATCCCAAAGGTGCAGGCGCTGCTGCAGGAGTACTTTGACGGAAAGGAGCCCAACAAGGGCGTCAACCCCGACGAGGCGGTCGCCTACGGCGCAGCCGTGCAGGGCGGCATCCTCAGCGGTGAGGGTGGCGACGAGACCAAGGACATCCTGCTGCTTGACGTGGCACCCCTGAGTCAGGGCATTGAGACGGTGGGCGGCGTCATGACCAAGCTCATCCCCCGCAACACCGTCATCCCCACCAAGAAGAGCCAGACGTTCACCACCTACCAGGACAACCAGGCGACGGTGAGCATCCAGGTGTTTGAGGGGGAGCGCACCATGACCAAGGACAACCACTTGCTGGGCAAGTTCGAGCTCTCCGGCATTCCCCCCGCCGCGCGTGGGGTGCCCCAGATCGAGGTCACCTTCGAGATTGACGCCAACGGCATCCTCAACGTGGGCGCCGAGGAGAAGGGCACCGGCAAGCAGGAGAAGATCACCATCAGCAACGACAAGGTGCGCGCGCACGCAACCGCACGCGCAGCTTTCTGTGCACTCACCCTGACCCCTTCGCTTGCAGGGCCGTCTGAGCCAGGAGGACATCGAGCGCATGGTGCGCGAGGCTGAGGAGTTTGCCGATGAGGACCGCGCGGTCAAGGAGCGCATCGACGCGCGCAACAGCCTGGAGACCTACAGCTACAACATGAAGAACACCATTGGCGACGCGGACAAGCTGGCTGACAAGCTGGAGGCTGAGGACAAGGCGACCATCGAGGCGGCCATCAAGGAGACGCTTGAGTGGCTGGACGAGAACCAGGCCGCGGAGAAGGAGGACTACGAGGAGAAGCTGAAGGAGGTTGAGGGCATCTGCAACCCCATCGTCTCAAAGGTGTACGCCAAGAGTGGCGGCGGGGGCGGCGGCGGCGACGCGGGCGGCGACGACTTCGACCACGACGAGCTGTGAGGCGGGCTGGCTGCAGCGACACGCGGGGTGGGCCTGCTGCAGCGCGCGTGGCGCGCTGGGCAGGAAACGGGGAGGGTCCAGAGGGATTTTAGGGAGTGTGACGGGGGGATGCTACTAGGAATAACGCGCGCAGCCGCGGTCATGCAGCACCGCCGCTGGCTTTAAGAAACTTAACACGTCTGCACCAAAACGATCAAAGTCTGTCCTGTCTCGTTGCTCGTCATACGGGCTCGCTCTAGCGCGCCGTAACAGCTTGCATCACCCTGGAGTTATTCCAGCTCGGCTCGGTTCCCCATGTCAACGCAATTTCAGCCATTTTTGAGAAAACTGACGAGGCAAGGTCCGATGGCGTTGACGTTTCAGTACACTGGCGCGGCAAGCGGGCCAGTTGCGGGCCTCCGGCCCCGGCAAGCTGCACAAGTTGGCTCGTAGAGGCTCTATGCCCAATGCGTCACCAGTAAGTCGGATAGCTGCGCCGCCGGTGCAGGTTGTTGCAGAGCAGGGCCGTCACGAGCAAAATGAGCGACCCTGTTAAGATCGGCTGCACGATGTACAGCCAACCTTCCTCCTCCACGCTGGGCCCGCCAATGACCGCAATGAGCGCCGTTGCGCCGCTGGGCGGGTGCGTGACGCCCAGCAGGCCCATAAAGAGGACCGCTGTGCCAACAGCAAGGGCCGAGGCAAGCCACTGCAGAGTCCCGCGGAAGATTTTGGCCACAGCCACGCCGCAGAAGGCAGAGACGAGGTTGCCAAACACCAGGTTGCGGGGTTGCGCCAACGGAGAGCTCGGGACGCCAAAGACGAGCACAGCGGATGCCCCGAAGGAGGCCACCAGCTGCAGCAACGAGTGGCGCACGCACAGCGTGTGCAGAAGAGCCAGCACTGCGATGCCCACCCACGCGAAAAAGCCGTCACAGATAGCCTCAAGCGCAGTCCGCCGCGACGGCATCAAGTGCCTGCCAGTGCCGCGCAGCTTGGTCAGAAAGCTGTGCGAGTGCACGTCCACGGCCGCTGGCGTTGCAGTCGCTGCCTCGGGCGGCTGCGACGACGACAGCTCCACACACACGCCACTGCTTTCAGCAGCCGGAGCTGTCTTCGCGTTGTTTGCCGTGTGCCAGGTCATACCCTCTGGGTTTTCTTCTCAGGGGCTCGCTTCGGCGTCTGTTTCTCTCTGTCGCGCGCAGCCCTCCGCGTGCATGGGCAGCAATAGACTCGCGCCGAGCGCGAGCTGCGGAGGGCGTGATTTTCAGTGAGTTGTTCGCGCACACAGTGTTCGACGATGGCCAGTTGCTGCGTCCGCCGCACCTGTAAAAATGGGGCTATAGTGTTAAGACATGTTGGCAGCGCGCAGCAGCAGCAGTGTGAGGGGCGATGCGGCGCAACTTCGGCCAGGGGCGCGGCGGCCCGCAGCTTGCCGCTGCCTGCGTTCAACGCAGCGAGGAAAGGCCCTTCAGGGGGCTCGCGCTGAGCTCCTTTCTGGCGAAGCAGAGCTCGCGGAGCTTGCGGCTGACGGGTGCGCGCCTCCACCGCCGCGCGTTGCCGCACGTGCTGAGCCAGGCGCGCTGTTGTCTCAGGGCTGCAGGGGAGGTTGGCGTGGCGCTTCGTGCCGTCAGCCGCGGCTCGGTGCCGCTGTCGCTCGATTCGCTGCAGACCTGCTTCCCCCACTCTTTTGATAAGTTCCAGAAGCGTGCGCTCAAGAGCGTGCTCACCGGCCACTCGGTGGTAGTCTGCGCGCCCACAGGCAGCGGCAAGACGCTCGTGGCTGAGGCGGGCATCATCGCGGCCCTGGCGGCTGGCAAGCGTGCCTTCTACACCACGCCGCTCAAGGCGCTGAGCAACCAGAAGCTGCGCGAGTTCCGGGCGCGCTTCGGCGCGCACATGGTGGGCCTGAAGACGGGTGACGCGGCCGTCAACCCGGAGGCACGCATCGTGGTGATGACCACCGAAATCCTGCGCAACATGCTCTACCGCAGCGCCGGTGGCAGCACCGCGGAGCCGGCGATGGCGGACGTGGGCCTGGTGGTGTTGGACGAGGTGCACTACATGGCGGACGCTGAGCGCGGCACGGTGTGGGAGGAGTGCATCATCTACTGCCCCCCCAGCGTGCCTCTGCTGTGCCTCTCCGCCACCGTGGGCAACCCGGACGACCTGCAGGGGTGGGTGAGCCAGGTGCACGGCACCTGCGAGCTGGTGACCAGCGGCTACCGGCCGGTGCCTCTGAATTTCGCCTTTGCCAAGCGGGGCGGGGACGACTCATGCGACGGCTGGCCGGGCCTGGGCCCGCTGCTGAGCCGGCGCGGCGACCGGCTGAATCGGGTGCTGGAGGAACGGGACGGGGAGGGAGGGGAGGGGGAGGAGGGCGCGCGCTTCGTCAGCTCCTGGCGCCGATCCGCGCCGCCCCCAGAGTCGGTGCTGCGCCACCTCTCGCGAGAGGCGCTGCTGCCCGCCGTGTGGTTCATCTTCTCGCGCAAGCGCTGCGACGACGCGGTCATGCAGCTCAGCCCGGCCACGGCGGCGCTGGTGACGAGCGAGGAGCGGGCGCGCCTGGCGCAGGCGCTGGCCCAACTCCAGGCCGCCTGCCCAGAGGCTGTGCGCCCCTCCTACGGCGAGCCGCTGCTCAACGGCGTCGCCGCGCACCACGCGGGCTGCCTGCCAGCCTGGAAGGCGCTGGTGGAGGAGCTGTTCCAGCAGGGGCTGCTCAAGGTTGTCTTCGCAACCGAGACGCTGGCGGCGGGCATCAACATGCCGGCGCGCTCCGTGGTGCTCAGCGCTCTCAGCAAGCGCGACTCGGAGGGGCCGCGGCGCCTCACGGTCAACGAGTTCATGCAGATGGCTGGCCGCGCGGGTCGCCGTGGCTACGACACCCAAGGCACAGTGGTGGTGGTGCAATCCCCCTTCGAGGGCGCCCCCGCAGCCGCAGAGCTGGCGCTGGGCGAGCCAGAGGCGCTCGTCTCCCGCTTTGCTGTGAGCTACGGCATGGCGCTGAACCTGATGCGCAACCGCTCGCTATCGGAGGTGCAGGCGGTCATGAGCGCGTCATTCGGCAACTACCTGCGCAGCCTGGCACGCGCGGCGCGCGGCGCCCGGCTGGAGGGCCTGCAGGCGGAGCTGCAGCTGCTGCGGAGCAACATGTCGCCCAAGACGCGCGAGGCTGAGGCTGCGCTGGCCAGCATCAGCAAGCTGCGCGGCACGCTGCAGGAGGAGCGCCGTGCGCTCAAGGCGCTCATGCAGCAGCTGGGAGTTGTGCGCGGGGCGGCTGCGGCTGCGGTGGTGGAGGACGGCGCGCCACACTGGCTGCTGGACCGCCCGCTGCCCGTGCCGGTGCTGCTGCGCCTCGTGCCCGGCGGCCCCTCTCGCGCGCGCGCCGCGCCTGCGGGCCCACCCACCTCCCGTGGCTGGGGTGCCGTGGCTGCCGACCCCGGCCCCGAGGCTGGCGAGGACGAGCTAGACGAGCTGGATGAGCTGGACGGGCTCCTGGATGTGGGTTCCCAGCCCGGCGCAGCGCGGGTGGAGGAGGAGCTGGACGCCGCCAGCGAGGTGGTGCTCTCCGCCGCGGTGCTCTCCTTCGACCTGGCCCCGCCGCCTGAGGAGGGGTGGGAGTTTCTGGCGCTGGGCGCGGACAACGTGTGGTACCGCGGCCCCCTGGACCTGGTGGTGGGCCTGGGCGACGAGTGGCTCCTCGCTCCGGGGGACGTGCAGGCGCAGCCGCCGCCTCCCGGGGAGTGGGAGTGGCGCGCCGGCGCTCTGCGCGCGCAGGGCGGCCGCGCCAGCTTCCCCTCCGCCGGGCGGGTGGCCAATGCGCTCATGGGCGTCCGCGAGGGCGAGGGTCTGCCCCAGCTGCCCTCCGGCGACGACGCGGCGGGCTACCTGGCGGCTGCGCGGGAGCGCATCGAGGCCCTGGAGCGCCAGCTGGCTGCAATCACGTCCAACACCGTGCTGCAGAAGAACATCCGCAAGGCTGCCGCAAGGCTGAACCGCATCTGGGCGCTGGAGGCGTCGGCGGCCCGCATGGGCGAGCGCGTGTCCAATGCGGCGCCCGCAGGCTGGGGCGACTTCCAGAACGCGCTCGCCGTGCTGCGCCGGGGAGGGGCGATGCTGGACACGCACGAGCTGACTCGCCTGGGCGAGGCAGCCGCCTCTGTGCGCGCCCAGAACGAGCTGTGGATCGCAACCGCGCTGCTGAGCGGCGCGCTGGACGGTCTGGCGCCGCATGCGCTGGCGGGCGCAGTCACTGCACTGCTCGCTGACGAGTGTATCAGCCGCCCGAACGTCTACGCAGCCTACGGCCCCTCGCCGCAGACGGAGGAGGCGCTGCAGCGGCTGGCGCCCTTGGCAGTGCGGCTGGAGGCGCTGCAGGCGGAGCTGGCGTTTGAGGTGCCCATCTCGCTCTCCCCTTACTTTGCGGGCCTCGTGGAGTCGTGGGCCGCCGGCAGCGACTGGGCGCAGCTGTGCCGCGACACCTCGCTGGACGAGGGCGACCTGTCCCGCCTGCTGCGCCGCATCGGCGAGTTTCTGGGCCAGATTGGGGACATACCGCACGTAAGCACCGCGCTGCGCACCGCGTCGCGCGAGGCGCGCAAGCTGGTGGACCGAGCGCCCATCAGCGAGCTTATCGGGTGATGCGGGGCTCGGGATTTTTAACAGCGGCATTATTGCCCAGGCCCCCGCCCTCGTTTCGACAATCTTGCGCCCAACGCCGCCCGCTCGCCGCGTTTTGCGTCTGAGGCGCCGCGATGCCTCCGCGACAGCGCTGGCTGCTGGCGGCGGGTCTGCTGACGTGCTGCGCGGCGCTGCAGCCCTCCGCGCGGTTCTCACTCTCCGACTGCGGCGGCTCCGTCCATGTGTTGCGCGCCACCGCCTGGCCCGGCGGAGGGGTGCAGGTTGTGCTGGGCGTGGGCTGGAGCGGCGCTGGCGACAGCAGCAAGCCCCCCTCGCTCCCTCGCGTTGAGGTCAACAACCAGCTCGCATCCGTCGTGCCCGCGCCGCAGAAGAGCGGCATGACAGGCTTCCTGTTGGTGCCTACTGGCAACGTGACGGCCTTGTGCCTGGCGCTGCAGGCTGCAGTTGAAAAACTCCCTCGGAGAGAAACGGTAGTCGTGTGGATGCTTTCCCCCGGCCGTGGCAGGGAGAACGCCATGGAGCTGGTGGTGGACGTGACCAACAGCAAGAGCCACGTCATCGCGCGGCTGGCGCAGCTGCGCGGCACGGCGGGCGCGGAGCGTAGCACCTTCTATGCCCAGCAGGTGCAAACGCATCGCCTGGCCCTGACCAGGACCACCACGGACGGTCTGGAGGCTGCGCTGCGCGCGCTGGACCGCGTGGACCGGCATGGCGACCAGGCGGTGTCGCGCAACCTGGTAATAGTGGCGGAGCGGGCGGTAGCGGTTGGTTCTGCGCCGACTGGCCTGGTGGACGCCTCGCCCGTCGCCGTCTCCTCCATTCTCTGGCTCACCGCGCTCGATGCCAAAACCTTCGACTCCCGCACCAGCGCGGTTGGCTGGTCCAACGACACGCGCGAGGCCAGCGTGCTGAAGGCTGGCGAGGCGCTGGCTGCAGTCATCGCTGCGCGCCGCACCACCGTGTTTCGCGCGGGCGTGTGCCTGCCCAATGCGCCGGACGCGCGGCTGCAGCTGAAGGTGTCCTCCGAGCAGCCACAGGCTGCGGCCACCTGCCGTGTTCTGGCCCCCGATTTTGCGGCGGAGGCAGAGGAGATGAGTGACTGCGACGCGGACGACATCGCCGCTGACTCTTACCCCTTCTCCGACAACATCACGATGAGCCTGACTGCTGAGCAGGAGGCTGTCTTCGAGCACAACCGCGCCTTCTTCAACGGGACCTATGAGGAGGGCCTGGACAGCAAAGGGCTCATGAACCTCAGCGTCGCCTTCGGGAGCGGCAGTGCCATCCGCGCCACCGCGCACTTCCGCGGCTCCAGCAGCTTCCGGGAGTGCGTGCGCAAGAGCATGACTGTGCGGTTGTCCGGCGCGCGCGCGCGGCGCCTGCAGCCAGGCAGCACCAGCGACCGATTCCTGCTCATCTCCATCTGCGAGGACGACCGCTACGTCAAAACGATGCTGGTGAACACGCTGTCGCGGCACGTGGGCGTCTACCGCTTCCCCCAGCGCTACGTCACGGTCACCGTGGCGCACTCCAACCGCAGCGTGGAACCGTTGGGCCTCTACCTGCTCATCGAGGACGCGGATGTCACCTTCGAGAAGGGGGCGGTGCAGCTGGCCGCGGTGGTTCGCCGCCGCGTGGACCCGTTGCGCCAGAGCGAGCCGCTCAAGGGCACTCCCAGCGTCAAGGTCTTCGACAGCGGCATGTCTGAGCCACCAGCCGCGGTGCTGGCCAAGTATGACAGCCTGGAAGCCACGGGCGCAGCCTGTGACCCAGCCGGCAGCGCCTGCTACGACCAGCTGTCCGCTGTGATGGACCTGGACATGTTCCTGCGCTGGGCGGCGCTGAACAGCTTCGTCGGCAACGGCGACTGGCTGGACGAGGTGTTTTTCTTCAGCAGCCGCGAGCTGCGAAGCTCGTTCTACTGGAGCATCAACTCGTGGGATTCCGACGACTCTTTCGAGTATGACCCAAAGGCGCCAGGCTACGGCTGCCACCACGACGGGGCGGATGCGCAGTGGGACCCGCACGGCATGCTGTACTGCTCAGAGGGCAGCCTTGACAAGGTGCTGACCCGCTCGCCCGACGTCTACGCGCGCTGGGCGGACCACTTGGAGTATCTGCTGCACGGCGGCGGCCTCTCCCCCTCACTGGTTGCCGACGTGGCGCTGCGCCAGCTGGCTGACGTGTATGGCCTCCTGGACGACGCCACGGCGGTGGGGCTTGTGGAGCTGCGCGCTGTCGACCCCAACGCCACCACTGCGCTGCACGCGCGCGCGGACATCGGCGAGGCACTGACATTCTACACCGGCTGGCTGGAGAAGCGGCGCGCGGCGCTGCTGCGCCAGATGCGCATCTACCGCGCGCGCATGCAGCGCCCAGCTGCGCCGGTGCCCTTCGTGGATGCAAGCGGCAACTACGTCCCGGGCGCTGTTCTGACGCCCGCGCCGCCCATGCCGCCGCCACCGCAGGCGCCGCCGCCGCGCGCGCTGAACGAGGCGCCGCCCGGACAGCCCCTGCTGTCCGCCTGCACGGCGCTCGCCTCTGGGCACCTGCGCGTGAGCCTGGGCCTGCGCACCGAAAACTACACCGCCGCGCTGCCGCAGGAGCTGCTTCTGGTGCCGCACGTCCAGATGCAGGCTGGCGACGCGGGCGCATCGCTGGCGGGGCTGCGCCTGGGCGCCACCTTTGACCGCGTGACGCTGGAGGTTGACCTGGAAGGCGACCCGCTGCCCATCGCCCAGCCCGCCGCTGACTTCGAGACGGCATGCTACAGTGGCGGCGCCGTGCCCGCTCAGCGCGGCGCCAACGCGAGCAACGACGCGTGCGTGCAGTACGGCGCACGCGTCGCGGTGCTGGACGGCCGGGTGGAGCTGACGCTCAGCGCGGGCACCCTCTGCGCTGGCTGCGCCCTAGACCTGGGCGTTGATGGCGCGCTGGCCAGCGTCTGGCACGCCCGCTGGCTGCCGCTTGTCAACGTGAGCCGCCCTCTCATTGTGACTGCGCGCTGCGGGGGGGAGGAGGCTGTGGCGCCCAGTGTAGCTCCGGCGCCCGACAAAGGTGCCATCTAGAGCAATCTACTAGACTCTAGTGTTGCACTGTGTCCGCGCCCGACTCGAGCTGGCGCGCCACGAGCGATGCGTAGACACCGCCGGCGGAGAGCAGCGCATCGTGCGTGCCGCGCTCCTCCACGCGACCTGCGACCAGACAGATGAGCTCATCCGCGTCGCGCACCGTGGACAAGCGGTGCGCAATCACCAGCGCTGAGCGGCCGCGCATGAGGTGGCCTAGCGCCTGAACCACCGCAGCCTCCGTCTCTGCGTCCTGGGCCGACGTGGATTCGTCAAGTATGAGCAGCTTCGGGCTGGTCAGCAGAGCTCTGGCGATTGCAATACGCTGCCTCTGCCCGCCGCTCAGCTGGACGCCGCGCTCGCCGACAAGCGTGCGATAGCCGTCAGCGTATGCGTCGATGAAGACGTCCGCGTTGGCCGCCTTGGCCGCTGCCACAACCTGCTCGTCCGTCGCCTCGCTCACCCCAAATGCGATGTTGTCTCGCAGCGAGCGCGCCAGCAGCAGCGGATCTTGCGACACGAAGCCCAGGGCGGTGTGCAGGTGCACGCGTTCAATGTCGCCCACAGGCACGCCTGCCAGCATAACTGAACCTTTCTGCGGCTCATAAAAGCGCTCCAGCAGAGCTGCGATGGTGCTCTTTCCCGCGCCGCTTGGGCCCACGAGCGCGACCGTCTTGCCTGGGGGCACGAAGAGGCTAACGTCGCTCAGCACCCAGGTGTCCGGGCGCGACGGGAAAGCGAACCAGACTGCGCGCAGCTCCGCAGAGATTGCGTGCATGCCGTCAAAGGGGCGCAGTGTACCGTGCTCCGACAGCGCCGGCTCGCGGTCCAGGAGCTCAAACACTCGTGCAGAGGCGCCGATGGCCGTCATAGTTGACACCAGCACGCCCGAGATGCCGCCAAATGCGCCTGCGATCCCCACCGCATACAGCACAAAGGCTTGCAAAGAGCCCAGTGTCATGCGTTGCCGCAGCACCTGGAGCGCTCCGTACCAGAAGACGAGCGCGAGCACGCAGCCCATGACTGTGATGGCGAAGGCCATGAACAGCGAGCCGGCCATTGCAGAGGTGAGACCCAGCGCCAGCGTCCTGTCCACGCTTGCGTCAAAGTGCCTCGCCTCAGCTTGCTCGCGCGCGAACGCCTTCACGGTGCGCATCGCTCCGAGGCAGTCGGCAGCGGAAGAGGAGGCGTCTGCTGCAGCTGCGCGCGCCTCCTTACTCAGCCTGCGCAGCTTCCTGCCCAAGTTTCCCACCACTAAAACGGTGAGAGGCGTGACGGACAGCGCCATCAACGTCAACCTCCAAGACGTAGCTAGCATCAGCGCCAGCGCAACGACCAGGTCTGTGAAGCTCCGCAGAAGGATGCTGACGTTGGTTGTGCCGGCATCCTTGAGGGACTCTGTGTCGGCGGAGATGCGCGAGACCAGAGAGCCGCTGGTTATGCTGTCGTAGAAGCCCAGCTCTTGTCGCAGCAGGCTGTGGAAGAGGCGCGACCTGATGCCAGCGACGACGCGCTCCGATGCCGAGTTGAAGAGGTAGGAGCGCACCGCGCTAAGTAAGCCCGTAGCAAGCGCCGCTCCAACGAGCTGCAGTACGACCGTGTTCAGCTGCTTCTGTGCATCTAGCCCACCAGCCTGACCTCTTGCAACCGCGTCCAGCAACCGGCCGGCGAGAAGAGGCAGCATGTTCTTGGCGAGCGACCCAGCAAGCAGGAAGACACAGCCGATAGCAAGCTGGGGCCTCACAGTCTTGGTCTCGCGGAGTATGCGCGCGAAGCCGGCCCACAAGGAAGGCGCAGGCTTATTCTCCTCCGTCTCCGTGGTAGGCAAAGCGTCACTGAGCAGCGCCTCCCGCTCCACCTCCACACGCACGCTCTCGCCTCTGGTTGCCATAACAACTCGACGACGTTAACCCTGCATGCGCCGCTGGTTCTACGACAGGCTGACGAGAGAAACGAGAGTGAGGGCGTTGTCGAACACTGGAACAGTAGAACGCTAACACGCACACCGCCCGCCGCTTACTTGTCGACGAGCGTTCGCTGCTCACTTCACTGCCTTCGCCCGCCGGCTCCATGAGATCGGGGCTCACGAAGCGCCCTGTCGCAAACGTGCCAGCATCCCCTTCGCCCCCTGCGCGCCCACAGCTGCCGGTTCGCACACCGCGCTGGCGACGGCGAGCGAGGACAGCCGTCAGGGTGTTGCTGCTGCTGCTCACATTGGTGGGACTCCTGGAACTGGTGAGGCTCCTGCCCAAAGAGGGTGGCGTGAGCGTGCATGTGGAGGAGAGAGACGACTTGGCAGATGCGAACCTGGACCTGGGCGCGCTACTGTCGTCCTTTTCAAAGGCGAAAACGATGGCCCTGGAGCCTCTGAGCAACTACGAGCAGCAGGCTCCTGCGGGCGACTCGCTCGCTGACCGCTGGGCAGTGCTGCCCGAAGAGACGCAAAGAAACGCCTTGAGTGAAGTATTGAAGGCCTTGCAAGGCGACGCGCTGCTACTTCCGCTCATCAGGGGCGACGCCACGCCCGCCTCAGCTCTTCTCACGGTCGTGCCCGAGCTCACAGGTGCAGAGGACGGCGGTGTGGACATGCGCGCCCTGCTCCGCAGCGTGCTCTCGGACCGAGAGAACGACAGCCAGCCACCTCTGGCCGCCGACAGCTCGCCCGACGAGGTGCAAAACGACCGGCTGCGCCGCGCCGTTCGCACGCAGCTTCTCACCCGCTACATCCGATTTTTGCTCCTGCCCCTGGTGCGCTCCGCGCCGCCTGGACGGCCTGAGGAGACCATTATGCCGCCTGCTGAATGATGATGAGACGTTGGATTCGTGAGACGCACGTGATGAAATGAAGTTGAAGACTCCAACTCCGTCTCCCTCCGCACGTCTCATCATCTCCCTGATAGCTGCACGCGCTGCCTGCACTCGCCGTGCCACGCCTGGTGCACTCCTTTGGCAGACTCGCCATGATGGCCAGCGCAGCGCCCTCCTCCAGTGCCGGGGCGGTGCCGCTGAACGAGCAGGTGTCCGTGCACGAAAAGGCGAGTTCTACGACGGGAGCGGACTAAGCAGCGGAAAGAGCTTTGCCCACTGACGCTTACTACGCTGCACCCTGCGCTGCGCAGTTGATCGAGGCCAAGGAGGAGCGGCTACAAAGGCGCGTAAGGGAGTGGAGCACTGTCGCTCCGTAACTCGCTCACTCGTCTCTTCCACGCGCAGGCTGCTGAACTCCAACAAGGCAAAGTTGTTGAGCATGGAGGCGGACCTGATGCTGCTGCGCCGCGACATGAAGCTCACGAGCGCGCCCAAACGTGCTGCACTCGAGCACCTGCGCACGAAGCTGGAGGGAGCTAGCGAGAGAGTTCGCGAAGCAAAGCGCGCGCGCGACAACGCCGCCGCAGCGCTGGCGCTGGCGGAGGCTGGCTTACAAGGCGCGGTTGCACAGAAGGAGGCTTTGACGCGCGACCTCAACAGTCTCATCCTGGAGTCGTCGCAGCAGCAGATGGAGGCTCTGGAGCGACTCCAATCGCGCATGGATAGCCTGACCGCCATGGTCGAGTCTGCTGTTGATGCCGATGGCGCTGTCGACGGCGTAGCAGCCGCGGTGTTTGCGCAACCCAGCTCACCCGCTGCTGAGACTGCAGCCGTCCACGCTGCGCGCATGGAGCTTGAGGCTGCAGCCGCTGTGTCAGCTGTGGAGGCGCAGAGGGCTCGAGGAAGACACGTTCAGCTGACTCGCGGGTCTGACAGGTCGACCACGCCAGCACTGTGCTGTGCTGGCCCCACTCCAGGAGACTGCATTCCGCCGCCGCAGCAGCAAAGAGCGCCAGCAGAAGGTGCATTTGCTGGCTTTGCCGTCTGAGCGCGCGATGGTCAAGGCACCAGTGTGCGTGTCGTACATAATACGGCGCTCTGGTCAAAACGTGCCGAGGTGCCGTGTTAATAACGCCGCCCGCCGGTCGAATTGTTCGACTCGTCACCGCTGGCCCCTACGCCGCCTCTGTGCACCTCCGCTGTGCCGTGCGTGGCTGGCCCTGTTGCTGCCTCTTGGCCTGCCGCGTTGCGGGAGGGATGGTGTCGCTTCTGCGCCCTCGGCGAGAGGAGCGTCGAGCCCGACCGCGCGCACCCGCCCTGGCCAAGATACCCCCGCTGCGGGACGCGTGGGAGCACGTGCTGCAGAGCCAGGCCCTGTTTGGCGTAGGGTTGGACGTGCGCGGCGCCCCCGCGCTGCTGGCGGAGCTGCGCACGCGCCTGCCAGCCTTCCTGCAGCCGCGAGGAGTGCCGGACCGCAACCGGCTGTCCAGCGTGGAAAGCTTCTTTCGCTACACGGAGGAGGAGGGTGCGTGAGGCTGTGACACAGCGCCTCACGGCTCCTCCGCCTCACCCAGCACAACCCGCAGGCAAGCGCTTCTTCGAGGAGCTGGACCGAGACGGCGACGGGCGCGTGAAGCTGGAGGACCTGAAGCTGTGCATGCGGTGCGTCTGGCTCCTCGCTACCTCACTACCCTTTTCACGCGCGCCCTCCAGCCGCCGCAAGCTGCCCGAGCGCTACGCCCACGACTTCCTGCGCCGCGCCAAGCGCGGCTGGTTCAGCGACAGCCTGGGATGGGAGGAGTTTGCGTCACTGATGCATGAGCGCGAGGCATTCACGCTGCGCGCCTACAACTCGCTGCAGCTCAACCGCAGCGGCCACCTCTCGCTGCCCGCAATCACCAGCTCGCTCACCCGCCTGGGGCTCCCTGCGACGGAGGAGAACGGGGCGGCCATGCTGCGCTACCTGGGCCGAGCAGATGACGGCTTTATCAGCTACGGCCAGTTCCGCAACTTCGCGCTGCTGCTGCCGCCGGAGCAGGTGCGCGAGACGGACCCCAGCGTGCTGTGGTTCGAGGCGGCCACGTTTGTGCAACTGCGCGCGCCAGCGGTTGCAGCTGGCGCAACGGGCGTTGCGCTGCTCAAGGCTGCGCTGGCTGGCGCGCTGGCCAGCGGCAGCACTACCGCGTTGATGCACCCTCTGGACACGCTGAAGACGCGGGTGCAGGCGAGCGTGGGCAAGGCGCCGGGGCTGCAGGCGCTGGGGCGCATGATCCCCGAGCTGGGCGCGCGGCGCCTCTACCTGGGCATCGTGCCTGCCGTGGCTGGCGCAGCCACCAGCCACGGCATCCGCACGGCGAGCTACGAGTGGGCGCGCGTCATGCTTGCGCCGCTGGTTGCGCTGGGCCTGCCGGGGCTGAGCGAAACAGCAGTGCAGGGCATCGCCAGCGGCTTCGGCACCTTCCTGGGCACCGGGGTGCGCATCCCAAACGAGGTGCTCAAGCAGCGCCTGCAGACGGGGCAGCACGCGCACGTGCTGGAGGCTGCACGCGCGGTGCTGCAGGCTGGTGGTGCCCGCGCGTTCTTCGCAGGTACCACCGCCACGCTGGCGCGCGAGGTGCCCTTCTACGTGCTGGGTATGATTGCGTACGAGAAGCTCAAGGCTCTGGCTCGGGGCGTCTCCGGCCACGAGCTCACCCCCTGGCAGACCATCGCTGTGGGCGCCCTCTCCGGCGCCATCGCGGCGGTGGCCACCACGCCGGCAGACGTGCTCAAGACGCGCATCATGACCGGTCGCGCACCCGCGGGGCTGAGCGCGCTGGCGCTGGCCCAGCGCATGGTGTCCGAGGAGGGCCTGTCCTCGCTCTACAAGGGCGCCGCGCCGCGCGCGCTGTGGATCGCGCCGCTGGGGGCCATGAACTTTGCGGGCTACGAGCTCGCAAAGGCTGCGCTCAACGCCAGTCCTGCCGCAGCTGCGGAGGTGACCGCCCCTGCGCCGCCGCCGCCGCCGCCGCCCGCGGGCGCCAGGGCGCGCGCGCAGGGGCTGGCCTCCGCCGCGACGGCCGCGGGCGCGCAGGCTGGCGCGCGGCTGCGCGACGCCGCTGGGCGTGCGGTTGTGGACCTGCGCCTCGCCTCCCAGGCGGCAATCGCCTCTGCCACGCCGCGCATCAAGCACGCGACCGAGTCGGGGGTGCAGCTGGTGCGGGCTAAGGCGGCAGCCACTCAGACGGGTCTCAAGGCCGGCGCGGTTGAGGCCGCCGCCGCTTGCGTGCCAACGCCTCACTCCCCCGAGGTGACCCACACGGAGCTGGCGGCTGGCGAGGCTCTTCACGCACAGGAGTGCCCCGCACCGCCAGCGGCTGTCGAGGCGGAGGCAGAGGCGGTGCACGCAGACATCTCCGAGCAGCCTGTGCCCGAGGCGCACAGCAGCGCCGAGCCAGCCTGCGAGGGCGAGGCGCCGCCGGCAGTATCAGAGGCTGCTGTTGCCGACGAGAGCGCGGTGCCGGGCCCAGCTGCAAAGGAGGAGGAGGGCCCTCCGGAGGGTGGCGCCATGTAGGACGGTAGATTCTATCTAGGAGCGATCTGACAGAGCGAGCAGTGTGGTTGGGCCTCGTTTAAAAGACACCGCGTTTGCGAGCCAGCAGCACCAGACAGAAGAAGATTGCCTGCACCGCCAGCAGCAGCAGCAGGCGCACCACCGCCGCAATAAACGACTTGCGCGGCGGCGCGGCCGTGCAGCGCGCGCTGGCGTCTCCCGAGAGCGACGCCAGCGTGGCGCCGGCGGGCGAGAAGGCAACGGCGGTGACGAACACCATGTGCGCGTTCTTGACCCGCCGCAGCGGCGCCAGCGTGCGCGCGCCCAGCATCACCACGCTGCCCTCCGCGCCGCCGGCTGCGATGAGGCGTCCGTCGATGGGGGAGAGGGCGAGTGAGGTGAGCGGCTCGGAGAGGGCGCGCTTGAGGGCCAGCGGCGCCCAGTCTGCCACGCGCCACGCGACCACGCGCGCCTCGCCAGCCACGTTGACGCCCGTGAATGCGCGACCGCTGCCGTCGCGCGCGAAGCGGGCGCCGCGCAGCGTGACGCGCGCGCGTGGGGGGGCGCCAAAGCTGCCCAGCCACCTCTCACGCTGCAGCGCTTGGCCCGCCACGCGCCACACGCACGCGCCCCCCGCGGCGCCCCAGGGCTCGTTGCCGGTGGTGAGCAGCAGCGCGCCGTCGGGGCTGAAGTCGGCGTCGCTGACCGCGTCTGGGTGTGCCCGCGCCTCGTCGCCCAGCACACGCAGCGCCGGCCAGCTCAGCAGCCGCAGCCGCCCGTCCTCGCTGCCCACCGCCAGGCGCCCGCCGTCCGCGCTGAAGGCGAGGCACTTGGTGTCGGCGAAGTCGGACAGAAGAGCGGCGCCTGGGGGGGGCTCCGCAGCCACCAGCTCGCACCCGGCCGCGCCGTCCGCTCCCGTGGACGTGCGAACGCGCAGCAGCTGCAGGCCGCTGTTGAAGGCGCACAGCAGCGTGGTGCCGTCGGGGTGCAGGGCGAGGCTGCGCGAGAGTCCGTCAGAGCGTCAGAGCGGCGCCTCTGGACGGCGACGCGCGCACAGCGGCGCACCGTTGCGGAGGCTCGGCGCCCGTGCTGAACGTGCACACGGGCTCCGGCGACAGCGCGTCGTGCGCCCAGCGCGCGACCACCAGGCTGGAACAGGGAGCGAGCGGTGAGCACCTCGCACCTCGGCACAGGGGCGCGGATGCTTCGCGCACCGGTTGGGAATGCCGCTGCTCTTCTTTCCGCCTCCGCCGCCCAGCACCACAAGCTCCTCCGTCAACCAGAGACCGCAGTAGAGCGGCGCACCGTACTTCTGCGAGCAGGACGCCATCGCCACCAGCCGTCCGCGAGGCTCAACAAGCAGACGTACGGGCGCGCTGCACTGCCCCGAGCCTGCCAAGTCAGCAACAACAGCAGTAGGACGCGCACAATTTTGCTACAGGTTGCAATCTTTGGTGCAATCCTTCAGAGCCCTTCTACGCAGCCTGTATCGGTGTGTTTGCTGTCGCAGTGCTGAGGCAGTGCTGGTGCTGCGTGGAGGGCTTAACAACAAGATGCGGACTGCGAGAGTCGACACCGCCTGCAGTCTGCGCCGCGAGGGTGGCGCGGGGGACGAAGCTGCCCGCTGCCGAGCGGTCTCGCTGCACTGTGCACGGCCAGCTGCAGCCGGCAGTGCACGGCTGCAGTCTGCAGTCTGCCGTCGACGCCAAGGTGTCGTGGCCGCCGCCAGCTCCTCCGAGACTGGCGGCGTGCGCCTGTCTGCACGCCAGCTGAAGAAGGCGCTGGAGGCTGCGGTGCGTGCGCGCGGCAGCCGCAGCAGTGAGAGCGTCATCAACCCTACGGAAACACTCTCTCTGACGCCCCCTCGCCACCGTCGCTGTTAGGGCGTCGACGTTAGCGACTGCTTCGAGCGCGCGGACCTGGAGCGCAAGTGGGCGCTGCTACCCTCCTCCCAACAACAGGCGGCGCCGGAGGTGCGAGCAAGCGTGCGTCCCTGAACAGCACTTGCAGCCCTTAACAATGCTTGTGGCAGGTTGCTGCGGATGGAGCAGCGCACACAGCCGACGAAGGGCAGGCGGAGGAGGGCACAGCCGCAGCTGCTGACGTGTTTGCGTGGCCACGTGAGCAGCTGGAGCGCCTGCAGTCGTTCTTGGCGGAGCAGCAGCGTGCGCTGGCGGCGGGCGAGTTTGCCACGGCTGCGCGGCAGAAACTGGAAGAGCTGGACGCGTCGCTGAGTGTGAGCAGCCGGGCGCGCGTGGCTGGGCAGCGCATGCGGGACGCGGCGCTTAAGGCTGACGCGGCGCTGGGCTTTGGCGCGGCGGTGCGCAAAAATGGCCCGGGCCTGTGGAAGGCGCTGGTGGAGTTCAAGGAGACGCCAGTAGGCCAGGCAGCCTGGTTTCTCGCCACTGCTTGGCTGTTCCTGAGCGGCGCTTTCTGGACGCTCCTCAGCTGGGGCTTCCTCGCATCGCTGATGGCCAACGTGGTGGCCCCGAACCTGCTGCGCGACACGCTGCAGGACGCCGTGGCGGCGGCGGCCAGGGAGGCGCAGGGCGGCGCAGCGGGCGGGCCGCGGGGCGGGCCCTTTGGCGGGGCAGCGGGCGGGCCCTATGGTGGTGCAACGGGTGGACCCTATGGCGGCGCAGCGCCGCGTAGTGCGCCTGGCGCCGGCTTTTCCAGCGAAGGGCGCCGAGACCTCAGCGGCGCAGGCCCAGTGGTGGATGTGGACGCCAAGGTGAAGGACAAGTGATCCAGGAATCTAGACTTCTAGCCCTCCACGTATCGTGTCGTTCTGATGCACACCTCCTCCTCGTCGCTTTTTGTTGCGCCGCCGCGCGGTCGCCCCAAAACAGCCAAAGCGACGTCCCCCAGTCTGCGGAATGGCTGACGATGCTGGGCCGTCCGCGGCGCCTCCGGTGGACAAGGGCAAGGCGAAGGTAGACTTCAGCGAGGCTATCCTGCAGAAGAAGAAGGTGCGAGAGGGCGTGCAGGGGCGCGGTGCGTGCGCTCACCCGCGCCCCCCAGGCCCCCAACCGCCTGGTGGTGGACGAGGCGAGCAACGAGGACAACAGCGTGGTGGCGCTGAACGCGAAGAAGATGGAGGAACTGCAGCTGTTCCGCGGCGACACGGTGCTCATCAAGGGGAAGAAGCGCAAGGACACGGTGTGCATCGTGCTGGCTGACGATACCTGCGACGAGGGCAAGATCCGCATGAACAAGGTGGTCCGCAAGAACCTGCGCATCCGCCTGGGCGACGTGGTGAGCCTGCACCAGGTGCGTGTCGTGTCTCTCTCAAGCTTCTCGGCCCTTCGCCTGCCTGCCGCCGCGCGCCGCCGCCGCGCCAGCCGCTGAGCCCGCGCCCGCTGCCCGGCCGCTATTAGTGCTCTGATATCAAGTACGGCAAGAAGATCCACGTGCTGCCGTTCAGCGACAGCATCGAGGGAGTGACGGGAAACCTGTTTGACGTCTACCTCAAGCCGTACTTCCTGGAGGCCTACCGCCCCGTGCGCAAGGGCGACACCTTCCTGGCGCGCGGCGGCATGCGCAGCGTCGAGTTCAAGGTTGTGGAGACGGACCCGGAGAACTACTGCATCGTGGCGCCAGACACGGAGGTCTTCTGCGAGGGCGAGCCTATCAACCGCGAGGACGAAGAGAAGCTGGACGAGGCGCGTGCGCGTGCGCTGCGCTGTGGGCGAAGGGGTGGTCGTGCGCCTGTTGGTGCCCTAAAACAGCTCGCTATGTCCGGACTTGCATAGCGCCTCGCCCTGACGCGCCCGTCACTGCCACAGGTGGGCTACGACGACGTGGGCGGCGTGCGCAAGCAGATGGCGCAGATCCGCGAGCTGGTGCGCATAGACAGCCACCCTCAACCTGTACTCTCGCTCACTACACCTCTCGCCCAGGTGGAGCTGCCGCTGCGCCACCCGCAGCTGTTCAAGACCATCGGCGTGAAGCCGCCCAAGGGCATTCTGCTGTACGGCCCGCCCGGCAGCGGCAAGACGCTCATTGCGCGTGCCGTGGCCAACGAGACGGGCGCCTTCTTTTTCTGCATCAACGGCCCCGAGATCATGTCCAAGCTGGCTGGAGAGAGCGAGTCCAACTTGCGCAAGGCGTTCGAGGAGGCTGAAAAGAACGCACCCGCTATCATCTTCATCGGTACGCGCGCCCACTGCAAGCGCATCCGCCTCCGCCGCAGCGCCGCAGCTGCTCATCCCGTGACCGCGGCAGATGAGATCGACTCCATTGCGCCGAAGCGCGAGAAGACGCAGGGCGAGGTGGAGCGCCGCATCGTGTCCCAGCTGGTGCGCCCTGCTGCACGCGCTGCGCGTGTTGCCGCAGCTCTGTGACGCGGGACACGCTCGCAGCTGACGCTGATGGACGGCCTCAAGTCGCGCGCGCACGTGATTGTGATGGGGGCCACCAATCGCCCCAACAGCATCGACCCCGCTCTGCGCCGCTTCGGCCGCTTCGACCGCGAGATCGACATTGGCGTGCCCGACGAGACTGGCCGCCTGGAAGTGCTGCGCATCCACACCAAGAACATGAAGCTGGACGAGGATGTGGAGCTGGACCGCATCGCGCGCGAGACGCACGGCTACGTGGGCGCCGACCTGGCGGCGCTGTGCACAGAGGCTGCGCTGCAATGCATCCGCGAGAAGATGGACATCATCGACCTGGAGGATGAGAACATCGACGCAGAGGTGCTGGACAGCATGGCGGTCACCAACGACCACTTCTCCACCGCGCTGGGGGTGAGCAACCCCTCTGCGCTGCGCGAGACGGTGGTGGAGGTGCCCAACGTGTCGTGGGAGGACATTGGCGGCCTGGAGAGCGTCAAGCGCGAGCTGCAGGAGGTTGTGCAGTACCCGGTGGAGCACCCGGAGAAGTTCGAGAAGTTCGGCATGTCCCCGAGCAAGGGCGTGCTCTTCTACGGCCCGCCAGGCTGCGGCAAGACGCTGCTGGCCAAGGCAATCGCCAGCGAGTGCCAGGCCAACTTCATCTCCGTCAAGGGCCCCGAGCTGCTCACCATGTGGTTCGGCGAGTCAGAGGCGAACGTGCGCGAGATCTTCGATAAGGCGCGTGGCTCAGCCCCCTGCGTCCTCTTCTTCGACGAGCTCGACTCCATCGCCAACCAGCGCGGCGGCGGCGGCGGCGACGCCGGCGGCGCTGCCGACCGAGTGCTCAACCAGCTGCTGACTGAGATGGACGGCATGAACGCCAAGAAGACGGTGTTCATCATCGGCGCCACCAACCGGCCGGACATCATCGACTCCGCCCTCCTCCGCCCCGGCCGCCTGGACCAGCTCATCTACATCCCCCTGCCTGACGAGCCCTCTCGGCTGAGCATTTTCAAGGCGAACCTGCGCAAGTCGCCCATCGCGGTGGACGTGGACATGGACACCCTGGCGCGCTTCACCCAGGGCTTCTCTGGCGCCGACATCACCGAGATCTGCCAGCGTGCCTGCAAGTACGCCATCCGCGAGTCCATCGAGCGCGACATTGAGCGGGAGAAGCGGAAGGCGGAGAACCCGGATGGCATGGAGGAGGACGAGGCTGACCCGGTGCCCGAGATCACCAAGGCGCACTTCGAGGAGGCGATGAAGTACGCGCGCCGCTCCGTGTCGGACGCGGACATCCGCAAGTACCAGGCTTTCAGCCAGACGCTGCAGCAGAGCCGCGGCTTCGGCTCCGAGTTCCGCTTCCCAGACCGCCCAGGGGGCGCGGTCGCGGCGGCGCCGGGGGCTGACGGCGCGGCGCCCGCAGCGGCCGCCTTTGCGCCGCCGGCTGACGACGACGACCTGTATGCGTAGCCTGCATCCACACACAAGGACAGATCCCTGCACAGAGACACGCTTGACAGGCGCACACGCGTGAAGTGAACACAGACACCCGCGCTCACCGCACGTCCCGGGGCTCCACCCGGCCCAGCACGCGCACCACAGCATCCCGCAGCACGGCCGCGTCCTCCGCAGCGATGTGCGTGGAGGGAGGCTTCGCCAACAGCTGACGAAGTACGGCTGGCGCGCCTGCTGCTCTGGCCCTCGCTTGTGCCGCAGGCCACCTCCAGGTCAGGTTGTACAGCGCAATGCTGGCAGGCAGGCACACCGCTGGCACATCAGCATGTGCTGCGATCTGCGAAAGCAGAGCTTCTAGTGCAAAGGCCTCAACAGCAAGCTCCGCGTTGCTCTCGACTGCTGCAAGGTTCCCCAACGCGCCAGCTGCCTGCTCCAACACCGAAGGGCATGTGTGATAGCGCAGCGCCGCGACAACCACATCCAGCGCACCACGCTCTGGTGCAGTCGCTGCGAGCTCAGTCTCCATGCACAAATTTCTCAGCGCACCGCACCCGGCCTCGTTGACTCGCGCACTGGTGGCGTGCACTCGCAGTGCTGTTATCACTGCCGCCAGTGCAGGAACAGTTGCAGAGGCTGCGATGGCGGGAGTGCGACAGAGGCACCACAGCAGAGCGCAGGCAGCTCGTTGCACGTGCGCGTTCGCCGCGTGTGAGCTCATACCAGCCACCACAGCCTGCATTCCGCCATGGGCCAGTGTGCGCCGTCTCCCCTCACTGCGTGCTCCGAACGGCTCAGGCCCAAGCCTTCTTAGCAGCCTGTAGCCTGCAGCCTGCACGCCGGCGTGCTGTCGGTGCGCGCACAGCCAGGCGACGACCACCTCCACTATTCCAGACTCGAGGAGCTGTGAGCGCGCCGCATCCCCACGAGTACTCTCGCATGCACGCTCGCATAGCACCGCAAATGCATCCGCGTCACGCACAGGGCACGTGCGGAGCGCGGCGACCACGTCTGGATGCCGGTGCATGCCGGTGTAGCGAGAGGGCCTGCGGTGTATTACAAGAGAGGGGAGCGTATGGAAAATTCTGACGTCACTGCCACGTCACCCTTAAAGCCAAAACGCGAGTCACTTGGCGTCGCCCTCCGCCTTCTGCGTGCACCTGCATCTTCGTCTTGGCGCGGGGCCTTTGGCACAGCGAGCGTGTCGAGTGCGCAAGTGCACTCTGTCACACCATGGCACTCTGTCTCTCAGCTGCCGCGTCGCTCGGTGGTGTAGCACCTGTCGGCGCGCTAAATGCTGGTCGTAGAAGCCGGAGTTGCTGTGGCGCGCAACGTGCTGTGGTGTTCAGAGGCGAGAACGTTCTCTTGGATAGTGCTCGTCGTAAATGCCGTCGCTGCAGAGCTATTCACCTCGGCCCTCGGGCGGCGAGCGGCGAGCAGCTCACCGCTTCCAAGACGCTTCGCAGCCAGCAGTCTAGCTGGCGCGGCTACAACGACCGCGCAGGCGAGCTCGCTCTCACTCTCACCTACTCTGCAACGTGGCTCACAGCGCTGGGGTCGCTGAGACAGAGTCGCGTGCTGCGGGCTCTCAAGCATGTGCTGGTTGCTCAGACAGCGCTCTCCATCGCTGTCGTCGCAGCCCTGAAGTTGCATGTTGCGCGTGGAGGGACGGCTTGGCCAACCTTCGAGATGCCTCACATGCTGGTTTCAGTGGCGCTGGGCCTGTTGCTGGTGCACCGAATGACGCACGCAAATGAACGCTTCTGGCAGGGCCGACGGGCCTGGCAACACATCTTGGACCTCTGCCGCGACACGGCACGCCGCTCTGTCACCTGGTGCCACCCGTACGGTGCAGCCGCGGGCAACCCCGATGCGCAGGAGACTGCGCGCGCTATGGGCAAGGATTTGGCCGCACTGGCGCTCACACTGGTTGCGGCCACTGAAGCGCGTCTTCGGAGCAAGACGACTCTTACGTTCGTCGTCTCGCTCTCAGCGCTCGTGCCTCACAGCGTGCTGCAGCGCCTCGAGGGATCCTCTCACGCGCCTCTCGCCTGCGCCGATGAGGCGGGCAAGCTGATCGAGGCTGCGCTGGATGCTGGCTTTCTAACCTCTGAGCGCGCGTTCGCCCTCGACCAGAGCCTGCAGGCAATGCTGCTGTCCGCCGGCGAATGCGATTGCATTGCGCGCACGCCCACACCAGTGGAGTTCAGCACGCACACCTCGCGCTTCCTCACACTCTTCTGCTTCACACTGCCGTTTGTTTTGGCGCCACAGATGGGCTGGTGGGCCGTCGTCGCCTCTGCGCTGGTGACATACAGCATCACAGCCATCGACGAAATCTCCGCCGTTGTGGAGTCCCCGTTCAATGGGTATCTGCCCATGAAAGAGATGTTCGCTGCGCTGCTTAAGGATGTGCAGAGCGAGCAGTTCGTGGGCACCGATTCGGGGGTTGCCAAGAGCAGCCGGCTGGCCTGAGGCCTGGTCGAGCCTCGACGACAGCGCAAGCACGCTGACGCGGGAACAGGCGCAGGTGCTGCGAGGGTGCGCTCCCGGGAACGCCGTGAGGTCTGCGCCCCGTTCTGACGCGCTGGTGCACAGACACATTGCACGGCAGACGAGTGTTGCGCCTTCAGATTCGCCCT